>Ga0194135_10001502_pt1 | contig 13996 bp, 8 predicted proteins | sample LitLau_LLRF_2013_FD_134024 | JGI IMG/M metagenome (GOLD analysis project Ga0194135, IMG submission 134024) | Freshwater sediment microbial communities in response to fracking from North America - Little Laurel Run_MetaG_LLRF_2013 (version 2) | ecosystem: Environmental > Aquatic > Freshwater >...
ACACACAGAGGCACACATTCAATTCACAAAACCAATTCTTCCTTTGCACTTATACGTATTGGTCTTCGTGGAGTTTAAGATATTCCTTATTTTTGAAATGCTTAGGCACGTAAAAGGGAATATTATGATTCTGGGAATCTCATTTTCTATTCGTTTATATCCATATCACATCATTCTACCATTCGCAGTACATTTGAGATTAGTGAAGGAGAAATGGCAAAGTCTTCCCTTTCACCACACAACAGAGTGAGACCTGGCTGCTCTGCGAGTGAGAATATATATATATATATACGCGAGGACTTGTAGGATCTCCAAGTATTTTTTACGAATGCAGGATGAAGAGGATATCAAGGTTGAAAAGTATTCGGTTCGTGAGTAGAAAAAGGAAATAAATTCTTCGGATGAAAGGATTTCGCCCGCTTGGGCTCTTAAGGAGACTTTATATACACGAAATACGCGAAAGGAGCAGCGTCGACCAAAGCGTATCTCTGGGTATTTTTGATAGTATTATGTGTTATTGCTTAAGGAAGGAGAGGGAGTGGTGTGTGTATGTGTGTATATATAGACTCGTTCCTATATTTTATGGAATTTGTTACTTCTTCTTCAAATATTATCCTCTCTATTCCATTTACCTCTCTTTCTGTGTGAAGGTGGTCGGTCGGTCTCTCTCTCTCTCCTGTCACTTGAACATTTTATGCATTCAGTTTCCCTCAGGTTACTTCGTGAATCATCAAATCAAAGCAGACGAGCGAGCATTCTCGTATCATCTGTTCGTGATGTTAGATGTACAAAGACCAAAGCAATGGGAAATGAATGTACAAAGCACAAAGGCTCACCACCGACCTTTTAAGCTTTCTCTTCCCGTCTTCTATTTATCCTTGTGAACTCTCTCTCTCTCTCGTTCTAAAACTATACGTAGTGTGCTCTCATACAGACAAGTCGCTTTTCATTTTCGTCATTTCGCTAATGGAACAACGTGAAGAGAGGTGTGTGTTAATGTAGATACAGAGTTTTCATATGAGATACTACAACGTGGAGTGAGTGTTTATCTTTAGTGGTGAAAGATGCTTTCTCCTCATCTTCCATAATGTGACGTGTCAAGCACACAAGCTGGATTTTAATATTGCAACATTTATGTGAAAGAAAAACAAGATGAGCCTCTCATGATTGACATGCGTCAGATTTCTAATTGGACCTCCATTTGTGATTAAAATCAGTAAATCCAATCTTTTGGAAATGGCACAAGACGTTCAATTTATTCACAAATCACTTGTTGCAAAGTTGGGAGGCACACACGTTTCTCTGTTTGTAAAGCGAATAATTTATGCAAAATAAACTGTTTCACATAACTTTATACACACAGTCTTGTAATGTATTCCACCTGCGCTACTTTTATTAGTATGGCAAAACACGTGAAGTCATCCTGTGTCACCTTGAAGGCAATGCATACGAATTTCCTTGAGCTATATATATTTAAATTGGATTCAAAAACATGTATCAGCGTCGTTTCGCAAAACAAAGTAACGAATAAGTAAAAGCAAGTGATGTTACTTTATCATTGCAATTAGTAAAGGATACCATCACCACGTGAGTTTAAGAATTCAAAAAAACTCATACATGCCTCCTTTGCTTTCACGAAGGGATGTGCATGAAAGGAACAGTCGTAATGAAGTGAAATGGATGAGAGTCCCAGAGTTTGTGTGTAAGGAGACAAGTTAATAACGAGGTGGGGTGGTTTAATGGGACATCAGTGTAAAATAACATTAAGAAAGAGACAAAGGATGCCCAGGATAGCCATTTGGATGATCTTACACGTTCAGCAACATCTGCACACATGGTTATCATATCCGTACATATCCGTTGAGACATTTAAGCCACTCCGTGTGGCATATATACACTTCCTAGCTCATCTGCTGCTGCTGTTAGTACTTCGATGAGCTCAGCGCATATTTATCCCCCAAGGTTTATCTTACACACACATATATATATATATATCTATATATGCATTGCTTACGAAGCACTTTCACCGGGAATGAATCTTATTTCACCACACAAGCAGTACACAACCTTAGCCTCATTTATTACCCAGACACGGCAACGGGTTTCCTCCTATGAAGTATCAGCTTCATGGCTGCATACAAAAATGCTGCGATTGTTAATGGGAATGCATTCTTGCACACTCTTTGGAACTCTTTTATGTGAAAACATCTCTGCTGATGGTGTGAATCTTCAATGAGTTTTACAAGAGAAAGCAAAGGAGTTTTTTGCAATATAGTAGAGGTATAGCTTTTTCATAATAGAAAGCGTGTGTGGATTCATATAATTTCATAAGAGCTTGTGATAAGAAAGTTTAATAGTAATTTTGAGGGAGAAAGAATCTAGTTTGCGTGTCTGACTACGTATAAGTTGTTGTCCCAGTAAAAAGTAAGAGGAATAGAATAGAATGAGGAAACGAGCCTTCTTCTTCTTCTTCTGCCTCAACAACTTTCTCTGCAAATATTTTAGCATTAAGGGAAGTGAAAATATTCTTAAAACTCTCGTTAAGTCCGGTTTAATTATTACACCGTCTGTGGTGGGGAATGGAATGGATTCTGTAAGGGAAATGAACGTGTACCATATAAAATAAAAAGGAAAGAAAGCCGAAACTTTCATTATTAAAAAGCAAACTGCTCTTGATTTGTAATCCTAAGCGGTTTTGGAATTACTTTTGCTTCCACTCGAGAGTAGACGAGCATTAATTTCATGAAAGGAACTTTGTAATCTATGCGTACTATGCATTTCTAGTTCTATAAAATAACTCATTCGTTAGAGTTGCTAGAAGCAAGGCCCCCGAATCCGTACTTATGGCCTCGGTGGGAAGAGCTTTAGATTTACAATGTGAATATCGTTATTCATCGTGATTTTTTGGTAAATCATCCATTAAATTAAGTGCTAACAAGGGTAAGGTAAGAGGAATATTTGTTTGGATGGCTTTAGACAGTTTGTGGAGTGAATAGGAAGAAGTTATTCTCGTAAGAGGACCCTTAAGACTGCAAACATCGTAACAGTCGAATGACTCTACTAAAGTCGGAAGTATGGGAGTTGTGTATGCCAGTTAGAAACTTGAGTGTATTTCTGGTGCAGAGGGATACCAAGAGAGAAAGATATGAAGTTAAATTCACCATCTGAGGAAAGGAAAACTCCTTAAGGGATATTTATGAGTGAGAGACGTAAATTGTCCAACCCTCTTTATTGGATTACAACAGAATCTCATTATTAGACCCGTAGTATGGTTATTACAATTATTATTGCCATTATTGCGGACTTCTCTACACAACTCGGCCTTTGTGTCAAGTACATAATATATGTGTCTATAGAGAGTCTAAGGGATGCACAATTATCTTAATAGACACACAAAGCTATGTCGACACTAAAAGTCGACAAACCATCTTAATTCGGTTACGTTTACTGTAGAGGCGAGACATATTGGTGGTGTGGCTTGTTCCATTGAGAAAGCTAATTGCAAAAGCAGGTTGAATTGATTTCTCTCTAGAGAACTTAAAGATGTGTATGTGTGTATGAAAATATATGAAACATAATTCCAGAAATCATTATTGTTGGTCCAACCTTCGAATTAAGTGTCACGATCCAGTGGAGGGTAATATATGTCACCTGGATAATGTGACACACGTGGCAAGATCGATGTTCCATAATTACTCACTTTCCAGAAGTGCCATTATTGCAGATTGCAGAGCTGTCAGATAGTTTAGCTTTCTTTCCCAGACGCATTGTGAAATTACACTTTGCTATTTCATGTATGCAATCAATTAATTAGTGAAATGCAGCAAAGTAGTTTACAAGAATAAAATGACGAACGATGAAAAGAGCAACCGTGCATAGTGGCTATAAAATAATAAAATATTAATTCTGTGAACGTTTGTGTGTGTGTTAATTAGTGCATGGCATAGCTTAGCTTCTAATCGACATGAATGCAATCAGTGTCAAGTGTGTTAAAAGCTAAAAGCACTTACGTAGCTGTGAAAGTAGATTAGATAAGGTTAATAATAGACGGAAGAGTCGACCAATGTCAGAAGTTATATTGGACTATGATCAGAAGCTTAAGAGGGAGGAGGGAAAGTTGATAAATATTTGAGATCTTGTTGACCTTTTCTCAAACCGATTTCTCATCATTAATCATTGCGGAGGCTGCAGACTTGCCTTAATGGACAGACGAACTGACATGCTTCTACATATCTTGAAGACATATCTCGTTGACTTTGAATAAATTCATCTGAGTTAAATAAGAGCAAATTGACCACGCTACTTCAATTATTAAGTTATGTATATTTACATTGGAATAGGGAAAGGTACAAATCTAATATTAAGTCACGAATCACGAACAAGTTTTCCCTCACACATGAAATCTAAACGCAAAGCGTGTAAAAATTACAGGAATGTGTATTTCCCAACTCGAATCTCACGGGTGAACTACTATTAAGCAATACAATGAATTGGTCTCTTTTGTTTGAAGTGGTTGTCAGCAGGCACTGCATTGACTCTATTATGAAGGCCTTCCAGGGCTACTGGATGTCATTTATATTTCATTAAAAGTCGTCGAAAGATAGAGACGGCTTTATCTAATGCCCTGGAGACCTTTCATCTGCAATGACATACTAGATGCAACAAGCTACAGAGTTCTGGAAGATCAGTAATGGTCTTGGTGAAAGGATCCGGCGGACTTGTCCTGAAGTTGCACACAAGAATGATGATGCACTACTTTCATCATTGCTGCGTTCAGTACCATCAGAAAATTAAAGCACTGCATACATTGCATCCATACGGATACAGATAGCAAGAACGAGGTCAGACGGCCAGTGGAGATTTACAGATTTCGCTAAGCATCATAAATCTTTCCATTCTCTCGATCGATTCTTCGTGAGTTGTTAGATCAGTTTAGCAAATAGACTCTAGAAGTTAGGATAACCTTGACTCTTACAGTTTTAATAGGCTTCTGACTTGAGTGTAATAATGATGATGGTCCATGAAGAGAAAAAGGTTTCTGCAATCTTTGCCTTAAGATGGGGAATAAATCACACACACCACATGGGAAAAACAGAGTTGCACCTCCCCATTTGGGCATATCGTGTAAAGTTCGATTACACTCCTATTGCTAAATCTGTTCCGGACAGCTTTATTTAAAGTATTTTTTTGAGACTTTTATAATCGCATGGTGAGAAATATCTTCTTAAAATCACGGATACCCAAGTGAACGGGTTGCTCACTTCGTTCTTGTGAAATGTGAAATGGATTAAAAAGAGAGAATGACTTTTAATCCAACTTTAAAGCGAAATTTAAAACGAATCACATAAGTGCCGGAATTGCTAAGCAAGTTATTAGTTGGTTTATCTTAGAAAAGTGTTCACAATACAGGGAACCACTTTATTCCGAGAGCATTGTATAAAGTCACTTGAAAGTTAATTACTTACGGAAACAAAAAAGTAGGATAACCTTCTGTACATATTCAATCAAAGTAGAAGCATAATGCATTATTCATCAGGGTGTGTTAGAGATATTCCCTTCGGAAATATGCAGTATCACCTATTTATTTTGCATAATGTATTCATAAACTAACTTTTCGAATTTCCGAAACTTCTTTTCTCAAAAAGGTACTTGCGTTTGAAGCAGTTAATATAATGTACACACACAAGGCGAGGCTGGAGATGAAAGTAGTACGAGGCAGGTAATAATAAACGTTTGGTTATTATACTTGGAAAATAAAGGAAAGAAAGTCCTGGAACAGAAATATATCCTGAATAGATTTTTGACTAAGCTCTAAAGAAATTTGTACTGCACACAAGACTCACCATAAGAAAGAAAGTGCAAAATGAGTAAAAAGGAAATGACAGTGTGTCTCACTATGTGTGCTCAATAGAAAGTCCTTAAAATGCTGAGAAAAGTCAATGGCAAATGGAGAGAGCACCTTGACTGCTTCCTTCTTTTTAGGAGTAAAAGTTGGCTTCTTTATTGAGTTTTGGAGGAATCGATCTGATGATGAAGTGTGTAGTAAGGAGTTCACACTTTCTTAACTCGCTCATTTCTGGCTTCATCATAATGAATTCCCTTTCATAAATGGGAGAGACCAGGAAGGAAAAGAAGGCGAGCATAGTTCTGCTTTCTTTACAGTTCCTTTAACAGTTTTGGGATGCGATTTCTCCGTTCTGGTACTGCAGGGGAGAGTGTCATTGCGTATGACGAAGATTTAAAGAAGAGAAGCTTGTGAAGAACATTTACTCTCTCGTTTCTATTGTGGAGGTTTCTTATTATTAGGAAGGGAGTCTAAATTTCATTGAATGGATTCTCCTGAAGTTGAGCTATCTTCTGGGTAGAGATAAGACTTTTGTCAAAGAGCCTAATGAACAGATGATTGCATCTTTATTGTCTCCTCGTTCCTTCCATTGTCATGGATGAGAAGATGAATACATTCCGGTCCTTCTTCAAGTCACACGGGTTAACTTGCTGGAGAAAGAGGACTCTTCTCCGAGAGAGAAAGCACGTCGAATTTCATGTTTACTCTCGTCATTGTCTTTTTATTACTTTACGGCTGTGGAGGCAATCCTCATGAAGAATACTCGAGTATCTTTAGAACAGCTTTCACTCCTCTTCACATGGCACAAGCGGTGTATATAATACCCGAGACTTCATCAACACAAAAGGGTAATTTGTTTTTCTTCATGAATGTTTTATTTTAAGCTGGCTTTTGATAAAAGTATATACACACACAGGTTATAAATCAAATCATAATAGATCACGAGGGGGTTTAATAAATGTAGCCTGATTTCTTAAAAGCAGCCAGCCTTTCATTATTTAAAATCAATATTTAATGGAAGTTACATAGAAAATAGAAAACACACTTCTCTCGTCTTGTGATCTGATTGCTACACACTTTCTAAGGAAAAACTGAACACATATTGTGGCTTGTGTTGGGAGCAGAAAAACGAATGTGTATTTGGATTGACTGACGCAAGAAGAGATAAAAGTCGTTTGTAGTATTATTCCTATGCTAGAAGAAATATCCAGAGGGTTTGTATCTGTATACAAAGTGAGTTGACTTGGAATAAATTCCATAGACATTCAACAAAGCCAGGAAATAATATCCTGTTCTTTGCCTAGAAAGCCCTTCACTTCCTTTATATTTTGAGATAAGAGCAATATTAACGATTTATAGTCAGACTCGGTAAATCTGGGTGATTTGCTTAGAGTGCAAATTCAAAAGTGCAGAGTATATCAAAGGAAGAAGAAGATATTGGGAGAAAAAGGTTGGTTGGTGTGTTCAAGAGAGAGAGAGAGAGTGAGAGGAACACTTTTGGCCCTGTGAGGGTGTGTGGGTTAGATTAAGCAAATACCTTCGACTCTTTGACTTCTACAGTCTTTCCTGGGTGAGTGAATTTTCTTGGGATTTATTGGACTGCAAGAGAAGCGAACACCTTTTGGTCCTTCGTTGCTTATTCCTCCCTTCAGATCTTATTATTTTCTACGAGTCAAGGACTGAGCAAGACTCTGCCTGTTTATTTGGTAGGTTCTCTGTGCATATAAATTTATAGTGCCAAAGGACTTCAAACTAAATACACGTACCGTACGGGGACCGTCTATAAGTCGACTATGGGTATGTCTAGAGATGAGATATATCTGAGGACATACAAGGAAGTATATCGCGGATGACAGAGCCTGTGTGTGTCCTAGTTTGAAGCAAATACTCTCTTCAGTCCTTTATCTTCCTTGAAATTAAATACGGGTGGAATTGTTCGGGAATTTATTAAGGTCCTTTAGACTTTAACATGCACGCAAAGAGACGGGGAGAAGTTGAGAGTTGAAGTGTGTTTTAGGTTCTTTCCATCCGAATTTGTCTCTAAGAATTACATGCTTAGGATATTATTCACCTAAGCAATTTAGCTTTTATCTTTTGACTGTATATTAGTCTGCACAAGTCTTTTATCCTTTCTCCTGAGGAGATTGTTCATATGAGAAGAAGTGTCGTTGTGTTTGGTAGAGAACTGCCGTTGGACGCAAGGCTGTGCATTATGACGCTATCTGGATTATCTTATTGTATTTCGTTGACAAAAGCCAGTGGAGAAGGAGAGTATAAGCTTTTATGTTTATGAGAGAAAGTTGAGACAAAATAGGAACTACAATTTCAGTAGTAATTCTGCCCAGCAGGTGAATTTGACGTTATCTCAGTGCTAATATGTTCAAAGCCTCAGATTTAATGAGAAATCCTCTAACCCCAAAGCAATCTTTTATACAAAGGTGGTAGTATAAAATTGCAAACTATATAAATATAACCGATGTGGTTGAGTAAAACATTCCTGTCTGTCTCCTGTTGTGTCTCGTGGAATTGTGTAAATGTGACTACACACATCGATCCACTCTCTCGTGGAGAGCACGACGGAATCTCTCTCTCTCTTGGCCGTGGTTAAGCTGCTTTTCACTTTTAGAAAAGAGTGGATGTGTCAGACATGCATATATGTATACTTCCTAGTGTGCCCTGTACAGTTATATGAATTCATATCCTCCTTTTTCCCATCATCACGAAAAACACCGTCGCATAAGAACTAAGTATGTGAGAATGAATGGCAGAGCATATTCCTGTGTAGAAGCTATCAGCACATTTGTCAGAAGTAACTCCTGATAGAACTCTTAATAGTTTAACTAAAAGAAAGAATGTATACGTATTTACTTTATTAAGCTCAAATGACTCCAGAGCAGTAGAAGAACTGATGGCCAAACTGGCCATAAGATTAGAAAGAATGCCGTAAAACTATACGGTAATACTTTTGGGTAAAAATATTCCACGCTTTGTTGGAAATCCGAGGACGATAAAATTGAAAAGGCGAGAGGGGATAGTTTGTTAGTTTTATTAGTAGAGATTTGGTGAAAGGATTTTATGAAGGATGGGATGGGTGCCAAAGGAGAGGGCACAAAACGAGCAATAATATTCAAATTTATTCAATGTTCAATCTAATGGATGTTTTAATACAATAAGCTTACCTAACTGGCAAAGTATTTGGAGCAACATTGTTATATAAATATATTCGGAACGAGCGAGTCTTCTTTTACTGCAAACGATTATTTACGCTTGCGTTCAAGTTCTAGCTAGATAAGTTGCTGATGTAACGGGAATTCAACGAAAGGCTAATTTGATCGTCATAAAATAACATAACCGCTCTATATTTCACAAGGACTTCACAGATCCCGTGTAAGAGCACACACACGTTACCTCATTTCTAAATCCATTGTTCTCAGGAGAGTCGGTAGAATATCCCCCGACTTGTGTGTGTGTGTGTGTGATGACATAATAACTCTCTCTAACAAAACACAACTTTAAAAGACTTCTACTCATCACTTTAGTTTACTGCCATCCATCAAATAGAAGAATTTTCTATTGTTCCCTAAAGTCGGATTTCACAAGTCACTGCGCTTTAGTTCCTGTGTTTATGTCCTCCACAGGGCTCGTCAGTTTTTGACTGGATGGCTTTGCATGTATGGAAATGGAAATTCATTTGTCTTACGACATGCAATTGTACTTTAGTAGTTGTCTCAATTCTTCCACGGTTATATATACATGTATACAGAGTCAAATTGCTGACATACATACGTGGAGTCATTATAGGTATGTCAAATGCCAAATTACTTTTGAGACACGATAGTCACCCCCAGAGAACCCAGTCAGTCACTGCTAGTTGACATCAGTTGAAAGTTTGTCGATATGATTTCCCTTTTGCTTTCACTACCAGGGCCAATACGAATGTGAAGCATATGTAGACGGAATCAGCAGGGTAAAATTGATTTCCAAATAGCTATGAGGCTGGGGTTAAATCGATTCTACTAATTGAAATTGGTAGTGGTACGCTGTGAATAAAGTACTTGTGAATAAGATATTGTTCAGCAATTCTACTCAATTATCGATAACTCTAAGGCGAATTCGAACTATTGTGTAATAACGAGTCAGTATAAGACTTTATATATACTCATTAGAGCCTCTATATACTAAATCCATTTGTACGTCTTATGTTACATGATATATGTACCTGTACAAGCATGTACCTACCTATATGAATTAGAAGAAGTAGCTAGACAAAACTACAAAAACAAGGCACAAGATTTAGAAAGCTCAAGTTTAAATCTAATTGCCGTAAGGGGTAGGAAAAGTTTTCTTTGAGCAAGTTTTACTTTAACCAGCACACACACACACACACACTCTTACACACATGTCCACGTAGTTCTGCCGCCTTTGAAAGACTTCTTACTAGTTCTTACAAATTCTTGTGAAGACATCTGATGGCCTTATATATATCTCTCTCTTTGAGTCAAAGGATTCCAGATTAGCTGTGTGTTTTGTAAAGTTGTTAGACTGTTCGATGGTATGACATTTGGGTATATAGGAAAAAAGTATATAAGTAGTGAACAGAGAGAGAGAGAGGAAGAGAGAGCTTAAGTAGTAGTGTAGTGGTTGGTTGAAGTGGATCCTAGTGAAGTATTTTCCAGTTGTCTTATTCTCGTATCTCTTCCATGGGAAAATAATTTCTTAAAAGTAAATGAAGACAAGGACGACACACTTTTCCCCTGAGCTCCCTCACCTCAACTCTTCCTGCCTGACCCATGCTGTGTGACTCCCAGTGAATTCCTAAAGAGAATCCGCTCTCCTAGAAAGAATGAAAAACTTACGGACGGAAGTATATATACGCGCATCCTTCTCAGCAGTAGAGGAACAACGAAAGTTTTTGATCTTTCCAGGAGCGACTCATCAACCGTGTGTGTGTACGACCTTTTGGCGTGAATCACAGCTTTCGTCTTTTTTCCCTCACTAAATTATATACTTTATCGGTGGAGCAAGTGTACTTTCTCTCTCTGGTTCCTTCTTGGCATTCCAAATGTCCCATTTCATTTTACACTCTCGTGTGTGTGTCTTATTGTGACTTTATGTATTCTTTTTCTGGTCGGGAGTTTCCTGGCATCCTATGAGTGTAATCATTGTCCCGAGGAAAAGCATGTATGTATGTATACGTATAAAGAGACGGTGTGTGGAATTGTCTCTAAACTGGTGTGAAGATTTCTCCGTCCTGAATAAATAATACATAACATCATAGAGGAGATCTACAAGGTAAAGGGAATGGGATGATTTTAGAAGGGAATGTTATTTTATTCTTTCACTTTTTCTTCCTTGTCCAGAGAGAGAGAGAGAGCTAGTAGACTGATGGAATCAATTGGCGATGCGATATATAGTAAGTACAGATATTGAGGAGTGAGTGCTATGAATGATATAGACGGATGAAAGATGGAAAGAAGGACGTAAAATGGGACTAAAATTGATTCAATTTCCTCTGTGGCATGTCCCACAACTCACTCCATCTTTGTATGATCAATATGCCAATAAGAATCGGATATGAGAGTTCGTGAGGACTTTCTCGACTTTCTCCACACAAATAATACCGAGGAAGCCGTGTGAAAGGCAAGACAGCTTTGCTAGGAGACTTTCGATCATTTTCTTTCCACTTGGATACCTCCACTCGCATTATAGTCCTTGGCTGCTTTCTCTACCAGAGAATGATGGTGAGGAGGTGATGGGTGACTACTCGCACTTTTAATAAATATCACATCGCATTTTTCCTTTGTGATCGGGTGCATTACTACCCTCTTCCATTCACTAACATGAGATTTCATGTCATCTCGATCTTGCGTCTCTCTCTCTCTCTGATCGAACGCTTATTCGTTTTTCTTCATATTTTTAAAGGCTTCCCTCTGGCTGGCTCTCTATCCCGGTTAAAGCGTCACCATCCTTTTCAGAATGATCACTTTTCACAGAGCAAGCCAATAACTTGAATGTGCCTTGATGATATTCCAATTTTCCAGCTTTATCACATTTCCTCCAAAGAGATTCCCCTCTACATTTAGAGCTTCCTGGCTTATAAATAAATAATCATTATGCAAAGAAAGGATGGTCTACTGAAATATCGAGATCAAGGATGTATATTCATATGTATTTAATTATCATGAAAAATATGGCAAATATGACACATCGTGACCTAGTTATGTGCATAGTTGACTGTATATATTTGGGATATAATTACCTGCGCTTTGATAGGTTGAATTCAATTTTAAAAAGAAAAAAAAACACTCACGTTTATATCTTTCATCTTGACATGAAGAAGTTAACATATAGGGAATTCAATATTCTGAAGAAGATTCGTGTCAATGCATTTCCTTGTTTATTACTGAGAAAAATATCCAGACCCTGAAACATATAATTATGAAACTGCACACAAGACTTCTTGGCTGCTTATAAATAGAATTCCAAAGAAAGCAATATGTCTCATATATGGCTGCAACTCAAGATGAATGTGTATTATGCAAAATATTCGGAGAAACTCATCTTAATGTCACAATTTGGCTCAATTTATAACAGTTTACAAGAGATAAAGTTTAGTATTCTAAAATTAGACTGGGATATTACTTTTGGAGTTCCATCGTGAAGATACAAGCCCTGAACGAGCAAGTTTTAATAAATGTAAATAAAAGGACGCGACAGACTGCTGGTTGGTTGGGTGGTTGTATATGAATCCGTCGGGGTTCTAAAGCTCCATGTATATTTTCCGTTTTACCCGTAAACGATAGAAAGTTTAGAACTTTTCATTATTTTGTGATGTACGCAAACAGTCTTGACATTTACTTTGTCCGTTGAATGTCATCCGGGGAAAGAATAAGAGAAAGCAGATGGCTAGAGGGTATCAAAGATCATTTGTGTTTACTTCTGACTCTTCTTTCAGTCCAATACATAGGACTTGCTCGAGGTAGATTTCCAATGTACACGTAACAGCAAATAATGCAGAAAGAATATATGCTGCGAGATATCGCGATCGCTACTTAAATTAGATGTGCTAGTAATCTAATCAAGCAGTATCTTGATACGTGTGAATGCGAAGTTGCACAGTTCACAAATGAACGATTGAAATATATATATATGTATATGTATATAAATTCATGAATTTAAAGCTAACTATATATGCTACAGTAACTTTTACTTGTAACTTTATAGACAGCTTTGAAGTTGCATCTCTGCTAAAGGGAGCATAAGTAATCAGTAGTCAACCTACATTAAAGATAACGAGATACGTACGAAGTGTGAATTGTGCAAAAGTGCAAAAACATATTCGAATCACTGACTTGAGAACAGGGAGAAGAGAGAAATGAACCATTCTGTTGTCGAACTACCTGCGGGAAGAGAGATATAGCCTTGACAAGGTTCCAATGGGGAAAGGCATTCCAACACGTAGTTTTATTCAGATTCCGTTAATGCTTGCCAATTAGCATGCTGAGCAATGAACGCGTATAGAAAACAGAGCAAGAACGAGGTCAGAACTGCAGTGTAGGATCTTTGTGTTTTAAATATTCGACAAAATTGTGTGAGAAGATCGAGTGAGATGTGGGTGGTGTTGAGAACAGAGCCAAAATGGAATATATAAGTATGTCAAACTAGCAACAAACCGTGAAGTTTCTTGTGAGAAGGTTGTTATGTATTATTCCTTTATATATTCTTGAGTAAAAATGATTGCACCAGACAAATAGCCGCAAGGACAGCAATAAAGAAAACGAGGGACTATTTACGGCTGAGAATGGCCATTTGAAGAAATGGCAAAAATTTCCTTCATCTCATCAAGATCTCAATCTCTATTTTGTAAAAATGAAAAAGAAAGCACGAGGCGTGGTGTAATGTCCCTGCGAATAGAAAACACGAGCAAACTTTCACTTTGCCAACGACCATGTTGTCCCACACTGCTTCTTTTCAAACTCATCTCATAATATCTGAGACAGCCTGTGTGCTCTCTCTCTCTCTCTCTCTCTCTTTATGGGTGTTTATACTTTATATACAGACGAATCATATATTTTGCAAGTGTAATAAACAAATCTGAATATTACTACTTTACTACACACCGGCCGAGAGACTTAAGTCGCGCATTGTTAG
>Ga0194135_10001503_pt1 | contig 13992 bp, 8 predicted proteins | sample LitLau_LLRF_2013_FD_134024 | JGI IMG/M metagenome (GOLD analysis project Ga0194135, IMG submission 134024) | Freshwater sediment microbial communities in response to fracking from North America - Little Laurel Run_MetaG_LLRF_2013 (version 2) | ecosystem: Environmental > Aquatic > Freshwater >...
ATTCTGTAGTATTGTACACATAAATAATTAGCATTAAAATAACCAATGCGGCTCCAGAAACTCCTGCTATAAAGCCATAAAGAGCATTGCCACTAAAGTAGGTCACCGTTTGAGCTGGAATCACAAATCCTAAAAACCCTATCACGAAGCCCCAGGAAAACGAAATTGGTTTTTTAGGAGCTAAATGGGTATTACATTTATCACAGATGGTTTGTTGATCCTTTTTAAATTTTAACAGAACATTCCAATGTATCTTATTCCCACATACGGGACATGTAAACGCGTCATTATCAACGATTTTCAGCATTATCAATTTTAATTAAAAACCATTTAAAAACAAATTTAATTCTTGACTATAATCAATTATCTCATTTCGAATGGCATTTTGTGTATTTATTTGTTAAATATACAGTAGAGCAAATAAGGTTTAGTGTGGTGAATACATATGTTTTACGTAGGTAAATTGACAATAAGACAATAACCTGTATAGCCCTAAACGGATCTGTAAAGTAAAACCAGTATAAGACATCTGGGTACTGTTCGAGATGAGGCCACCATGAGGCCACCATTACCCCACGATAAGGCCACCTTTTCTCTAAGACAAAAGGTGGCCTTATCGTGTTTTTATGCTAGCTTAATCCTGGCGTTTTCTAAGATCTGATACAATGCATGGATCAGTTCATCTCCTTCGCTTTCCAGATTATAATAATGAGGAGAAATCCGGATCGCCCATTCTACTTCTTTTTCATCAAAATCGATGACCGCGAAATTACGGTAACTGGTAACCACATTAATCGCCTTCTCTGCTAATTCTTTTTTGAGCTGTTCAGGATGCATCCCCGGAAGGGTAAAAGTAATCAGACTGCATAGCTCAGGACCTTTATCCAATAACCTGATTTCAGGGATATCAGCCAGTTGTTTACGGATATAGCTGCTTAATAACTGGATTCTTTCCCATATTTGCTCGGGCTGATTATCCAGATAATAGGTCATTGCAGCTTTTGTTCCCAGTAATAAGGCATAGGCAAATTCCCAGTCCTCAAACCGGATGGCTCCGGGACGCTGTATATACTTGTCTTTTGCGATCCAGTCTGCACCTCTCATATCAATAAATAAAGGTTCCAGTCCCATATCCAGGACTCTGTCAGAAACATATAAGAAGCCGGCACCTCTCGGGCCTCTCAGAAACTTACGGCTCGTCGCGCTCAGGAAATCACATTTTAGTTTTTTCACATCCAGTGGAATCTGTCCCACCGACTGGCAGGCATCAAGAAGATAAAGCGTATCATATTTACTGACTATTTCTGCAATTTCTTCAACTGGCTGAACCAGTCCCGAATTCGTTGGAACATGCGTAACCGATAATAATTTAGGTTTCCAGATTTTTAACTGCCTGTCCAGATCATTCAGATCTACTCCTCCGCCAATTGCAGTTTTTACATGTTTGATGATGACCCCGAATCTTTTGGCAAAAGAAAGGAAATGCAGTTGATTAGAGATGTAATCGTCATTTGTCGTTAAGATAATATCCCCCTTTTCAAAAGGAATAGAAGAAAAGGCTCTGGTGAAGGCATCAGTCGCATTAGCGGTGAACGCAATATTTCCGGGTTTGCAGTTTAGTAACCGCGCAGCTACCGTATAAAATTCCTGTATCTCTTTTTTTCTGAAATCAGCTGCTTCATAACCACCCATTTCAGCTTCTAACTCTATATGACCAGTTATGGCATCAATTACTGGCTGTGGCATTAAACCAGCGCCCGCATTATTCATATGGTTTACCTTTACTGTTCCTGGGGTTTCTTTTCTTAATTTGTTGATTTCCTGTGCTGAAAAACTCATCATACTTATTCTTTAATTTGCGATAGCTCAAAATTACCACTATAATTGGCCTATAAATAATCCATATAACTTAATTCTAATGGAGCCATTATTATGCCTAAGATTTCTCATGATATCAGTATTGCAGGATTAACGATTGACAGGAAGAGTAAGGTCTCACTGACTAAACAATTATATGAAGGCATCAGAAGTGCCATTATCAATAAGCAGATCCGGCCGGGACAACGTTTGCCATCCAGCCGGACACTTGCCGAAGATATTGGCTTATCCAGAAACATTGTCCTGCTTGCCTATGAACAATTGACGCTCGAAGGTTATCTTACCGGATCAGTTGGTAAAGGAAGTTTTGTATCGGAAGATACCTATGATTCTTTTGCGGGACGAGCTATTCAGCAAAGTAAACCCTTGTCTTTACCCGATCCGGAGACTGAAGTACAACTTCCTAAACTTGATCAGGTATCAGCAGTTTATGTCAAAAGAGAGACCAGCAAGGCTATTGTAAAGCCCTTTCAGAATCCAGTACCGGCTCTGGATCATTTTCCTTTTCAGAGCTGGTCTAAATGTGCAGGTAAAATCTTCAGGAGCATGGAGTTTTTACAATTGTCCTATGACGATGCCCAGGGCTGTTATCCGCTCAGAGAGGCCATTGCTGCTCATCTGCGGATCAACAGGGCTTTAAACTGTGAACCTGAACAGATTATTATCACCAATGGCACGCAGCAGGCACTGAACCTGATTGCCAGTTTACTCATGCAGAAAGGGGAGCAGTTCTGGATAGAAGATCCAGGTTATATCAATGCTAAACTGGCATTTATACAAGCCGGAGGGATTCCTTGCTATATTCCTGTAGATGCCAATGGGATTGATCTGGATCATGCCTGTACACATTATCCAAAAGCAAAACTTGCCTTTTTGACACCCTCACATCAGTTTCCGTTGGGTGGTACTTTTTCGATAGCCAAAAGAATGCAATTGCTGGAATGGGCAAGCAAAAACAAAATGTGGATCGTAGAAGATGATTATGACAGTGAATTCAGGTATTCGGCAAAACCAGTCCCCTCACTCCAGGGGATGGATCATTATCAGCGTGTGATTTATACAGGTACTTTCAGTAAAGTGCTTTTTCCGGGGCTTCGGATTGGTTATCTGGTACTCCCCAATCCGCATCTGACAAAGGCTTTTAAACAGGCTAAAGCCTTTGCAGACAGACAGAATGCGATTACTGATCAGCTGATCTTAAATGAGTTTATCAAAGAGGGGTATTATGCTACTCATTTACGGAAGATGCGGGTGTTATATAAAAAAAGGCAGGACCATCTACTGGAACTGATCCGCAAACATGGCGGAGATTTGCTGAGAGCCGAAAAACAAGGGAGTGGTATGCATATCATTGCTTATCTGCAGGAAAACCAGGATGATCAGCAGATTGCTGCCATTTTAGATCAGGCTGGTATTATTACCACAGCACTATCTGTCTATTCCAGTAAATTCAAGTATCCTCCCGGTCTGTTACTGGGTTATACCGCTTTTACAGAGAAAGATTTAGAAACAGGTTTTTTTAAACTGCTGGACATATTGAAGGAACAGAACCCATAACAGGTGTATTTGCGGGTTGTATTGGTTAATATCAGGTAATTGTTTGACTCTTTAGCTATTTAACTTTGGTTAAGAAGCATATCGCTGAAAAACAATTCAAAAATATTTAATTTATAACAACATGACTATCAACTGGAATGGGGTATTTCCTGCTGTAACCACAAAGTTTACGGCTAATGATGAACTTGATTTTAACGCAATAGACCTTAACCTGCATGCCCAGCTGGAAGCCGGAGCAGAAGGGATTATTTTAGGCGGTTCACTGGGAGAAGCCAGTGTCTTAACCGATGAAGAAAAATTTGCACTCTTAACCCATACCTTAAAAGTAGTGGACGGAAGAGTTCCTGTATTACTGAATATTGCCGAACCAACGACAAAGAAAGCAGTTGCTGCGGCTCAGAAAGCTGCCCAGCTGGGTGCAAATGGATTAATGTTGCTGCCACCTATGCGCTATTATTCAGATCATGAAGAAACACTGGCCTTTTTATCGGCCGTTGCCGAAAGTACAGAGCTGCCTATCATGATTTACAACAATCCGGTAGATTACAAAATCGAAGTAACCCTTGCGATGTTTGACCATCTGTCCAGATACAGTAATATCCAGGCAGTTAAAGAATCGACCAGGGATGTTTCCAATGTGACCCGGATGTTCAACCGTTTTGGTGAAAGATTTAAGATTTTTACAGGAGTTGATCCCCTGGCTATGGAAAGTCTGGTCATGGGTGCGCATGGCTGGGTAGCCGGGCTGGTGGATGCTTTTCCAAAAGAAACGGTGGCCATCTTCAGGCTGGTTAAACAAAACAGGATTGCAGAGGCACTGGTCATTTACCGCTGGTTCCTGCCGGTTTTAGAACTGGACATACACCCTAAACTGGTGCAGTATATCAAACTTGCAGAAAGTCTGACTGGTCTGGGTACTGAGCTGACCAGAGCTCCGCGTTTAGCAATTCATGGAGAGGAAAGGGAAAGGGTGCTGAAGATCCTTAACGATGCATTGGCTAACCGTCCGCAATTACCTGAAGGTAGCTGGGGGAAAATAAATTAATCAGCAGATGAGAGGTAACCATATCATTTGCTCGGCCTACGCTGAAACAGCAGGCAAGAGCTTTCGGGCAGTCAATCCTGCTACTGGTCAGGAATTAGAGGGGGATTTTTATAGGGCACAGGCCCTTGATGTTGAAAAGGCCCTGAAGGGAGCGACACATGCTTATCAAAGCTATAAAGAGTTACATAAAGACCTGAGGGCCGGATTTCTAAGAAATATTGCGGATGAGATTTTCGCTTTAGGCGATCAGCTGATACATCGTGCATCCGCAGAAAGTGGTCTTCCCGAAGCCCGTTTAAGAGGAGAATTAGGGCGTACAACAGGGCAATTGAGATTGTTTGCAGATAAAATAGCAGAAGGTTCGTGGGTGGATGCTATTATTGATACAGCACAACCCGACAGACAGCCCATTCCACGCCCTGATATCCGGCGGATGCTTGTCCCACTTGGTCCTGTAGTGGTTTTTGGTGCCAGCAATTTTCCGCTTGCATTTTCTGTGGCTGGTGGAGACACCGCTTCTGCACTGGCTGCGGGTTGTCCGGTCATAGTCAAAGCACATCCGGCACATTTAGGAACCAGCGCATTGGTAGGTGCTGCAATTGTCAAAGCTATTGAGAAATCTGGCATTCCTAAAGGTGTATTTTCTTTATTGTTTGATGATGGATATACGGTCGGAGAGCAGCTTGTGAAGCATCCTTATACTAAAGCAGTTACTTTTACTGGTTCCTTTAAGGGTGGGAGTGCCTTAATCCGTCTGGCTCAGGAACGTAATGAGCCTATTCCGGTTTTTGCTGAAATGGGAAGTATTAACCCGGTTATCTTATTGCCACAGGCGATAGCTGGTAAACCTGAGGAGCTGGCACAGCAATGTGCAGCATCTATTACCCTGGGAGCCGGTCAGTTTTGTACAAATCCAGGGTTGTTAATAGCAGTTAATTCACCAGGTCTTGAGAAATTTAAGACAGCCCTGGCTGGTAAAATTACAGAAATACCATCTGCCACTATGCTTAGCCCTGGAATTTATGCGAATTATAATTCCAGGTCAGCGGTTATGCTCAAAGAAAAAGGCGTTACGCTAATTGCTGAATCAACCTTGTTAAATGATCAGTTACAGAGTCAGTCTGTAGCCAGGTTTGCCGAGGTCAGCGCAATTGATTTTCTGCATAATCAGGAATTGCATGAAGAAGTTTTCGGACCGCATTCTATGCTGGTCATTGCAGAAAATATGGCCGAGATGGAAGAAGTTATCCAATCGATAAATGGTCAGCTGACGATTAGCCTGATGGCAGCACCAGGAGAACTGCAAAACTATAGTGCTCTGCTGAATGATTTAACGCGTAAAACCGGGCGACTGATCCTGAACGGGATGCCAACTGGAGTAGAGGTTTGTTCGGCTATGCAGCACGGAGGACCTTATCCGTCTACCAATGACAGTCGTTTCACTTCTGTGGGTGCTACAGCTATTGATCGTTTTGTCAGACCTGTGGCCTGGCAGGACTGGGAAGATGCTTTACTTCCGGATGCTTTAAAAGCAAAAAATCCTTTGGGAATTTATAGAATGGTAGATCAAAAATTGACAAATCATGGGCAGTAAAACTTTTTTTTGTGTGGATGCGCATACCTGCGGAAATCCGGTAAGACTTGTCGCTGGCGGTGGTCCTGTATTGAAAGGAAACAATATGAGCGAAAAAAGACAGGACTTTTTAAACAACTATGACTGGATCCGCACCGGGCTGATGTTCGAACCCCGCGGGCACGATATGATGTCGGGTAGTATCCTTTACCCACCGCATGATCCTGAAAATGATGTTGCGGTGTTATTTATTGAAACAAGCGGCTGTCTGCCCATGTGTGGTCATGGTACTATCGGAACGATTACAATTGCGATAGAAGAAGGTCTGATCCAGCCTAAAGTGCCAGGGGTTATCCGTATGGAGGCTCCCGCAGGATTAATCCTCATCGAGTACAAACAGACAGGAAATAAAGTGGATGCAGTTAAACTACGTAATGTTCCTTCTTACCTGGCTGCTTCGGAACTACAGGTAGAATGTCCGGATCTGGGCACACTGACCTTCGATGTAGCCTATGGAGGTAATTTTTATGCAATTATAGATCCGCAGGAGAACTTCCCGGGCCTGGAAAATTATACTGCCGCCCAACTGATCGCCTGGAGTCAGGTGATCCGCAAACGGATTAATGAACAGCATACATTTGTTCATCCGCTGGATGAGACTATCAACGGATGCAGCCATGTACTGTGGGGAGGGGCAACTTTAGATCCTCATTCTACTGCCCGTAATGCCGTATTTTATGGAGATAAGGCTATAGACCGGTCTCCTTGTGGTACGGGGACTTCTGCACGTATGGCCCAGTGGTATGCGAAAGGTAAACTGAAGAAAGGAGAGGCCTTTATCCATGAGAGTTTCATTGGCAGTAAGTTTACCGGCAGAGTAGAGGATATCACAGAACTCAATGGTCTTCCTGCAATTATTCCAAGTGTTGAAGGCTGGGCTAAAGTATACGGTTATAACACGATCAAAATTGACGATGATGATCCCTATGCACATGGTTTCCAGGTGATCTGATCAGTTTTTTAAATTACTATTTACCCAGAATAAATGTCAAATGTATTAATTATCGGAGCTGGAATAGTGGGACTCAGTTCTGCTTATTATCTCCATCAGCAAGGCCATACGATTACAATTTTAGATAAAGGCGATATCACAGACAGCTGTTCCTTTGGCAACGCAGGAATGATTGTACCCAGTCATTTTGTGCCCTTAGCTTCTCCCGGAATGGTACAGCAGGGCATCCGCTGGATGTTCAACAGTAAGAGCCCTTTTTATGTCAGGCCATCTTTGAACCCAAATCTGATCAGATGGGGCTTGAAATTTCTGAAACATGCCAATGCAGCCCATGTATCCCGTTCTGCTGTTCCACTCAGAGATCTCTCTATGCTCAGTAAACAGCTTTATGAAGAGCTGGCTGCTGTACCGGACTTTGATTTTGGTCTGGAACAAAATGGTATCCTGGCTTTCTACAAAACAGAAAAAGCAGCTGAGGAAGAAGCTCATCTGGCTAAAAGCGCAGCCGAACTCGGACTTGATATGGCAGTGCTGAATCCAGCCGAATGCAAAAAATTGCAGCCCGAACTTAACCTGGATGTACTGGGGGCAGTCCATTACCGGAATGACGGCCATGTTTATCCGCCAAAACTGATGAAGGCCTTACTCCATTATCTCGAAAAAGCTGGTGTGACTATTAAACGTAATCATGAAGTAAGCCATATCGAAAGCAGCGGAACAAAAATCACGAAAGTATTTACTGGTGATTTAAGCTGGGAGGCCGATCATTATGTCCTGGCAACAGGTTCCTGGTCTCCGGCAATTGCCCGTATGATGGGCTTAAAGCTCTCTATTATGCCCGGGAAGGGATATTCTTTTATGGAAGCCGAACCGCTAAGGCGTATGACGATCCCTGCACTGCTTTGTGAAGCAAGGGTAGCGATAACCCCGATGAATGGTGATATCCGTTATAGTGGAACAATGGAACTTGATCAGGTAAATAACCGGGTAAACATGCAGCGCGTCAGAGGGATTACCGAGTCTGTTTCTAAATATTTTCCTGATCTGCATCCTCAACTTCCTGCTGAGAAGGCTATCTGGTATGGTTTCAGACCTTCTTCGCCCGATGGCTTACCTTATATAGGCCGCAGTACAGAAAAGGTCAATCTGATCGTGGCTACCGGGCATGGCATGATGGGATTGAGCCTGGGCCCTGCTACAGGTTTGCTGGTCAGTCAGTTAATAGCCGGACAGAAAACAGCGGTTAACATTAGTTCTTTTTCTCCGTCCAGATAGAATTAAATTAGCAGATAGTAACCATATTTTAACCGGTTTGCCGTTAGATCTTGTTGCCTGATGTCAATATTTGTATATTGACATCAGGCAAACCTAACCAAATCAACCAAAATGAAAGTACTTCCGTTTACCGTGACCGTACCGGATGACAAATGTGTTTTTTCTGAGCAGATTGAACTGCCTTTTTTCTACCAGTACCTTCATCGTCATGAAGAATGGCAGATCACCTGGGTGCAGAAAGGAGAGGGGATTTTAGTGGCAGGCAATAATATGCATTCGTTCAGGCCAGGTGATATCTTTCTCATCGGTGCCAATCTTCCTCATTTATTCAAATCCAACCCCGAATATTTTGCGGCTGACAGTAACAAGAACATCAAAGCCTGTTCGCTTTATTTTAGCCCCTCCGGCAATCTTGGCGCATTATTTAGTCTGCCCGAAATGAAGCTGATGAATTCATTCCTGAAGAAAAATAAACATGGATTTAAAATTCCATCTCCGTATGATAAAGAAATTTCTGTAAGGATTCAGGAGGTACATAAAGCCTCAGGTATGAATGTGGTGTTTAATCTGCTTAAATTCTTTAACAGTTTACTGGCGATTCAGGAAGCAGAAACAGAGCCGCTTTGTCCTAAATCTTATTCTACCTATATATCTGATAATGAAGGGGCAAGATTTAGCAATATCATCAATTACATTATGCTGAATTACAACAACCAGATTGCGCTCGAAGATATAGCTAAAACAGCTTATATGACCCCTCATGCTTTCTGCAGGTATTTTAAAAAACATACAGGTTATACCTTTGTTTCTTTCCTCAATGAGGTCAGGGTGAATGATGCCTGTAAAAATCTGATAGACGGAAAAAAAGCAGATTGCATTTCGGGTGTAGCCTATAAATCCGGATTCAGCAGTATTACCAATTTTAACCGGGTCTTTAAAAGTGTAATGGGACAATCCCCTAGGGCCTATATGGATGCTTATTATAATGCAAATAAGCTTAATTCTATTTCGGTTTAGCCCGAACAATCAGAAATGTTTTTTATTTTCATGTAATTGATAATGATTATGAAAAAATATCTATTTCTTATTGCAGTAGTTCTGTTTGCATTCGCAGGCAAGGCACAAGGTTTAGCCGCCGATAGTATAGATGTATTTATAGCGACACAAATGCAGCAGCAGCAAATTCCAGGTTTGCAGCTTGCCGTTATTCGTCATGGTCAGATTATCAAACTTAAAAACTACGGACTGGCTAATGTTGAACATCATATCCCGGTGTCAGATCAATCGGTGTTTTTTATTAATTCAATAACCAAAGCATTTGTTGGCGTAGCAGTCATGCAGCTGGTCGAACAGGGTAAACTTGATTTATCAGCTCCTTTATCCCGGTACCTGGATAGTTTACCTGCTGCCTGGCAACCTATCAGGATCCGCCAGTTGCTTAGTCACAATTCCGGAATCCCGGAAATTACTGATATCAATGATAATCCTCGCGGAGACGGAAGTTATCAGTCGGCGATGAAGGCTACGCAGGCTTTACCTATGGATTTTGCTACAGGAGAACGTTTTAGTTATAACCAGACCAACTATGTTTTAATAGGTAAGATCATTGAGAAGCTTGCCGGAGTTAAATTTAACCAGTTCATTCAGGAAAGACAGCTGGATGTAGTGGGTATGAAACGTACCGGTTATGCCGATGGCTCAGATATCATTCCCGGTGGAGCAGGTAACTATACCAATGTTAAATATATCAATGGGAAATGGACGAGAATAAACCCTATTGGTATTGGTTATAAAGAATTCCCGGATTATTACAGAACTGCTGCGGGTATGATTTCTACTGCACAGGATATGGCTAACTGGCTGATTGATTTACAGGGAGGTAAACTTTTAAAAGAAAAAAGCAGTCTGGACACGTTATGGAAACCCTCTTTATTAAATAACGGTAAGCCAGCCGGATTCAGTAAAATGATTAATGGTTATGCGATTGGCTGGCCGGTAATTCTCAGAGCAGAACATCCCGCCATAGCACCTATGGGAGGCGGCAGGTCAGTTTTATTTGTTTACCCTAAAGATGATCTTTCAATAATACTGCTGACTAACCTGCAGGGATGTAATCCGGAAAGTATAATAGATGAAATTGCTGCTTTTTATCTGCCGGATATGAAGGTGTCCAGTGGTTTTGGTCTGACGCCAGATCTGCGTGCATTTCGGAACCAGCTTGTTAAAGTCGGTTTTCAGCATACCTTACAGGAATATAGCAAGGCCAGAAAAAGGAATCCAAAGCTGGTTTTCAATGAAGAAGAAGTAAATAGCTGGGCCTATACTTTATTAAGAAACAAACAGGTAAAAGAAGCCATAGAGATATTCAAATTAAATGTTTACCTGTTTCCTAAAAGCTGGAATACATATGACAGTCTGGGTGAAGCTTATGAAGCAGATGCCAGCCCCAAACTGGCCATTGTCAATTACAGGTTGTCCTTCGGCCTGAATCCACAGAACACAAATGCACAGGAACGGATTAAACTATTACAGGCGCAGCAGGTAAAATAGCTGGTTTTCCTCCTTTATTAATGTCATTTTAATGTTAAAGTGTTCTATATAAACCACACATTAAAGTTTTATAATTTCGCTTTAACCTGATCTTTAGGTACCCTTCAGTGTTGCCTAATTGTACTGTATTATGTTTGCCCCATTCAGTATTCATTAACCAACTAATTAAAAATACTATGATGAAGCAAATTTTACTAACGTGGACGTTAATCGTCTGTGGTTTTCATGTTTTTGCACAAAACAGAACAGTTCAGGGGACAATTAAAGATGCGGTGACCAGCGAATTGCTGATTGGCGTTACAGTAAGTATTCCAAACACAACCATTGGTGTCACTTCGGACAGTAATGGTCAATATAAACTGACTGTTCCGGGTGTAGCTGCCACTACACTTAAATACTCTTACATAGGTTACCGTGATACCTTAATAACCGTTATGCCATCGGCAGAGGATATGCACGTGTCGCTGAATCCGGCGTCGCAGTATTTACAAGGTGTAGTTATTGCCGGATATACTTCTCAAAGCAGAGGTAAATTAACTGGCGCGATTTCAAAAATCAATGGTGCCGATGTCAGTGTAGCACCTGTAGCTTCCCTGGATCAGGCTTTGCAGGGGCGGGTACCCGGATTATATGTGGCCTCGGCATCCGGTCTTCCGGGCACTCCGGGCCGTGTCACCATCCGGGGGATCGGGTCTTTACAGGGGGCTAATACGAATCCTTTATATCTGGTAGACGGCGTACCCATAGAACCGGCATCATTTGCAGCGCTGAATCCCAATGATTTTGATTCTTACAGTGTATTAAAAGACGCAGCTTCTACTGCCCAGTATGGTTCAAGAGCAGCAAACGGTGTTATTGTTATCACGACCAAAAAAGGCCGTAACTATGAAGATGGTAAAGTCAGGATTAATTACCAGAGCCAGTTTGGATTTTCGCAGGTCAATAATTCCAAATGGAATATGATGAACAGCAGCCAGCGCCTGCAATTTGAAGAAATTATCAAAGATCCGGCATTTCCGGGCTGGCAGTTTTCACGTAAAAATGGATTTAATCCAAACGGATCGGCTAAAACAGAAGCTGACTATATTTACGGGGATCATTATCTGGATAGTCTGCGGGGGACGGATAATCAGTTGAAAAAACACTTGTTACGAACTGCATTTAATCAGTCACATGATCTGGACATCTCAGGAGGAAATGAAAAAACAACTTATTACCTGTCCGGTTCTTATTTTCAGCAAAACGGCGTATTACGCAATTCCGGTCTTGACCGTTATAGTCTGCGTTCCAACATCCAGCATATCAGCGGACGGTTTAAATTTGGTGTAAATGTTGGCCTGGCTTATGTAAAATCTAAAGTCACCGAAGGTGATTTTAATGTGTCTGAGGCTAATCCTGTGGCTGCACTCTATTTTTCACTGCCTTATGAAAACTTATTTAATCCCGATGGGAGCCTGGCTACCGGAACAAACCGATACGGAGCCAATGCGCTTTCTATGTACAAGGACATTAACAGACAGCAAAATCAGCTCAAAGCTTTAGTCTCCAGTAATCTCACTTGCCAGATTTCGCCAGGACTGAAATTCATGGGAAATGTAGGTCTGGATTTTCAGCAGAACCATAATACAACCTATATCCGTCCCGATTCCTATCTGGGCAGCCTGGTAGATCCGGGTGGATCGGGCAGTTATCAGGACCAGTATATCAACAGATTGGGAATGATCGCTACTGGAGGTCTTTTATACAATAAATCGTGGGGTAAACATGAGATAGAGGGTAACCTGCTGACTGAGATTAACAAAAATACTTTAAACAGCTCAGGATTTACCGGTTTCGGATTGATTCCCGGTATAGAAAATACGCCTTCCGGAATTACCCCGGGCACCAATGATAATGGTTTTATACCCTTGCTGAAAGGGCAGCGGTCACAAAGTGTATTGCTTTCGCAAATCGGGTTGTTCCGTTATTCCTATAATGACAGATATACCTTTACGGCAAGTCTGAGAAGGGACGGCTCTTCGCGTGTGCCTGAGGCTAACCGTTACAAGATGTTTTATGCTCTTGGGGGTAGCTGGAACATTTCGCGCGAAAACTTTATGGAAGAGTTAAAGACCATTAGTAGTCTCCGATTACGGGCAAGTTATGGCCGTACAGGAAATGCTTCTGGTTTTGCGAGCGATTTTGGGTACCGTGGCCTATATGGGGGCTCGGGTTATGCAGGTCAGCAGGCCCTGATACCGGTTTATCCCGAAAACAGTGCCTATAACTGGGAACTCAATTATATCGGAGATATAGGACTTGAATTCGGCTTGTTGCAGGATCGTATCAGAGGGGGAATAGACTGGTATAACAGGATTACCACCAATCTTTTCATGCAGAAACGTTTATCCTATACCTCTGGTTTCGAAAGTATAGCTACCAATGCCGGTAAGATCCGCAACAGAGGTGTAGAATTATTCCTGGAAGGCGATCTGATCCGCGAAAAAGATTTGACGCTTACACTGGGACTTAATCTGGCTTATAATAAAAACAGGGTGATGTATCTGGGCGGAGAAGATCGGCTGACCACAGATCAGTATTCGATTAATAAAGTGGGTATGCCACTGGGACAGTTTAACATGGTCAGATGGGCAGGGGTAGATCCGCAGACTGGAGCCCCTCAGTATCTGGATGCATCGGGCAATATTACTAAAACATTTAATCCTGATGATGCAGTGCCCGTAAAAGGTTCTTTTGATCCGCCTTTAAAAGGGGGACTTAACGTAAACCTGCGTTATAAAAATCTCGAGTTATCTACGTTGTTTACCTTTATCAGGGGGATGTACCGTCTGAACACTGCCGAACTGTTCAGAACTTCGGCAGATCCTAATTACAGACAGTACAATCAGTCTGTGGATATGCTTGATATCTGGCAGAAACCCGGTGATATCACCAATAATCCGGGCGCAGCCTATCCCCGTTATATGACCGATCGCGAATTACAGAATGCCGATTACATCAAACTCCGCAACATCAGGTTGAGTTATACTTTTCCTTCAATTAAAAAATTAAATGGATTAACCAGAGGGATCAAAGTGTTTGTTCAGGGACAGAACCTGGTAA
>Ga0194135_10001504_pt1 | contig 13989 bp, 7 predicted proteins | sample LitLau_LLRF_2013_FD_134024 | JGI IMG/M metagenome (GOLD analysis project Ga0194135, IMG submission 134024) | Freshwater sediment microbial communities in response to fracking from North America - Little Laurel Run_MetaG_LLRF_2013 (version 2) | ecosystem: Environmental > Aquatic > Freshwater >...
CTCACATAGATGAATTGGCATGCTTGTTTAATTATGATTTAACAAGACAGCTAATTGTAATGTAGATTACAAGTGCAATAGTCTTTAAGCAATAGTCTTCAGACAACTTGTTTTACTTTTTTAAAGCTTACCATACATGACAAGGTCGTTTGAATTACAAAATGCACTTTAGTACAAATACTGCTTCACTTATAGTAAACATTTTTCGATTTGCGATCGATTGGTATACAAGACACAACTAATTATGCTAGTGCGGTGCCCTAAATGCTATAGGCTGAAGTAGGCGAAGATTGCACATTTGTTTTCTCATTTCAGGGCATCAAAGCATAGTGAACTTCTCTGTTTGGCTATAAATTATAGTAAAAGCAAAATAATTGAGTTTCTTTCATTAAAAAACCAGAAATTGGAAAAATTGGAAAGGGTAAAACCGGCTTGTACAGATAATTACATAATAAAAAGTAGTATGACTAGGTCATATAGAGTCGTCACAATCATATACGCTTCTCGTAGTATCTAGTTTTTCAAAGCGTAGGGAAGTATCACTTTTAATTATAATTTTCTGCTTATACAGGAAGCAACTACACATTCAACACCAACATCGACGGAATTGCTCTCTCCCCTAAGGACTCGCAATTCGACAGACTTTTCTACTGCCCCTTGTCCAGCTACAACCTCTACTCCGTTCCCACGGTTGTTCTGAAGACAGCAGTCAATGGAATTACTCTAAGCGACTCAGATGTCACAGATATCGGAAGAAAAACCTCTCAATCAGATGGACTAGCTGTGGATGCCAAAGGATTGTTATACTATGGACTTTTAGCCTCTAACGGAGTTTCATACTTCAACACTTCCGAGTCAACCTTAACAGGGTCCAATGAAGTTCTTCTTGTCCAAAATGACGTGGATCTTCAATGGGCAGATACATTTGCCTTCGACGAGGCAGGAAATCTTTACACAACCACGAACAGACTTCATCGATTTGGTGAAAACAAATATGACTTTTCGGAAATCAATTTCCGAGTGGTAAGCATTTTCACTGGATCGGAATCTTACATGTTCAGTGCCAAGGACAAGATGAAGGAGAAAGTCACCGTTGCTCCAGCAGTTCTTGATGCTACACCAGTTACAAACCTCGACCCTGTAGATCCGTTTGACAGTACCTCTCAAGATCACGAACATCACATGGATCACGATATCACACATGACAAGAATAAGTACGACACTCCCGTAACTCATGACACATACAAAGAAAACGTGGACAATAATAATCTATCAACAAATGAAGTTAAGCAAGTTCCAAAATCTGAGTCAAATAAAAGCGAAGAGCCTGTGAAAAATTCATCTGCAGCGATGGACATGTACACGGGAACTCTCGTGTTTGTCCTTGCCACATTTGTCTTCCATCCTGCAGTTTAGTTATTATTTTGTTACTTGTTTAGTTTGTACTTGCTACTTATATCTGTAATCGACGACGTTTATTATCGAGTTAAAAAATTCTTCATTGTATAACTTATCTCTCTTGATAACATACATATATGTGATGTCACGGGTTGAGTACTGGGTGTCATAAATAGTTTTCGAGAGCTTTACAGAATTTATGTAACAAATAATAATACTTAATTACACATTGATGTCATTGATATTTAAAGGTTCAAACGTAGAATATTATCGAACAGGAGACCTCCAACTCCAACTGCTAATACAGCATTTTACCAGCTATTCATGGGAATTAGCAGATGTAAAAATTCGATTTGGGATGATAGATGTTCTTGAAACATATTGAAAACTTGCTACTACCTGCAGTTCTTTGCACTCTTCTTTTGGTTTAATCGGAAGAAAAATGTTATTTCAAAGGATAAAAAACGTGTTCTCTACTTTCTAAAAGATTACTTCCGCAAGCAGGCTAGCTAATGGCAGATTATTGAAACAACAACACACTTACGAAGGTGCTCGCTTTATAGCTCATTGTGCAGCTCTCCGATTGGTTTCAAAGTTTAATATCTGACAGATCGTGTTCTAATGCTAACTATTTTGCAACCATGTTAAGTGTTTCCGTTACTGATTGTCTATGTTTAGTTTTGTGGTACTTGTATAGTTTAGTCAAGTTATTAAACATGCATTTAATTATGTGTACAACATTTAAGAATTTTAAATCTCAATAAAAAGATTGGACTGGAAATTCAAGGGTTTTTCTCATAAGGGGCTCAAATGATGAGCATGAATGTCGAGTATGAAAAGCTTGTAGACTCTTATTGACAAATCTTGTGAGCTTTTTCATGCTTCTAAATTAAGAATTCTGTAGTAAACTGGATAAGATTTATGATAAAGGTGTAGTTATTTGTATTTCAATACGATGAAGGCAACTACAGTTGGAATCTGGTTCAATATACGTATTTTATTAATCTTCACACCCATGGATTAAATTAAAATCAAACTAATGCGATGATTGGTTTTGCCCAAAACTTTAACTTAAAAACTCGATTGTTACTTAAAACCTGTTTTAAAAATTTAAGTTTGAAGCCTATATATATAGGCTTGGTCAACTGGACTTGGATTTGTATCTATCTGGTAAAAATACCTCCGTCAACGGGGACAGAGCATCCAGTAATCATATTCGAAGCTGATGATGATAAGAAGATGACAATGTCCGCAGCTTCAGAAGGTTGGACAGGTCGCTTGATGATCTGTCTGTCCAATACCTTTTGTGTTTCCTGAACAATTTCTGGGTTAGAAGAGACGAACATCTCTTTAACCATTGTTGTTGGAGCTGGACTGATGCAGTTCACTCGAATTCCATGTTCTCCTAACTCAAGAGCCATGCACTTGGTCAACATGAGCACGGCTGATTTGCTGCAACTGTACACACTGATGCCTTTTGACGGAGTAGTGTCAAACTATTGAACAAGCATAAACAAAAACAATTATCTCAGATTCCTCCATGTTCAAATATTAGCTTATACTAATGATCCATTTGAAAGTTTAATTACCACAGATGAGATGTTAACAATCGTAGCTCCCTGTGTTTTCCCTGCCTTAACTAGCCCTTTAGTGACCGTTTGGCTCACGTTCACGATTGCTTTGAAGTTCACATTGAAGAGTCTAAAAAGATTTTATGCACAGAATTAGATTTATTACTCTCGACTTCAACTGACACGAATGCAGAAAATTTCATTTTTTCATACTCATCAATTTGCTCAGCAGCAACTTCTTCGAAAAAACTTGTCCCTGAGATCGCAGCATTGTTCACCAAATGATCAATTGGCGAAATGGCTCTTACAAGCCTCTGAGTTTCATCCCAATCTCGTAAATCCACAGTTATCAGAGTCACATTAGGAAATTCCGACTTCAAAGCTTCCAATCCTTTCTTATTCTTGTCCAAAGCAAACACCATTGCTCCATGCTCGTAGAACTTCTTGACGATTGCATATCCGAGACCTAGAAGTTAGGTGAAGTTACGAAGACATATTTAGTATCAAAATGCCCCAACCGATTATAAGTAGCAAAAACAACCCCAACTGAACGGTTTCTGGTTCCAATTCCTGTTTTTAGAACCAGAAATCACCTATATAGTTCTGAGAATTCGAAAAACTAACCTTTTGCAGCTCCAGTAACGAGTACCCTTCGTCCTGCAAAGCACCTTGAGTAATTTTTCTCTAAACCAGCAGCGGATGAAGTCATTTTGAATTAGTAGGATGAATGAATTCTTGAAGTGTAAAATAAAAATGAGAAAACTTTTAACAGTTCGTAAGGATGATGAGATGAGAGACCCTTCGTGTTGCCAGTAAGACGGGGAAAGTGCGACTGAGAGATTCACCTAGCACAAGCTTACGGTAAGTGAAGGGAAGAACAAGTAGTAGACCATGATGAGATGGTTGGAAAAAATTAGTTCTTTTCGCCCTTCTTCCCAAGTAAAGTGAAGGAATCGTACAATAAATAAGATTGAGAGATATGCTTGCTTGCTGGTGCAGAATCACACATCCCTAGTAATCATGAAACATTTCATACACATGTGTTTATTAATATACGAGGCACTACTACGCTATATAATTCTGTTATTATAATATGTTGTTACTTTGTTCTTAAGCTAATCTCTCGTAGTATACGAATATGTGCATTACCAGTATCCAATATTCCTACTCCAATTGACAGTTGGAGCACGAAAACAATAAGGAGCTGGATTGTCTAGTGTGCTTATTGAATTACCTCTATCGAACTTGTCACTTGCGTCGAAGCAATAATTTTGACATTGACATTCACTTGTACCTTCTAACTCTCATTTGTTGACTTCAAACAGAGATTTAAGTGTGTTAATTTAATCTAGGCATAACCGATTTCCGAAATTAAGACTCTGAAAATTTGCAAGTCAATTTGAAATTCTGACAAGCTCGTGTACAATACAATCTGTATACCTTCATATAAAGCCGTGTGGAATGTAATTAAGTAATATAAACTAAGCGAGTGTAATTTAACTCAAAACTAAACTATTTATGAGAAGGCATGCACATTGTTTTCATCCAAACTTTATTTTGCACTGTAGTGTTACATTTCATGAGAGTATAACAAGGATAATCATTACTGGTATATTCTTCTCTTACACAGCCAAGGCACGAGAAAAACGCGATAATGTAAACGAAATTCGAGAACAGTAAGAATATTTAATCACTTTGAGACAAGTACGAATTAAACCATTAAAGATTCTAGCGTGCAGAAACTTACTTACAATTTGTGAGTGATTTTTCATAAGATAGTCACACCCCTACCGTACTGCCTTACTTCTGACTCACTATAAAAGTTTAAGTGCATAAAATCTTTAAAAGCTGCTAAACCTAGTGCAAGTACACGCAGCAGTAAAGTTGTTGTGATATATGAGATTCCTTATCACTGTTGGTGGGCGAAAAACATAAGACGACTCCGGGATATAGAGAAATACTTTTTTATCAGCACTTTTTACTACAAGATTTAAGATTTTTAGTATAAGATTTAAGTATTTAGTATTATGAGGAACCTATCTGCTGCAAAGGAGTAGTAGTGACATTGTTATTGCTTACTAAGTAGTTTATTACAGTTGCATTTTTATTCTTCTCATGCAATGTCATTCTATTGTACTACGAAGTTCTCACTTTTTCAAACTATCTTAAAGAAATTGTCCCCCTAAGATGAATATCGGTCACCAAATGCGTTATTGCATTTCGTCTTCTCATAACATGCGTGAGAAAAGCAGGAAATGGGTGTAATACAAACTTGGCACAACCGAAATGCAAAATTTTTATGTTCATCTTCAATATTAGCTGCACAATAATATTGTTTGAAGAATAGGGATGCACCTGTTGTTGTGTGTTATGGTTTTTTGAATTTAGTTTTTGAACCTCTTCATCTGTTGTAGCTTTGCGTTGCGAAATATATGAAATTAAAACAGCTGAGTGAATTTCAAGATGTTCACGTAGAGTTGGAGAAAAACCAATTTCAAGTTATGAAAAACACAATGTTTTATTGTTTCAGCTAATTTAAGTATGGCTTTTGAAATGGAACCTAATGGAGAATATCTCTTAATCAGTGCAAGGCTAAACGCAACCATCCATTCTCCGTTAACTAGCATTTGAAGTTTTGAAGTTGAAACATTAATCGCTAATTGTTTTTCACAGTCATGAGTTCAGGCCTCCTTTCGAGAGAGTTATATAGGAACGTTTCAACTTATGATAAATGTTTTACTTACATCATAAATCCTGAGTTAAGCTTATTAGCAGTTGCACAAACATTGTACGAATTCACACATGCATTCTTCTCTGAGCTCAGCGATTCGTATTTGGCTTTAATACTTTCAATAAAAAACAAGGAATTCAACATCACTGAATACCATCTCGTAGGTGTATTTACGCGCTAGGGTAGTACAGTTACAATGGTCATATTAGTCGACTGTGATTCAGGTTATTGTTTTTGTTGTTTTCAAATGCACTCATGATCTCAAGAAAGTTTGTTTTGATTCTTCGATCGCCTTTAATTAGTTTCCTAACAATCAAGATTTTCATGAAAATTGAGTCTTCCTCAAATTAAATTACAGCTATAGTGCTGGTAGCTCAAGTTTGAAGAAGTTGACTATTACGATTACGAGAGATGTACCAGCCAAAAATTTGCATATATGAGGCCATTCAAGTTTCTACTTGGTTTGCATAAAATGATATTGTTTTTATATGTGCTTTTCATCCAACAAAAGCGTTGAACTTACAAAATGTGTGTGATATGTGAGTTCCTGCTTGTGGAGAAACTATTGATCCTTTTATTGATATTTCTAGTTATACGTAAAGTCTATTGGAATCACGTCCGTAATTGTTAGTAATTTAAGATGATAAAACTCCTATGAATGTAGCTATGAAAGTTTTGTGGCAACACGTAGTGGCAGATGGAACTATATATATTGATTGACACGCAGCATACGACATTTTAAAAAGTGGATGGTTAACGTCTGACGTCTGACGGACAAGTTCAGTTGTATTTGAATGTAGCTACTTTTAATGAATCAAACTGGCTAGATTATCTAGAAATTAAATTTTAGAATCTCTATTTTTTTGTATCACTCTCCTAGCATCATATACACTTGATGCGAAACCTGTTTAATGTGCATTTGTGAAGTTGCCCACATACACCACCCCGAAGTATAATAGGAATATATATACATGCAGTTAATCAAAAATATTTATTACATACTGCACAAACTGCACTGTTTATTAGATAATATTCGCATACTAATTTCAATGATTTCTAATGAATTAATAAGCACTACAGATTTTGAAACACCATAAGATACAATAACAATGCGTTTTTAATTGCGTTAAGTTGAAAAAGACCCTTTTTGTGCCTCATAATTTCTAAATGAATAGCGTTGTGCAAAGAATTGCTAGAAAAAACTCCCAGAATTTATTTAGTACAACATTCTCGAATTTATTTTCACGTATTTTGCTTTAACTCTGATCTAAAATATCTTTAACTACAGTAGTCATCTCACGGAGCCCACACTGTCGTAATGTCTCTTTGAAGTTTAGTTCCAGTACCAGCAATCCAACCACCCACTCTACAATTCTAGAATGCATATTAACACACAATTTATACTTTTGCCCAGAGTGAACTGTATTTTGCATGCCACAAAATTATACATTTCACTAACAATGCAAATTACAAGTGATAGTCGAAATCTATTGATTCAAATGTGTGTTCGATTTTTACTCCTACTTTCCACTAAAGTAAAACACAAAAAAGTTTACACACAGTCCTTGTTATAGTTTTGTATTCAATATAGCGTACTAATTCAAACAATTTAAGTGTCAGATAGTTTCCAATTCACACAGTGTCTACTGTGACATGACAAGTTCAACCATCTTCAATTTTTAATTTCTGAAAGTGGTTTCGCTGGCACGTCATATCGCATCATCTAATCATATCTATAAAAATAAGCTCGTACGTATATATATAGCTGTAACTGTAGGTGTTACATATCTGCCACATATCTAAAACTAAAATAATATAACATCAAAAAATTCATCTATGTCTCCCAATGTCACGTTTCTCTTGGTATGGCTTCTCATAATGGTCGTATGTATTTCTGTAAGCCTGAAAGAAAAAAATGTATACAAGCAGAGTTAATCAGTCGAATATACAAGATTTGCATTGAAATTTTCAGGTTGGGATTCTTATTATCATGTACCAAGTTGGCTGCTTTCCGTGTTTTCCTCCGAAAATAAGTAAGTCTGGAGAATGAATAAGTCAATGGTGATGGCCAAAAAAGTCAATCGATCTATATATAGCTTATGGCTGGTCTTCAGACCGTTCTTCACCTGCAGTTTCAGAAAGATTAAAGACATAGTTCAATTAACCATTCATGTTTTTCCAGACTGCCGAAGCACTCATCACTGTCATCACGGAGGTCGACAAGCTGGTGACGGAGTATCAGAATCCTCCAATTCCAGAAATCGCCAGAATTCGACACACGACCACAACACAGGCATGTACAATATTTAGTTGTTTTTAGGAAAACAATGTATTTGAACATTTAAAGTCTATCAGAGCATTTAACCAATATTCTTCCTGAAATAAATCTTGAATCAAATGAAATAATATTTATGCAATATTATATTAATAATTGTGCTCACTCTCAAGACATTATAAATACTACTGTACTAATGAGGTCTATTCTGTTTTGTGCTTACCTTCCGGACCTCAAACAGGCAAGAAAAACTAGAAATACTCGGTCATTCTGTATCTCTGATACTTTGATCACACTTACCAATTGTGTATGCAAAAGGAAGAGATGGATTTTAGAGACTCGTCAGTCGTAGAAATAAGCTGATGCGAATTATTGCGAATGTCATAATTCCGAAGTCGAGCATGTGGCTCACTTCCGTTCAACAAATTGCAACAAACAAACGGTTAATGAATGCGACCGAAATTATAACGGCTGTTCTCTCACCCTAATAGTGAAGTGTACAAATTGTACAATCCTTTTTTGTTATGCAAGTGGTCCTGAGTCGTGACTATATACTATACATACCTTATATATTTTGAATTTTTTTGTCTTGGAATGTTTTTAAACCGCTCTACTGGCATAAAAGCATAAGGGAGAGGATTTTGTACAGTCAAGGTGCATGGATGAAACGATGAAAGTGTGTGTATGCTGTTGCATGAATATATATTGTAGACCAAAACTTTTCAGGTGTTTGAAAAGGTTCTGGTTTGCTGACCACATAGAATTCTGCCCAAATAAAGGGATCTAAATCCCCGTACTGATAGTTAAATAGTTTTCGATAATATTCGGGACTGAATGGAAGTTTCTTATTAGCTTAATTAAGTTAGCTTAGTATATACAAATTCAGCATCCGGTCAAGAACTTGTTATCTCGACCATATACTCTGCGGCTAGAGGCTGCCTCCTCATGGACTTTCATTCATTCTCAACAGATTATTATTAACATTTGATAGACAACAAAAATAGATTCCCACATTATTTCCATTGCTGAAGTCGCTAACTTTTTCAAGTTGTTATAGAATCGCATGTGTTTTTAAAACTTCCGTTTTCGTCACGACGATTACCAAGAAGGATTTCTCGAATTTCCTCAACGAGGAGTTTGTGAAAACTGTCCGCAGAAAAGCTAACTCACGGTGAAGGTGAAAATAAGACAGTGCTGCTTTCGTTTTTCAACCTTGATTGTCAGATTCACCCTTACGGAGAAGAATTTCAAAGGTAAGCAAGCTGTGTACTTTTAAGCCGTTTCAAACTTACTATATAGCTCATCTGTCATGTTCACACTCATCCCGCACTAAGTTAGCAGTAGAATCACCCGGAAGCATCGTGTAGTATTCATAATTAATGTTGGCACTTCTAAGCCAAGGGGGCTATATATTCTCCCGAGGTGTATTGCTTAGACTGAAGAGTTTAAGTTTGCAGTGATTGATCTAACACCTTTGTTGCATAATTGCCTCTGTTTAGAAGCATCAGACTGATATAGGTTTGTTTGCTGGAAGAACGGTTTTGCATGAGAAGTGAAAGGAGGTTGAGATAGTTCTTGGCCTGTGACTTACACCGACAGCTAGCATTTGACCGGATGTAGTCGGCATGATACTTTGTGTCAAAGAGTGCATACAGTTTCCATGCACTCTGGTACACGGGAATCGATGAAAGAATGAGTCAAGCAGGCGTATTGTTGCACATCCAAGCATATAGTGTAAGCAATAAGCATATACTAAGCTGCTTCTCTGTCGCCCCTTCTCCCTTCCTTTCACCGGATCATAATATCATCCGAGAAATCGGTTCATTCGAGACATTCACGGTAGTCGGTTAACCAAGTCACCAGCGGTATCAAAGCAGCAGCAGCAGCAGGTCTCTGTGCTAAGTCCTTATATGATTAGGTACCCAATAATACGTAGGACTCGAGAAACGGTTTATCCGAACAAACCGAAAAGAAATCTCTCTCTGTTTACTCCCATGTTGTTCCATGCTCACTGTTCATCGGCAAAAAAGACAGCAGCAGTCTAACCTTCGAATAGAAAAAGAGAACAACTACAGGTTCTCACATATCTAAAATTGCTCTATCATATTTCTTCATCTGACTCGCAGCATATAACAATTTGTGAGGCTATACGTGGTAATTGTGGTGGTGTCACTGCTGGAAATCCTACACCGGCCTCAGAAAGTCTTTATACTATTCTACTCATCAAGTGTTAAGTCTGGTACGAGATACCTATTTAGTGTTGGGTAGAATCTTCTTGCGCGAGCATAAGGTCATCTCCCTATCTGAACTGTCCTCTATCAATTTTTATACGACGTAAATTGGAACATTATATAGAAGTTCGCATAAGAAAGATCCAACCTAACCGGTGCTCTCAGACTTTATTGTCACTTCTTCAGAGACTTATTTGTCAGGTAATCGCTAAATACATTTGTCTCTTGAAAAGATACGGTTTTGTACAATAAGGACATTTAGTGAAAATATCATATTAAACGGGAAAATACTGCAGTGCAATCGATATTTCGGTTCGAATTGGACAACCCAACAAATTTAGACGATAATAATTAAGTGTAGTGCAATTTAAGTTGTTTTTTATTTCCATTTCTTAGCTTCGTCTCATTTTAAACCATTTTATAAATCGAATGGAGAGATTCACTGCATGACTGCATGCACTGTCGCAATCTTCTTAGGGTGTTAATATTGCATAATTCTCCTTTGTCATCTGGATTCTTGATTTCTTTAATGTGACTGTTCATGAAGCCCCAGTATTTTCGAATTTCACTTCACTCTACAAATTCATTCAAGTGCTTCTATTAACAGAACCAGAGAGATCAGGTATTGTACAATCTCGTGGTTCTGTTAAGAGCTGGTAGGTCTCTCGTAAATCTTATTCTTAAACTTGTGTAGCAAATATTCTAATGAAGTAGAGTCTATTCTGAGGTTGAGCTGTGAAGTAGTTGAATATTCATAGCAAGATTTCAGTGTACTCATGAGCTTTTTTGGATGAAATCAGCAGCAGGGAAGATCCATTAGTGTCACTTTTAATGGCTCATATCAAACCATGAACTTTCGTAGTTGTCCAAAAAGTAGCTGTGCTGCATTGAGCTTCCATTTAATCGTGCAAAACGACCGGAAAGTATTTTTTGCTTGCTTCTTTGTGTGCATGACTCATCGTCATCACGAGTTCGGACAATTCGGAGTTGTGTACTGGTCTGTACTACTTTCGTCTAGCTCTTGACTTCTAAATCCGTGCATGCTATGGTGCAATAAGATTTAAGCAGTTGGTTTTCTGTTTTGCTTCCCAGATGAAAACTTCCAGCAAATTGTACAAAAATAAACAAGCAAACTAGACAAGCGATGAGATGCTGATGATTGCTTCCCACTTTTAAAATAACATCAATTTTGGGAGGTGTTACAAGGCGTTTTCTAATGACAGTATAAGTGGTTCGTTATATCCTCTCATGTTGAACCTTTACTGAGGAAATTTATTAAAGAAAAGTCGTGCAGATAGTGAGTCAGAAAAAGGCAAAATACGTTATCATTCTATCTCGGATTCATAAAAGGCAAATCCCAATGATGTCTTAGGAGGTCGATAGATAATGATTGAAATGACTTTCGTTCTTTTCTAGTATTCTAGTCGAGCATTGCCTCGGCTTTAGTGCATTCGCGAGATTCTCTAGATTTATCACACCATCGTTCATTTCATTTGCTCAGGTACAATGGCAGTCAAAGACCATCCTAGAAAATGTTTTTATTCTGCAGAATCTTATTTCTCTTAGACACTGAGGCAGTGTAGCGTGTCCAATGCAGCTAATGTTCCTTTGAGGTTCATCTCATCAACAACATGGCAAAGAAGCATCCATAAATTCCCATGTTCGGTATGAGATATGGTGAAGTGTATTTTGGTGATTTAGCATTGTTTTGCACAGACTCTGACTCGCAGATAGATGATTCATATAGAACAAGTACTACTCTGTCCTGTATGTCCTGCAGCCCATGCACTATGCACAAACAGTGGTACAGTATTTGGCGTAGTTTCAGTTGATTCATCAATCTCCATATCTTTAAGAGTAGTAGTATTTTTGGCATTCCATTCCTCACTGGTGAAGATCTATTGGTAAATAAGTTTTGAGTCTCTGTAAAAAAAAGAAGAGTGAGGAGCTCTTACTTTCATCGGCATTTTATTACATGTTGTATGACTTATCATCAGTTTAACAAGGACTTCAACATTACCACTCTGAAAGGCAACTAGGGCATTTAAACACTAAGAATAACACGTGTAAAGTCAGACTGTGGAAAGCCAAGCCGGTCACTTAGAACGGAAAGTTTACGTTGAAAGAAGGAGTGTTTCATCTTACACGGTTTTATTGCTGAAGTCGTTTGCCAGCTTGCACTCTCTGCACACAGACAGGAAAACAGTTTGGTTTGACAGATCATTTTCTTTTCTTTTTGGAAACCCAAAACTCAGTCGTCACTGGTTAGCAGGCATTTATTAGTTTCTTGTCACATGAGTTAGTTCGAGATTATATATTTTTTTCTCAAGAGCACTGCTCTTAAATTTACATTTTTATTGCTGTCTGTTTCAGTTTTGAATTACCCCAAAAATGGATTCAACTGGTGACAGATCTCCTTCCAAGATGGCTGAAACTTCATCTGCTTCACCTTCCAAAATCCTTGGAGGTGATGAACTGATTTTCGGTGGCCTGGGACTCCAGTCCGTTCCACCACTGACCGGAGAAACTACTGGTACATCACTTAAGAATCCAATTGCCTCTGAATCATCAAAATTTGAGGAAGATTTGATGCGAGAGTTTGATCAAAAAGCATCTGAGCTGTCGAATTTTCTAGATGAATCCAACCCAATAAGTGGATCTGGTGGAAATGGTAACACTCTTGATCTCTTATCTTCGTCACCATTAGATAGATCAAGTGAGTCAAGTCCTAATCCTCCTGTCCTCGGAGGAAGTTCTGCGTTCCAAACTGACCCTATGATGATGGGAGATGCGTCACGCATAACTGAAGAATTGATCTCAGCTGCAAAAGATATTGGAAAGGAATCTCCAACTGCATTGGACCTTGGTTTTGAACACCTGGAGCCTAGCAAGCTTCCTAAAGGAACATCAGAATTGGGCAACTTCCTCATTGATGATCCCCATAAAGGAAAAGGAAATACTGAATCTTTTGGTGGACAAGAAATTGATGTTGATTTCCGCAATACTCAATCTGAACCTACTATGGTGCACCACTTCCAACAAGGAGTGGAATTGAACCAAGATAAACATGGATTATTAGAATCTCCTGTGCTTCCGTCACAGCCTTGTCTCAGTCCCGATCTATTCTCTGGCGAAAAAGTGTCTAAATATTCTTCGAAATTTGTTGAGGAACCTGAATATCCGAAAAATCCTATTCCTGAGGACATAATGTACCTTGGAGGTGACTCCCCAAGGGAATTTCAAGCTAATCCTGCTTCAGCAGTTCATACCAAATTGGACGATTATACCCGGCGAGAGACGATGACTTTTGAACCAGATGAAGATGATGACAGCCTCTCATCACCTCGAAAGGACCGAAACATGAGTAACATTCTGGAAGCGGATTCTCTCAGTTTGGAGCAAGAAAAAAGAACTCAAGATGAAGATGAAATTCCTCCACCAATTCCCAAGCATTCGTATGAACTTGACCAACAAGTTCCTCCTCCAATTCCTGCACATAAAAATCTAGAGAAAGAAGAGCTGCCTCCTCCAGTTCCCAAACATGCGGATAACTCAGGAATGATTCAGGGGAAACAAGAGCCCCCCTTTGTCCACGCATCTTACGATGACAAGATTGATGATGAGTTCGAAGAAGATTCTCTTTCCAAGCAGTTGTCTCACAAGTTGTCAGACTCATTGGAAGTGCTTAAGGATCAATCCCCACAGAAGGAAAGTCAGCTGGACGAGTCTCTCATGGATTTGGATGAACTTCCAGAGTCAACTTCCAAGTCTCTGTCTCCTAAC
>Ga0194135_10001506_pt1 | contig 13973 bp, 10 predicted proteins | sample LitLau_LLRF_2013_FD_134024 | JGI IMG/M metagenome (GOLD analysis project Ga0194135, IMG submission 134024) | Freshwater sediment microbial communities in response to fracking from North America - Little Laurel Run_MetaG_LLRF_2013 (version 2) | ecosystem: Environmental > Aquatic > Freshwater >...
ATGCTCTCACTCTCAACGCCACTCGCACACTGAAACCTCTCGCACCAACTCTTCCCTCACTAGCACTTCTTCTATGTAACGTAATCTTATATGCAAACCAACCATACACACACCTTACGAAGAGGCTTTTTTTACTCACATCTCTTTATTATTATGTCTCCTTTGTTACTTTGTAGTTGTAGTAATAATGCTTTGTACACTTTAAATGGTAACTTTACACATGGATAATAAAAACCTATGCTTCCCCGTTTTATATTTATATGTTTAATAGTACAGTAACAGAGTTATAAATGTTAATAGAACCTTCACCAAAGAGAGAGAGAGAGAGAGAGAGAGAGAGAGAGAGAGAGAGAGAGGAAGAAGGATGGGAGGAGGGGGTGTGGCAGGTATGTATTTAAAATGTTAGCATTGGAGCTCGGAACATTGGACACCCATCTCTGAACAAACACATTGGACACAAATAGAGGATAGTTCGTGAATTATAGAGCCCACGCGAACGGTTTTTCCATAGATGTTACACCCACTTAGCTTGAGACCTCCTACGAGACCCCCTCCAGTGTCTCCTAGGGGGAAGGGAAAGGCTACTACAGGGTGGAACTCGACATTTCCACTTGAGGAGCCTTTGCGTTTTTTCATAGGTTTGGCCATGACGATCTTACTAGCTTTGGAAGGGGTTTTTGGAACATTGGAAGAGACTACGACGGAGGAGAGGGGAGATGAGACTGTTAAGGGTCCAGGACGCCATGGAGAGTCTCCTGCTCCTTCTAAGATATGAGGGAGAGGGTGGGGAGGATGGGGATGAGGAGGAAGTGCTTGTCTTTCAACTGGGAGGAATCCATTAGAGGACGGTTGGCGGAAAGAGGAGTCGTGGATACTGAACTTGGAGTAGGTTCGGGAAGGACTTGGTGAGTCTATGAGATTGATAGTGGGTGTGGCTGTTGTTGTTGTTGTTGTTGTAGTGGTTGTGAAGGAAGGTTTATTAGGGGGATTCAGTTCAGCTTGGGTTATAACGAGGCTAGTTTCTTCTTGGCTTAAAGGATCGGTAGATGGAAATTGTCCGTAGTAGCCATGAGAGTAGAGGGATCCTCCAGGGTTATTATTATTAGAGAGGACGTGGGGGTGATGAGGTAACACTGGTGGGGGTTCTTCCACAAGGAGAGGTACAGGAGGATGGAGTGGAGCGTTGGTTATTGGAGCTACAGGAGGGTCTTGGAGTTTTAAAGGACGCATGAGAGATAAATAACCTTCAGGAGGGATTACTTGACTACGCCGTGATGAAGGGGCAGATAATGATTGCTCATCTATTGCTGCTGAAGGAGGGTGGTGGAGAACGTCGTAGTGGAGAGACTTTGAATTGTTCGGGGGACTGAGGAGAAGTGCGTCTTCTACTCCGAAAGGGATGAATTCTAAATTTGGCTGCGTTGATGATGCAGATGCAGAAGAGGGAGATGGTGAAGGAGGAGGAGGAGGAGGAGGAGGTGCTTTTGAAGACGTTGATGTGGAAGTTGACGAGGTGGAAGAAAGTGGAATTGTTGATATTGGTGGTGGAAGTGTCGTTAAAGGGTCGTCGTGAAAGTCTTCTTCGTTGTGTATTATAAGGGTGACAATGTCTGTAAGTGGAATGACATCGCTATCTTCCGTCACAGTTGTTGTTGGTAAAGTTGTTGAAGAAGAAGAATTATCTCCTGAGCCTGTTGTTACTTCTTCAGGACGATTTGTTTCTTCTTCTTCTGAGGAAGATGCGGATGATTTGTCACTTCCTGGATCTGTGCACAAAACACAAAGGAATAATAATAATAAGCTTTAGTGTTAAACGAAGAATTGAGAATGATAAAACTACTACTAACCTTCAAAGAGACGACTACTGGAGTTCTCATCAGAAGAGTAGGACGACTTGTTACTCTCTTCTTCTGAAGAGAGGAATGCCCAGTCATCCCTCCGTCCTTCTTTCGTCTTTGCCCTGCTTCCTCCGCCCATCATCATCTTGAAACCTCCGACTTGTGACCACCCCACAACCTGACCTCCTGAAGCAGGAGAAGTCTCTACAGGGACAATCGTTGTCTCAACATAGTAGCCAGTAGACGTTGGAATCAATTCATCTTGGGACGACTCTGTTTGGAAACTAAGGACTTCTTCTGTGATTCCATCGTTGTTGTTTCGTCCAGTGCCCATATTGATATCATTGGAAGTGACTACTTCTGGAAGAATGAGGGCTTCTTCTGTAGGGTGTGTCTGAGGGGCTGCTCCTGTTGCTGCAGAGGCACATTCGTATCTATCAGGACAACAATGTCCATCTTGGATAACTGGAGTGCAAGAGTCAATAGGCTTGGCACACTCGAGAGCACTACAAGTCACGACTCCTCCCATGCAGAAACACGTTTGGCAGATGGAGGAAGTATTGGCCAAGTGGAGGGGGAGGACAGGCTCCCCTTCCCCCACCCAAGCCTCCCCCACTCGACATCCCTTCAAGTAACTCGGAACTTGAGTTGAAGATAATGAAGGAGCTTGGAGTGATGAACTTGAGACTACTGAGGAATTCCTCGATTCCGCTAAAGAAGCAAATGTGACGCAAGTGTAATGAAAACTTTGACTTCAAGACGGTAATTATGACTATATGACTATGACTAAGAGTGAATTGTTCTTACAGCAGTCGTAGTTAGTGGGACAACATGCGTAGGAACGGAACTTGGGAACACATCCTGGGAGAGGAATGAGACACGCGGGTTCTGAGCACGTCATGCGACCTCGAATGCAAAAGCAGTGTTGACACAAAGTAGAGGATCGCATCGCAGAGCCTTCTGCATAAACAGTTCCATCTTGGACACAACCCCCTCCTCCCCCACCAGAGCTTTGGGAGGAAACAAGAGCTCTACTGGAGAATTCCTCATCTCCATGAAAAAATGAATGGCTGTTTTGTTGTTGTCCAGGAAGAGTTTGGTCACGACTGAGTTTCCTGAGGAAATTGTCCGGTGGACCTGAAGAGAAAAATGACACCAAACATACACACACGGGGAATTAGAGATGATGAGAAAGATCGTTAAAGGACAACATTAACAACTAGAAACGCTTGAATGACCTGCAGACATTGAAAGAAAAAAGTTAAAAAGCATTTTAAAGGAGGAGCGGAAGGAGAGCATCCTGGCTTTGTGTCTGTCTACTATTTCTCTGTTGACAGAAGTTCACGTAACTGTCTTATTCTTCACCGCTACCCATTGTTGATGTTACTTATACACACACACACACACTGTAACTATGTAACACTTACTATAAAGAATGTTTTGGTGTGTGCGTGTGTTTGCGTTTATGTTATAGCGATATTTATGCGTACCATTGCAAATAAGTTGAGCACAACAATCCTGAGCTTTGTGGAGAACGATGCATCCTGGAGGAGGCACTTCAGGGACTTCAGGACAAACTCGGAGTTTGCAAACAACCACGGAACCTTTACAAGTGCAAGTGAGACATCGCTCAGGTGTTGCAATTCGCTCCCCAGCTTCGTACACTATTCCTTGGTAGCGACATCCGTCTGAACGTCTCGAGGTCCTTGTGGAGGAGACTTCAGTGGTAGTTGAGATATTGTTAGAGACAATGTCTATTGGAATCGTCACCCCTTCTGTACTTCTGAGGGTCGTTGTGTGTGGCTCATTCAAGTTCAAAGGTACTGTAGTTGTATATTCAAAGCCAATGTCAATGTCAGTTAATATGTACAATTTTAAGATATAGGGGAAACGTGAGATTTGTGCGTTACCTGGAGAGACTCGACTGCATCCCCCGAGGAAGAAGAAGAGAAGGACGAGGACTTGAGGGTGATTCGTGAAGGTCGTCATTTCTCCATAATGTCAGTTAACTTATTGAAGATGTTGATATGAGACGGTGATGTGTATGGTTCGGTGTGTGTTTGGGAGTGAGAGACCAACTAGCAATTGCCGAAGAACGAGATTATTATGTGGTTCTTCGGTCGTCGTTGTTCATATTGGCGTACACTTTAGTATACATTATAGGGAGCCCCAGGTGAATTGCCGGTGGTGGATGTTCCCACGACTCCCACTTGTCACACACAACTCATCCGACCCTCGTCTTCTTCTTCTTCTGCCTGGATTCCTCCCTCTCCTCTTTTTCTTCCTCAGGTGTTACTTACATAATCAAAGTTACATAGTCGACTTCTCGAAAAAGAATCCTTTTCTATCTCTGTATCCTCGCATATCGTTTGTGTGTGTGTGTGCTTTACTTGAAAAACTCACACTACCTTCAGTGTACATAGAGAGAGAGAGAGAAGTTTCAATCTTGTAAACTTGTATGTTTGTATTTCTTGTGGTTCAATGTAAATGATACTACATTTTCTTACATGTTATTTTACTACCCAAACTCTTTCCTTCCTCTAGGTATATATTCCTCTTTCCGTTGTTGTTATCGTCGTCTTCGTCGTCGTTTCATTATTATTATTCTTTTCGTTTTACTCTCTATAAAGAAATCGCTTAGCTCTCTCTGTTTTTTTCCTTTCTTTCTTATTTGTTTCATAATCAAGTACTTACGCCATGCGCGCAGTCATGTATATATATATTATGTTATGTAGTACACTTTCAAAGTTTGAAATAGCTAAAAAAACACACACACAACCAAAGAAATGTATGAATGAGAGTATGAGAGGAGCACAGGGGTACTTGTTGTGTCTCAACTTTCCCTCTGAAGACGTATAAAACTCACCTGTCCGCTGAAAGCGACCTTCACTTGATTGAAAGGCTCACGCTTAACTCTTGCCTTGTAGCTTGTGTGATTATAATTCGCAGAAATCATTAATTACAGTTGTTCTAAAGATGCGTGGTGATCATCTTCTTCTGAAGCTGAGACTGGTCGTGGGGAGTTTGATTTGTGTGGTAGTAGGAGCAACGACAGCGGCTCCGTATTATGCCGGATCGTATCATGCTGCTGCTGCTGCTGCTCCTTCTCCAGGTTCCATTCACAAAGTCGTCCAACAAGCTCACAACTTGCAACTAATTCCTCAACACGCTGTAGTGGATAAGACAGCTCCGTCGATTCAGGTACACACATACATATATACACATATATATACAGATTTATACAGATACAGAGAGAGAACCGGGTTCATTTCACCCCGAAGTCATTATTAAAAGTGATTATTATACATTGTATGAAAAAATTAAAAAATACATAATTTAGTCACAAGAAAGGTAGACATGGGAGATTTGGCTTATTGGCGACTTTGGTTGCTAGTTAAGCAGAAAAGTCTCCTCGGGGTTTTTTATCCTTCTCTCCTTCACATTGATTTGTGGGAGGAAATGCAGACGGAGAGAAGATTAGAAATACAAAAAAGCAAGTTGTTGTTTCGTTGCAAAGTTGCAGCTTGTTTTAATCTCCTGGCGAAATGCCTTACAATACGAGTTTAAGATGGACATTGACCAGGTGGAGATTTGTGCTGACCACTACACACGATTTTGTGCCAAATGGTGTGTATGTGTGCGAACAATTGGGATATATATCTCATTAAGTATCACGTAGTCTTATCCTTCTCTTCCTTCCTTTCTCAGAGTCACGTTTAAGATGAATCGCATCTCTCTATTGTACGTACCCGTTGTTGTAATAATTATGCAAATAAACACACAAACACACCCCAGAGGAGATCGGAAAAAGAAGTTGTCTCGTAATGATGATGAACGGACGAGCATTAGAAGCAAGTAAGATATATTATAGCAGGAGGGTTGGTGTTCGCGTATTATTTGTTCTCCGAAGATGACTCACGAAAAAAACAAGATTACAAAGAGTCTTTTTGTGTAAAGAAATCATCTCATACATCCGGCAGATGTTGATGATGTGAAAAATTCACAAGGAGATTGACTTTGCACAAATATTTCATGGGATAGGAAAAAAAGCCAGAGTCATTTTTAAACTGACCTATACAATCACTCACATACACACAATCTTAAATTGTTTCTGAAATGTCTCATAGGTTGCTGCGTACAGTGTGGGACCAGCAGGTAAGACAGATCTGCAGTCTGCATTAGGATCTTCTATTCCTTGGGATGTCGTGAGATCTCTGGAGAAACAAGTGGATTCTATTGGAGAAACTTATTACTCTACTGCTCCTGTTGGTGGTGCATCATCATCATCATCTCCTGTTGGATCTCATCAGAATAGACGCCCACTTCAACCTCATTATTACTATTAGCAGGAGCATGATCAGCGATCTACATGGACTACTTACAAACAACTAACTATTTCAAGTACCCTTGTTGTGTCTAAAGTGTTGTGTAGTAGAAGAACATGAAAAAGAAGAAGTGGCAATAAAAATCCTAGTCTGATAATGTGATGTCAAAATGAAATACGAGCGTGGAATTGGTTTTGATTAATTTTTATTGGAATCTGAAACTCTAAACGGTTCACAGAGACACTTAAACTTGATTACTTAAAAATAAGTAGGAGAGAGAGAGAGAGAGAGAGCTTACATTGAGCAAAAACTGACACCCCACCAAGAAAAACAATTCTTGGTCTGTTTTTGTTACTTTACTGTTGTATTATAGCTACGAAATGAATTACACAGTACAATAAATATGAGATATGTAACCCGCTATGAATACATAAAAATTATATGAAAGACCCTTTGCCCGTTGGGAAATACACATACAACCCTTAACCTTAAAGATATACATTTACTATATTAACTATAGGAGCGTAGATTACGTGTAAGGCACCTCTCATGGCATTGACTATCATCGTGTCCTTCACTTTTAAAAAGTATTTTAGACTTTGGCTGGCATTGCGTCTTCGTACAATTTTGCAAACTTAAAACATAACTGATATGTGTGTAAACTTATAGGAACATTTGAGAATTGATTGCATTGTTCTTCTAGAGAGCTTTGGGATGATTTTTGTGACTGCGGATTTGTTTTTTGAGTGAAGACTTCTGAGAGTAGGACATGGTCATGGAAAGTTCATCATCATCATCGCTTTTGTGGTTTTTAGAGATGATGGCGACGAGGAGACCTTTGGCTTTTTTTTGATTTGGAGGAAGCGTCATTTTTTGGGAAGAGACCGGCAAGGGCTCGGAGTTTATTGTAGGTTGCTTCGAACCAAGAGTCTGAGGATGATAATCCGTCGTCTGAACCGATTCTTTCATCGTTTTGAATTGGCATTTCGGGATCTACTGGAGGGATCATTGAAGGGACATCGACTGCTTGATGAAGTGCAATAATAGGAAGTGGGGTAGAAGTTGTCTCGGTAGTTTCTTCTTCGTCATTTAGAGCGTAGGAAGCTGTGGTAGTGGCTTCAATTGCCTCCGACTTGAATTCGCCTGAAGGCTGAAGTGTTGACCCTACAACTTCATCTTGGAATGAAATTGGCTCACTGGTTCCTCCTTCTTGGATAGCGTTGTTATCTGAACGAAGACTTTGTTGTGAGGTGTAGGAAATGATTTCTTCTTGAATTGGGGCACTTGAGGTTACTTCTACAAAGTCTTGATAGACAACAGAGGAAGCAGAAGTTGTTATTTCTGAGTCTTGATTTCCAGAGGTTCTTAGTCGATTTCCTAGGAGGGATGACCTAGCTGTTGTGGGTGAGTCTGGAAGGTCAGATGAGGAGGATTCATCGGCAGCTGAGTCAGCAACAGGAGCAAATGTAGTTTGAACGGGATCATCTTCACTAGAAAAAAGCTCTTGGGAAAGAGCTGAACGGAGACGAGATGGGGGAGGAATTGTGCTCACTCCAATGGTCTCAGAACTGCTGGTTTCTTCATCTAAAAGTTCAGAACGGAGACGTGAAGAGGACCCTTCTGTGGTCGCCTCAGAGCCTATGCCAGCTTCATCATTGAGTGAGGCCTCAGTGGTTTTTTCTTCTTCATTGCGAAGTCTGTTTGGAGATAAAGTGGTGGTGATTGCGAGGTCGTCTCCTGTTTCTTCGGATGATATGAGACCGCCTGACCTTAATCTGGATGGCGAAATTGTTGTCTCTCCTCCTACAAGGATGTCGTCAAAACTAACGGTTTCTTCATTATTATTATTATTATTATTAAGTTTGATTGTTTCCTGACGGAGTGTAATAGATTGCTCCACAGGCTCATCGTCTATTTGAGAACTTTCAAGCAACCCAAACCGGAGTCTGGTTGGAGCCAATGTGGTCTGTTCAACGCTTTCAACACTATCGAAAAGATCTGAACGAAGACGAGATGGAGCAGAAGTAGTTGGAGTTTCGTCATTAAGACTTCTGGAGGTGGACACTTGAATGGCCTCATCGTTGGAAGCGTCTGACGAAGATTCATCTAATGGGAGTGAAGTTGTAACTTCAGTCTCATCTTGTTCCACGAGTTCCAGTAGGTCACTTCTGAATTTAGAAGGTGCTTCCGTAGTAGCTGGAGACTCCAGATCGTCATTTCGAATGGCACTAACTGTGGAAGTCTCAACTATCTCGTCACTTTCCCCTAAAGCCGTTCTAAACCTGGAGTCAGTAGATGAGGCAGGTGGATTTGTAGAAATGTCGTCATGTTGAATGAAAGAGTTTTCTGTGGTTCCAGTCTCATCATGTTCAAATGGGGATGGAGCAACCGTTGTTAAATCATCACCAGTAGTTTTTTCGTCCCTGAATATCCTGGCAGTCGTTGTCTCTGGTGTAACTACATCTTCAGATTTCTTGTTTTCATCCTCAATGGAGATCTCATTTGAACTTAGGTCAAGTCTGAATCTGTTAACAGGACTTTCTGTGTTAGGACTCACAGTCATCTCTTCAGCAAAGTTGAATCCATCTGCGTGTTGGTCATCAGGGTGCATATGTTCTTCGTCATCATCTCCTTGATCTGCTGGAGTTGTCGCTACAGGTTCATCGGCTGCTACAGGATCAGAGCTGGACGAAGTAGAAGGGGATTCGACTTTAACTGTCACAGGAGCAGAGAGTTCCACAGTGTCTTCGTCGACTGAAAGAACCTGATTGTGGATTTCAGGCAGATCTGCCGCTCCTTCTTCTGGGGGAATTATATCTTCACTAGAAACATTCACTACATTCTCAGCAGCGTTGACGACTTCAGATTGGTCGTTAGACTGAACAACGGGTGAGTCTTCTGCAGGAGCAATTGTGGTTTGAATCACTTCAGAGTCGTCGTCGTCGTGGACATTTTCGACATGGCTGGAAGCTTCATTGTATTCAGTCTCTGAAATAGGAGTTCCGGTGGTTTGAACAGATTCATCGTGTGAAGCACTTGGGGATATTTCGTTAGTGACTTCTGGTGCTGTTGTTGTCTCTGCTGCGTCTTCTAAATTCAGTTCTGAAGGAATTTCAGTCACTTTATTGACATCATTAGACTCATCTTTTTGTGGAGCAGCTTCAGTAGTTTGAACTTCATCTGATGGGGAATCTCTGACGGGACTTGTTTCGGTAGTTGCAACTTCATCTGATGGGGAATCTCTGACGGGACTTGTTTCGGTAGTTGCAACTTCATCGTTGACGAAATTCGACGTTGGTATTTTAGTCGTAACCACATCATGATCATTATCATCACTGTGAGAAATCTCATCGTGAATTACACTTTCCGATGATTTCTCAGTGGTTTGCACCACTTCATCCAACGACACAAAACTAGCAAAACTTTCAGTGGTCACAGCATCAGGAGATTGTTCATCAGCCGAAATGTCTAATACTGGTGATCGTTCAGTAGTAACAACAGCAGGCTCATCTTGAACGACAACATTAACTGATGATGTAGTCACACCCTCAACTTCTGATGACGGCGGAGTTTCTGTCGTTGCAGTTTCATCATTGGAAATTGAGTTAGAAGACTCAGCCTCAGTAGTTTGGATAACTTTATTCTCCTGATCATTCTCAAATGGTGAATATGTGGGTGGGATTTCATCGTGTGATTGTTGTTCAGTAACTCCAACAACAACTTCATTATCAGCTACACTAAACGAAGCTTGTGTTGGAGGGGCATTCGTAGACTCAGCGACTTGGTCATTATTAGAAGCTGTTTCATCATTAACAACAACACTTTGAGTAGTGGAGAGTTGTTCATCAACAATATTATCATCAGAAGACGATGAAGACGATGATGAGAGAGGACTTTGTGTCGTCGTCACTTCTCTTGGAGGTGGAAGAATCTCTGAGCTCGGGACGACAGGTTCAGGTTGGTTGTTCTGATTCACACCGATTTGTTCTTGTTCTTGTTCACTCACCTTCTGTTGCTGGTGTTGCTCTTGTTCCCCTTCTTCCTGTGCAGGAGGAATGAGTTCCGTCTTAATAGGAGGCTCAGGTAAGTAATGTGGAGCACTGAATATCTCCTTCATCTTCTCTTCTTCTACTTGGGATCCCAAAATCGCGACTTGTGGTTTGCTCGTGGCCATAATAACGGTTGGTCTATCGATTTCATTATTATTGAATACAGCGGAGCTGAGATTAGCCCAAGGGAAAGGTCCTCCGGTAGAAGAAGCCAGTAAGGGAGGAGACGACGTTGTAGTAATCCTCTGAGCAAATGGTCCTTGACCTGGACGGAATGATACAACAAAAATACACACATGACTCTTCAAATTGAAGAAGGAAGATGAAAGTAGGTAAAAAGATGAAAGTCATAAAAGAAGGCGAGGAGCAGAAGAAGCTGTTCCACCTCAAGGGTGCTGTTTAAAGTAATGGGAAAAATATCGGCTCACTCAATAATCACACACAGAGTAAGTGTAGTGTAATATGATGAACGGGATATGGTGATCATGATGTGGGGCTCTTTGCTACATAAAGAGAGAGAGAGGAAGTGTATCATCTTGAGAGAGAGAGACGAAAGGGGAAAGCAGAAATGTGGAGGAAGACATTTAATGTATACATACATGCATTTCATGGACACACACCGGAGGAGGTAGGAGTAGCAAGGAAAGACGAGGAGGACATTAAGAAGAAGACTTTCCGAAGAAGACTTTCAAGAAGACTTTCTCTAGGTCTGTTTTTTCTCTGTGTGTGTATATACACAATAGTTAGTGTGTATTTATTATGATGATCGGATTGGATGAGTAAACAAGAGACTGATTAGTGGAAGCGTGAGGGAGAAAAGAGTCTTGAATCCCACAGGGCTGGTATAATAAAATACTTTCTTGGACCCCACCCACTCACTTCCATATATATATAGACACAGAGAGGCACCACGACACAGGTAAGAGAGAGCGAAGTGAGGATCTTGAAGAATAAAAGGAGAAAGAAGCAGTGGTGGTGTTTGTTTGGTGAGATGATGGAGTTTTGAGAAGGGGTGGCTTGAGACGTAGAACAGAAGAAGAAGAAGAAGAAGAAGTAAAGAGTGTTGGTATTTGGTGTGTGTGTGTGTAAGAAAAAGGATTTCTTCATCATCAGCTTCTTGGGAATGAGATCGACCTTTACATAATATCCTACTTGTTCGAGTCGGTCGGTAGTGGTAGTGGTGGTGGTGGTGATTGATTTCGCATTATTTAAATGAGGAGGCACATTGGGTTTAGTGATTATGATTTTATGATTCGTGGTTCATTATTCAAATGAGAAAGAAAAGAACGGGTACTTGACCTTTGAGTAGGAGACCTACTAACTATAAGACACTTACTATGGTGGGGAGGGGGGCAGTGGTCGTAAAGGGGGCAGCATCTGTCCTGGACATATCTAGGTTGGCAGTCGGATCTCCAGTAACAATCAATGACAGCACAGAGGATCTCGCCTCCTTGGCAGTAGCAGATCTCACAAGGATTCGTCCCATCGACGATCTTCTCTCCGTTCCCGTAGATCTTCCCGTCCTTCTCGCACTCTGCAAAAACAAGAAGGCAACTCAAAAAAGCTGCTGCTGCTGCTGCTGCATCGCATCGGTCCGCTTATAATTAGGGGAAGGTGAGGAATGCAGTTATGCAGTGAGATGATGAAGTGGACCTTGGCCACTACAAGGAAGTCAACCCAGAGAGCTGGCAATAATATCATCAATGCTTTTTCTTCATCTCTCTCTCTCTCTCTCTGCAGAAATGAGAGATAGAGAGGGGCCGTTCAACTCTACACACACAATTAGTCTCGATTTGCACCTTCCTATATACAACCCTCCCGTCTATTTCCTTCCTTCCTCACAAAAAACCTAAACTTAGACACAACTAACGGAGATGAGGAGTTCATGAGGATGATGATGATCAGAGCTCTCTCATGATGTAACTCTCCTCAATTTAATTAGACAAACGAGTCAAACTTTTCTTCTTTCCTTGGCTCTTTGATTAAGTCCCATATATAAGTTAGGCAGGCAGGCAGGGAGGGAGGGAGGAGGAGAAGGATGAATGTCAAAATAATCTAATAGAACTTTATTTATAAGCTCCTTACCACACTGATACTCGGGACAACATTGGTTCGACCGCTTGATCGCTTTGCACCCGGCTCGGTACTCGCACGAGATAATTGTACAGGCGAATCCAGGTGGACGGCAAATGCAATGCTCGCACGGGGACGATGTGGGAATTGTCTCCCCGTCTCCGTACGTCTGGGAATCGATGGAACACACTGACCTCACCCACACAAACAAACAAATGTAGAGAGACCACAACAACAACAACAAACACTCATTCATGGGGAGAGTGAGTGCGTACAAGGTACAAGTACAAATATATATTTATATAATACTACCTCGGTGCTCATGGCCGTAGGTGTCGTTCTGGAGAGTGATGAAGACATCCTGAGAGATCCCCACTTGTCGGTTGATGGGAGCTGTTTATATATAATAAGAACAAGGATAAGATAAAACCTCTTTCACTCTTCTTCTTCTTCCAGAGCTAAGAATTGGGGGGAGTGCCTTACAAGAAAGGATGAGGAGTGGGGACGACGCGAAGACAAGGAGGAGGACCACACCCACCGGCATTGTCTGCTGGAATGGTGGGGCTGGTTGAGACTTGTGTGAACGGGTGAACGGACGGGCGAGAATGTTCCTATTGAGTGTGTGATTGTTGCAGAAGAAGAAGAAGAAGAAGAAGACGACGACGACGACGATGAAGAAGAAGAGACTGGTTGATGTCTTTGGAGGAACTGAAGATGAGCTGAGCGTACACCTCACTAGTCATATCTCAGTCTGCCCCCCACCCCCACTCATCTTTGCTTTGCATCTTTCTTCGTCGTCGTCCCTATAGAGGAGAAGAATCTTCTTCATATGATCCACCTCAACCTCATTATTAGCATCATCTCCTCTTCTTCTTCTTCTTCTTCTTCTTCTTCATTTTTTGACACAAATCTTGAAATTGGATTGGATTGGGTGTCACTTATTCCTGTCACATCATCGGCAAGGGAGGGGGCACCCGGGAGTTTTTATTCCCTCCCCTGACCCAGAGCATAACTGCACTCTCTCTCTCTCCAAACCGGATCCCTCTCTCTCTCTCTCTCTCTCTCTCTCTCCTCTCATTATTAGCACACACACACAGAGTCCCGTTTTGAGTTCCCCGTTACCCCAGAAAACCTACCCAGCCCCTCATAATGATAAACAGGAGCAAGAACGCGAAGACGACGACGACGACCACTACTACAACAAAACATAGAAGCTCCATTACCTTACCCGACGACGCCACGATGTCCATCACAATCCACACCCACCACGCCCACATTTCTCCAGACGAAAGATGGGTGAAAAAAAACTCCACTCCACTTCCTTTCTCTCCTATATAATAATAATAATGAGTATAATGAATGACCTTTAGCCATTAGGCCTTGTCATGGGCCACTACCACCCCCTCATCATCCTCCTCCATTATTGGTGGTGGTGTACTAGGCAGCCCCACTTTAATTCCGTCGTCCCGTCCAAGTCTGTATAGAGAGAATATTGTTGGAGAGAGTAAAAAAGGAGGAGGACAAGGGAAAGGGAGCTCAGTGTGGTTCGTGGAGCAGCATGAGAGACACCGTTCCAGGAATGCCACTCTCTTCACTTCTCAATGTCCTTACCAACAACCACATCTCCACTAACAATAGTAATAGTAGTGGGGGTGGTCCACAAGGACAGCAACAGCAGCAACACCAAC
>Ga0194135_10001507_pt1 | contig 13951 bp, 15 predicted proteins | sample LitLau_LLRF_2013_FD_134024 | JGI IMG/M metagenome (GOLD analysis project Ga0194135, IMG submission 134024) | Freshwater sediment microbial communities in response to fracking from North America - Little Laurel Run_MetaG_LLRF_2013 (version 2) | ecosystem: Environmental > Aquatic > Freshwater >...
ACTTTATTAAATGTTTTGGATGAGAGTTTGTCATCGTTATTTGAGTTAGAAATAAATCATGATAATAATCATAATAATTTAGATATGAATCATAATCAATCATTTACTAATCAATCAGGGTTGGTTAATGACAATAATAACATTTTAGAAACGATTAAGATTGAATGAGTAATTTTTTTTCCTTTATTAATATTAACAATAGGTACTGTTATGGCAAATAAATATTTTTATCAAAAAAAGCAAAGCCCAGCAACTTTTAATGAAGAATTAAGCTGTGAAGGTAACAAAGTTCCGGAATTTGTTTATTCAATATTTCCTTTATTATATTTAGACAAGAAATAATTAAGAATTTTTATGAAATTGTAGTTTAATAATACTATTATTTTAAAATAATTACAATTAAAATACATATCCTAACTATTTTCCATAATTTAACATATATAAATATAAAACAAAAATTCTTACTAAATTTTCATTTAATAAGTTATTAATAAAACCATTAAAATTTTAATTTATCTTAAATTTACTTGTTGACACTTAAAAATAATCATTTTATTATATGTTTTAATACTATAAGTTCTATTTCCAAGCATTGACTTTAAAATATGATAAACATTACTTTCAGCAAAACAACCAATATTTTCCTTACAAGATTGATTAGTAATTCCTTCTTTATTATTGCTAAAATACTTTTTCTTTAATTTTTTATGATTTAATGTTTTAAGGTATTCAATGAGTTCATCATATTTACCATTTTTAATAAAATTTTTACAAGTATTATATTCTTCATCATATTTTCCTTTATTACCAGCAATAATGCCAAGATATAATACTTTAATTAAATGGAATTTATCTAAAATAAATTTAGCACCAAGATAATCTGCAACTTTTTTAATTCAACCTGCACTATCACCACAAACAATTATTTTTGCTTGCTCAAAATTTTCAAAAAATTTATTTCCTTGTTCTAAAATAAATTCAACAGTTTTCTTAGCACCAAGTACGGTTTTGGTAGGTCTTATTATGACACTTACTCTTTTATTTATTAATGTATGATTAATATTATCGGTGCAAAACACTACTAATCGCATTGAAAATTTATTACTTTTACGGGGATATTCTCAAAATTTTCGGTGTGCATCATCAATATTTATATAAATAGGTTGGTTTGGTTCAAGTTTAATTTTTGTAATATTTTGAATGGTAACTTCATATTTTTTAAATATTCGACAAATGCTCATACGATTTAAATTTGCTTCTTTCATCGTATGGCAAATATCTTTATATCTTTTACCATCAGCAAAATATTCAATGGCCTTTTGTTCTATGTCTTCTCCAATTCTATTATATTTAGATAATTTTAGTTTTTCATCTACTAAACAAACACGCACTCATTTTTTTAATTCTATGTTATAATACTTGTAAATACGGCGTTTATAAATTACTACACCATATATTGTGTTTCTTTTTCTTTTTTCAAAGTCAATAATAATATATTTGCTTTTATCTCTTGTTTTAAATATTTTTTGATCTAATTTTTCTCATTTTCTTTTTATGTAATCTAAAGTTAATAAATTAATTTTTTGGTATTGTTCTCTATAATTTCAAGACATGATATTTTTTCCGTTCTATTTATTTTTTGATATATTAAAATTGTAATTTTTTTTTTGGAAAGGTAATATTAAAAATATGGTAAAACTGATTAGCAGTTATGCACATTTAAATAAAGATTATGACCTTAATTTTAGTGATAATAATTATGGTTTTAGTTGAGATGTTTTTAAAGATTTTGTTGGTGATGAATGAGCAGAGTTTTTCACCACAAATTGTTTTTATCGATTTGTACCAACAGCACGATTAACAAGAAAAACTTGAAATTGTTTAGCATTTGATTTATTTATTTGCTGTAATTTTAGTGATAGTTCAGTGCAAGAAGTAAGGCGTTATGAAAATACCCATAACGAGACTACCATTGGTTCTTTAATGGATGTTTGCCAATATTTAGCAGATAAATACGATATTCATTTAGCTCCAAATAATCCGCACGGTATTAAATGAAAAATAACTAAGGATGGTGGTTGTATTATTTTTCCTAATAATCAACAAATAGATTTCATTGGTTATGCTAATGGTAATAAAATTTTTGGTAAAGCAGTTGGCGGTTCAAGTTATTTATGTTCAAGAACAGATGAGATCATTATGGCAGAGGAAAAAGAAACTTTGGGTGAAAAACAATTAACTCAACGTTATGAACGTTTAAAATTATCAATGTTTCGTAGTAGTCGTATTAAAGTTTCAAATGAACCAATTAAAGAATGAAGTTGAACATTTATTGATAACAATATTTTTAGTCCTACTTTTGGTAAAAAAATTACTCGTTATTTTTATAAAAATCATTTTATTGCTTTTACTTGTAATCCTTATGATAAATACCACCCATTTTATTTGCTCTATTGTACGCCTTATTTACCATTAAATAATAAAGTGATAGATACCCTTAAAAAAATTGGTAAGATTTACTATGAGGATACTGAAGCGTTTTCTGGACTTGGTTTATTTATTTTAAGATTTACCTTACAACCATTTTGAAATAAATTAGAACCCGTAACGCAAAAATTAATTTTAGAATTAAAAAAGAAAAATCCTGATGAATTTAATACTGTTTATTATGGTTTTGAGTATTTAGATAGTGATACTACTATTTTTCCATTTCAAAAAACATTAAAATATTGACAACCATATAATTTACAAGATTTTTATAATCAAGAAAAAGATACTTATAAATTTGATTTTTATTCAGTTGGTATTGATTGAGCAACCGGATCCAAAGACCATACCGTATTTATGGTAGTTGGATTTAAAGAATATAATAATACTGGTTATTATGATCCTTATATTATTTGTGAGTTAGTAGTTACGCCAAATGATTTTATTAATGAAAATGAAAAAATTAATGCTTATGTTAATGAGATTTGTGGATTAATTGATAACTTTGAAAATTTTGACCAAGCAATTTACTATTATGATGATAAAGCCAAAACAGCAATTGATTGAATAAGTCAAAAATTAGCAGATGAACATAATATTTTAATTATGAGTCAAGTTGCTATTAAACATGCTTCAAGTCTTAATCAAGAAGCAGGTTTAACTGACCGTTGTGTATGAATGAGAAATGTTATGAGTTATGGGAATTTTTATGCTAATAAAAATGATTTATTAAAAACTACGCAATGTTTTGAAGAATTAAGATTTGATGAAACAAAAACTAATATTCCTGATAAAACTATGTACCAAGACCCGTATGATGCCTTATTTTATGCCCTATATCCATATAAAAACATTATTAGGGGTAAAAATAATGCTTCTACTAAAATAAGTGTTTTTTCTTATGCAATATAAGCAACGAAAACAATACTAGTAATAGTAAAATTCATATAAAATTAACGCCTTGTATTTGGCGTTAATTTAACGTTTAAAGCATATTTGGAAAATTTAGTAAAATTAAGTATACTTTAAAAGTAAAAATTAATAAAAAGGAGTAATTTATTATGAAAAAGTTTATGATAATGACTTTATATCTTATGTTAATACCATTGTTTACTATAAGTGATTATCGATGTTCATGTACTGGACATACTATTCAATGTAATGATGGTACTTGAACTAATAGTCACGGTAAAGGTGCTTGCTCATGTCATGGTGGAATAAAACACTAAAATATTAATATAAGGAGTAATTTTGATGAAAAACTGAATAAAAACCAATTTAAGTAAGATAACATTAGCATTAGCACTAACTGGTGCTGTAACTGGAGTTACTGGATTAATAATCGGTTCAATGGCACATCATAAAACAAATGATTTACAATATTTTTTAGACCATCATTACAATGCACATTTTGGGGGGGCAATTATTTGAGAAAATAAAAGAAGTGACCACTATAAAATAGATTTATATTTTGCAATTAAACCAAATAATGATATTGATAAAAAATGAGATGGTATTTATCCTAATGGATATTTTGATGACTAAACTTCAATATTAATATATGATAATGTTTCATCATTTGGATTAAATAAAGGAATATTATTAATATTTATAGATTGGTTATTAGTTTCTAATAAAATATTATAATTACCATTACCAAAAATTCCTGAAATTTCTAGTTTATGCAAATTAGAAATTTCTTTTTCTATATTAAATTTAACTTCATTACTAAAATAATCTTTTTGTACAAAATTAAATCAATCTCAATTTGAAAAATATTGTTTTTCATTATTAAATAGTTTTAATAATTCTAAAACATTATTAATTATTCCTTTCACCATGTATTTACCATATTCACCATTACTTAAACTCATATCTTGTGATAATAATGATGAAATATTATTAGCTTCTAAGTTATTAGTCAAAGATAACCAATTATATTGGTTATTACTTAATTTAAATCATTCATTTTGACTGATATTTTTATTTTTAACTTTAATATTATTTGGGTCTGTAAAATCAAAATACTCAGATTTTAAAATAACATAAATATTTTGAAATTCTCAAACTTTATCTTTTGCTGTTCTTGTTGGATGAGATTTTAATTCAAAATAATAAGGTAATAATAATTTATAATCATCATCTAGCCCTTTATTAATTGATAAATAAGAAAGAATATAATTAGATGACATCATAATTACTTGTTTAAAAATTTTAATTTTTGGATGATTTATAAAATCAGGATTATCTAATTTTCATTGTTCAAAAAGGTTAGAAATAATATCATGTGGTTTTTGATTATCAAATTTCCCACGCATTTTATCTACTTCATTGGGTGATTTAGTGGGGTCTAAACTAGCACCATCAAAATTTCTTTGATAATTATAAGTATAAGTTAACATATCAATTAATACTTTACCTAATGTTGTAGTTGGTTTAAAATTTTCATAAGTTAAAACTACACTATTAATACTTACTAATTTTCATGTATAAACATTGTGGTCAACTTTATGTTCAATTAAAATTGGTTCACCCTCAAGCGTAGTTCCAGCATTCAAATAACTGCTATTATCATCCTTTGAAATTAAAATACTATCTACTGTATTTTCATGTTGTTTACCAAGGGATGAATTATTAGTTGTTGCTGTAACTTGTTTTAATTCAATTTTTTTTACATGTTTAAATTCTTGTGCTGGTGGACTTGGCACAATTTCACCAATATCTAAATAATCTAAGATTGAATTTTGATTAATAAAATTTTTAGCAATATCTCACTCTAAAATTTGCTCACTAAATCATTGTTGTAAAATATTAACTTTTGGTTGTGTTTGAATTGGTAAAGCATATAAAGGGAATAATTGGTTATTATCAGCAATTATTAAATTTGGAGATACTTTTAAGCCATTAATTTCACCAGTCACTCTTACATTACCAAATAACATTGTTTTAGGAAATTTTAAAGTTATACTTTTAATTTTTGTATCTTTATCTAATGGTTTTTGTAATTTAATAATAATAGGGTAGCCATCTCTTGTTTTAAAATCTTTAATTTTTATCACTGTAATACTTTTAGTACTATTTATAGGATTTTGATAAGGTTGAGAATAACTATTAATAATATATAAATTATCAGTATTATTTTCAGTTAAAACTTCATTAATAGATACAGCATATAACTTAAATTGATTTAATAAATCAATTTCTTGAAAGATTAAATTTTTAATATCAGTCATACTGTATTCAATAGCATTATCATTAATATTAGTGCTTGCTCTTTGATTTAATTGCATATTAAAGTCTGATGTTTCAACAGCATTAGTAGTTAATACTTTTTCTATATCTATAAAACCAATTTTAATAGTATTTGCTGAAAATTTTAAAGTATTATTTGTACTATCTTTAAATAAGCGTTCAATTTCATAAATATATATCGTTCTTTTTTTAAATTCATCATATATTCGATTAATATCTGGATCACTAGTATTGCCCATAAGGTTTGGAAAATCATACGGGATATTATCAATTTTATAATCATTTGCTTGATTAATTCTCGTTTGTTTTTGGGGAAATTTGGTTTGTTGATTGTTGTTGTCCATTATCATTGTCTCCTAGTTGATTATTTACGGGATTAAATAACGCTAATTTAACAGTTAAATTATCAATTCCTTCTTCACCTTTAATTTCAAATGTGTTACTATCTAATAAATCTTTATCAACTCGTACTAACAATTGAATAAATTTAAGACTATCAATATTAAATTGTCATAATTTTTGTTCGATATAATTAATGGTTGAAATATTTACTGCTGTACTTTCTGGAACTGATTGTTGTGCTGATTTCTTTTGACTTGGTATATGTAAACCACAACGCTTAGATATTTCATTAACTAATCAATCATAAACATCACTTAATGTTTTACCTTTAAAATTACCTTGAATAATACTTACTAATCCATTAGGTGTATCATTAGGGCTTTTATCAGTAAATAAATAATTTTTAGTAATTAATAATCTAATCGCATCTTCAATTAATTTTTGATTATTACCATAAATATTGTTAAAAACAAATTTAGGTGAATTTAATATTACATCTAAAATAATTTGTTCAAAGAAAACATCTAATGCTTTAATTTTATCCCTTACTTTATTACAGTCAGGTTCTTCATTAGCACGATTACGCATAACTGCTATTGGTATATAATTAATATTTAATGTTTGTTCTTGTGTTAAATTAGGATTATTATTATATGTTTGATAATCTAAAACAAATTGTTTTTTATTATCACTAATACTATAAATGGCACGATTAATTATTACTTGTTCATTTTTTAAGTCATATATTTCAAACATTCTTACTGTTTGCGCGTTTTTTTGATAATTCTGATAAAAAATAGTACATTGAATTAATTTACCAGTAATATCATAAATTCTTTGTTCAATATCTACTAGTTGAAAATATAAATTATCATTAGCAATATAAATTAAGTAACCACTAATCCCTAGTTTACTTAATTTAAAAATAGAATTTCAATTTTTACGATAATAATCTTGATTAATTAAATATTGTTTAATTTTATCGTTATTAATTTCTAATGGTGCATTATATAAATTAGCATTATTTTCTGCAACAAAATCAGTAAAATAAGTTTCATGATTAAAACTATTAAATCCAAAAAAATCTAATATCGAAGCATGCAAGGTTTTTTCTTTACTTAAACTGAATAGTTTTGTATTTTCTTTTTCTTTCTTTTTAAATCCATTTCACATAATTATTTACCTTCATCAATATTTAACTTTTTAGCAATATCTTTAATTTTATTATTAATCATGATTGTTAATTTAGGAATTCCTAATGTAATAACATGTAATATTAATCATAATGTTTTTAATCCAATTAATGCTAGTCACAATTTAATTTTCATTTTGCTTAATCTCCTTCCCAATTTTTTCTTCTAAAGATTGTATTTTATTTTTTAATTCATTAATAGCACCAATAATAGTTTTATCTATTGTGTATATATTAGGTGAAAAGTCATGAGTTCTGAATATATATCCATAATTTAAAGATAAACCCCAATCACCTTTAATAAACTCTTTATTATTAAAAAAATTAGTTGATAATATTTTTTGACTATTTAATTCTTTAGTAATAGGATTAAAACTTAAAATTTTATCATTCTTAGGAACTATAAATCCACTAATATTACCAGTAGCACTAATAGTATTATCTGTACTAATAGTAATATTAGTACCTGCAGTTAATTTATTTTGTTTTAATTCTAATTTATTATTTAAAACATTTATATTATTAGTGTTTTTAGTAATGTTAGATTTATGTTCTACTAGTAAATCAAAATTACCATTAATTGCTTTTACTACTTCTTTACTATCTGTTTTTAAATTATTATCTGTTTTATCTTGTTTTTTATCTAATAAACTATCAGTTTCTGGTTTTGTATAATAATTATTATTAGTATTTGTTGCTATAAATTCAGTCGGTGTACCAGAACCTTTATATTTAAAAATACCATCAATATAAACCTTATAATTTTCATTATCAGATGTTATATAAATTTTAAATCCTTTTACACTAAATAATAATGTTATATTGACATTATTATTTAAAATTAATTTATCCAATATAATATTATTAGGTTCTGATCATTGAATTACAGTTCCTAATTGAAATTTAGTTATTTTTTCTAATGAATAGTAATCGTATTGTTTATCAACATTTTGATAAAGATAACTTCACTTAACTACAAACCATTTATCTCTATCATCATCAACAATTGGGTTTGAATATTTTTCTCATAAAGGGCTAGTTTCAATATTAAAGTAATTATTTTTGATATCATCAATATTTTGTTTATTAATATCTATTCTAGCATTAGTTGATTTAATATTATTTTCATTTGTAGTAATACGTTTTTTTTGTTTAGCACTAAAATCTGCAGTAGCAGCATGGGTAAAATCTCCTATTTGCGGATTTGGTTGTAATGCTTCTGGGGGCAATGTACCAATTTCACTAGGTCAATCTAAAATCATAGTTTCAGTTTCTTGATCATAGGTAGTTGCGGCATAACTTTTATTGATAAATTTAGTAACTGGTCCCCTATATAATTCATGTTCATTATCTGTCACAACATCATCATATAGTTTTATCTGTTTTGCAAGAGTAAATTTTTCTTGTTGTTTAATTAATTCATCTACTTGATTTCTTGTATAAAACACACCCAAATCAATTTTATCTGCATTTATTTCTTGTTCATCATAACTAGAAAAAATTTGTTTTAATTGTGTTAATTGAGCAAGAATTTTCATTCTGCTTGGTGCTAAATCTCAAACGTTTATTGTTGGGATACTATTAGCACTAAATTGTGTACCATTATTAAATTGAATTGTAGCATCAACATTAAATTCAATTGGTGTACGATTAAATACTCAATGTTCAATCATTACATAAACCATATCGCTTAATGTTTCTTGAATTAATTTATCTTTAAAACTATCAAAAGGAAATTTATATAAAATAAAATCAAGATAAGCATTAATATCATTTTGAGCACGTAGTGCAAAAGTAGTAAATCAATTATTAGCATTTGGTCATGTATTTATATATTGTTGGGGTGTTTTAGTAATGGTTCCCGTTAATGGATATCATTTATTATAGTTTTCTAAACTAATACCAGTTCAAAGTTGATTTATCATAATTTATCATTCCTTAAAAAATGCTTTTTTATAATGTTTAGTACGTTTTTTTACTTTTCGATGTGCTATATGCATAATTTCTCTTTGTAATTTACTTTTACCTTTTACTACAACTTGACTATAAGCAAATTTTTCTAAATGAAGTAATAAGCCAGTACCAAACAAAGTATTAACTCCAAATTTTAAACTAACACTTTTAAATGATTTATTAATATTTTCAATCGGATTATTAATAATATTAATAACTTTATGATAAGTTCTGATAATTCTTAATATTTCACGATGTATTTTAAAACTATCTCTGATAATTTGTTGAACAACTGGCGGAGCAAATGCTATTGTTTTTAATCATTTATTGCTTTGCACTCCATAACCAATATATCAACCACTATATCAACGATATCAATGAAATGGATGGGTTTGAGTAACAAACGTTTCTGCTTTAATAAAGGTATCAATAACAACAATTGGTTTATATTTAGGATTACGATGATAAATAGCAATAGCACATTTATCTAATGATAACGGTTGAATTTTACAACCGATAAATACTGGTGAATTCAATGGAATTAATTGAGCATGTTTTATTGCTTTTTTCTCAGCACTAGTAAATAAATCTGTTGCTTTTTCTTTTAATTTATTAAGTTTTTCCATTGCTTTTTGTTCTAATTTTTCAATTCTTACTTGTAATTTATATATTTTTTCACGTAATTTTTCAAAATAAGATGTATCTTTTCAAAATTGATTTAATCCTTTTTTTAAATAAAATCTAATGTCAAAATACTTAAAAGTTTGATTGATTTTTAAAACACTTTCATGAATTCAACTATTTTTAAAATTAAATTTAATCGCATTAGCACGAAGTTGTTGTAAAGTTAAAATTAATGTTTTTCCACCTCTATTTTGTATTTGGATGGTATGAACTAAATTTAATCAATCATGTTGGTTCATTTTTAATACTGTTTTAAGATCAGTATGATATTGCTTTAAAAAGTTGTTTGCATTATCAATATCTTTAATCTTAAATTTAGGTGTTAATTGTGGACTTAGTTTTATTAATGTATTTTGTAATGATAAGTAATCTTTTAACTCTTGTTCTTCGAATTTTTTAAAATTATTATGAAATTGTCTTTGGGCAACATAACCTAAATTTTGTAATATTGTTTCACGATTAGGAGCAAAGGCATAATTAAATAAATAACGTTGTTCACCGATAATTTTATCGGTTAAAATTTTTTTGCCACTTACTTGATTAATAATATCTTGTAAATTTTTTGCTTCTTTAATGCCGATTTCTTCTAAGGTTTTAGTTTTTTGTGCTAATTTAATAAATTTACTTGTCCGATAACCACGCGTTATTTTATTAATTCCAGCAAATGCTGGTAATAAATTAAAGAAAGTATTTAATGGTGTTACTTGTCCTTTTAAATAATCATAAACTTGATTAATAGTAAAGTCAGTTGCAAATTCAACACCAGTAGCAGTAATGCTAGCAAGTAAGTCACTTGTTCCTAATCCAAGTGCTAAGTCTTCACTTAAACCACCAGTAAAAGGAGCAAGCGCAAGCGCAATTACTTGTATCCCGATCATTTCTAAAATTTCTAATCATCAACTTTTATGTTCTTGATGTTTACTTATTCTAGTATGCTTTGGTTTATTTATTTTAAAAACTATAGCAGTGCTAGCAGTGCCAATTGGCATAACATTAATTTCCTTTATCTAAGCGTTATTTTAATAGGATTAGTTGAACCTTGATAATTTGCATCATTAACATCAGCAGTTATAACTACATATAAGTCACCAGTTGCTTGTTTAGTATTACTTACATCAGTTTGACCTTGAGTATCACTAAAATACTTAATTTTAGGATTTACTAAGTTTGGGTTTAAGGTAGTAAGTTCTGTTGTATTTTTTATTGTTGAATCTAATTGTTGATTATTTTTATTAGTATTTGCCGTAATATTAGTTGTTAATGTTGTAATTTTAGTTTTTAAATCACTTTTATTAATAATTCCGCATAACATTCAACGTGATGTTGTTTCTTTTTTACTCATATAAGGAATTGATTGTCCCAATACTTCACCACCAACCATATATGATCTACCAACTTTACCATCATTAATTTCTTGAACATAAATAATTGTTTGTTGTAAAATATATCTTTTCATTGCTTTTGGTGTTGCTAAAATGAAAGGCATAATTTCATTTTCACTTTTACTATTAATAAAAGTCATATAATCATCAAGGACAATTTGACATAATATGCCTTTTACATATAAATCATTACCATTTAATCTTAATTGTTGTGCTAATTCATTATCAGTAATTAGACCCTTATTATCTGCTAAGTAAACTAAACTATCATAAAGATTGTTAGTAATAAAAAAACGAGAATTAGCATTATTTCTTAATTGAAATAAAGTATTTCATGAAGATAACATTGCTTTTAAATATCCAACTGGTGTGGTGTCAGTAATTGTTACTTTAGTAGCAAAGTCAGCAATTACTTTTGTATCATCAATTGCTAATTTATCAACTAAATCATTGGCAACTTCATATTGCATTGTATCTAATAAGTTTTGTCCGTTTTCTGCTAATAAATCCACTGCAGCAATTGTTTCACCAGCAACATATAATTTTTCAATGATTTTAGCAATTTTATCGGTTTGGGCATAACTAACATCAAGTCTTTCACTTTTATCATTTCATGAAAGTACTTTAATTTTTGGGTCTTTTGGTAATTTAACAATAAATTCAATTTTATCAGAATTAACCATTTCAATGGGGAAGAAACTTGCTCATGGACTATTTGATTGTTTAAAAAATTCAATAAATTCAGGTGCTGCTACTAATTTTTCAGTATTGTTTAAGTTTGTTTGAATATTAATCGCCATTTTAACTTTCCTTTTCTATAAGTAATTTTTCTTTTTATAATCCAAAAGTGGATTAATCATAATTGGTGTTTGATTATTAATAACTGTTTGTTGGTTGCCACCAGTATTAAGCGGTGTTCTTAATGCTGGTTGTTCTTTAATTAATTGTTTAACAATATTTTCTATTTCGGCATTTTCAATATCATTTGTTTTAAATTTTAAATAATCATAAAACTCAAGTTTTATTTGATATTTATTAAAAATATTATTAATATGTTGTTCTTTAATTTCTTGATTAATTTTATTTAATTTATTTTCTGCTTCAATAACTTGTTGATTTACATTGTTTTCTTGTTCTTGTGAAACATCTTTTTCAGTTAAATGTTGATTTTCACTAGTAGTTTCATTTGCATGCATTATTGCCCACCCTTATTTTTCCCTTTTTGGATAAGTTTATCGACTTTTTTTTGATGTTTATTAATTTTATTAATAGCGCGTACATGTTTTGGCGTAGTAATATATTTTTTAAAATATACAATTAATTCTCGACAAATTAATGTTCCTATGGATGTTCCAATAATAATTAATTCGTGTATAAATTCTTTCATTATATTTTTTCCCTTCTTATTTTAAGTGGTTATTGTTGTTGAACGATAAACTGGTTGTCTTACATATAAAGTATCACTAGTTCTATTAGTTAAACTATCAATACTATCACTTGAACCATACCTTTGTCTTTGTCTATCATAGTCATTTTCAATATTGTTAATTAAACTAGCACGTTCAGTAGTAAATGTTGTTTCTTGCATTTCTTCTCTATAATGTGTTTTTGTCATTGGTAATAAATTATGGATTACTTCACTTATACCTGCTCCAATAGTTGGAATAGCATAAGCATTAGTAAAATCATTATTAATACCCATGGCAACCCCAGTAGATATTAAACATCCACCAGTTGCCATATTTGCTATTTTTCTGATATTTTCAAATCGATTAGGGATTAATTCAGTAACACCACTAATAATATTAGATAAACCATATGCATTTAAACTAATATAAGTATCTCAATCCATTTGTGTTTGATTATTACTATTATTACTTAAGTTTAATAATAGCGGTCATGGTGGAGTATCTGTTGTGGTAGTTGTTATTGGAAAAGGTGTTGTAGTTGGTGTAATTGGTTCAATAATAGTATTTACAAATTTACTATAATTTGCTAAACCAATTGTTCCTAAACCTAATAATATTTTTTTAGAACTATTAATAATTTTATTTTTATTAGTTGGTCTTTGATTTAAATTTCAAATATCAATTCCTAATTTTTTAGAAAATAATAAAGCATTAATACTTCCTAAAACAGGATTTTTTAATAACTGACCATAATAAGCACTTGTACCTATCATTGCCATTAAAGGGCTTGCTCCAATTCTTATTAATTTTGTTAAAGTATAGTTATTTGATTGTGCATTCGTATCATTTGGCATCTATGTTTACTCCTTCTAGTTTTTGTTTAATAAAAACTTCTACTCAACCTTGATAATTACTATTATCTCCAACTAAGATAGCAGTATTGGCATGGGGTTGAGAAACTACTAAATATTCAGAAATTACATTAGGATATTTCCATAAAATAATTGTTTTTATATCATTACTATGGGTTAAATCTTTGGGATTAGGAGAAAAAATTTCAATTTTATCTTTACCAAATAAATCTGTTAATTTAATCATTATTCAAAATTTCCTTCTAAAATCATATTAATTAAACATTTTAATTCATAAATTGCTTTAATTTCTTTTGTATTTTCTAAAGCACAAATTTTTAAACTTAAATAACGTAATAATTTATTGTATTTCATCATTATTCAAAATCTCCTTCTAAA
>Ga0194135_10001508_pt1 | contig 13938 bp, 11 predicted proteins | sample LitLau_LLRF_2013_FD_134024 | JGI IMG/M metagenome (GOLD analysis project Ga0194135, IMG submission 134024) | Freshwater sediment microbial communities in response to fracking from North America - Little Laurel Run_MetaG_LLRF_2013 (version 2) | ecosystem: Environmental > Aquatic > Freshwater >...
ATTCCATGACTACCAAGGATGTGGTCACTGGAAGGTGTCTTAGGAATCCTTGTATGTCATGTATGTGGGCACTGAAGGTGTCTCAGAAATTCCATGACATACATGTACGTGGTAGCATAAAGGCTAAGTAATGTATTAAATTTAAATATGGTTTTCCAGGACTGATGGGCTCATCATCAATTACAACGCGACCCCTGGGCGACCGTGGGGACTTGATATCTCTCGCGGAGAAAGGGAAAGTAAACGGAGGGAGCAGTGCATCGTCTACAAGTTCTAATGTGAGTGGAGAAGACCCTGACCACCTTCACCATCATCATCACCACCAAGGCGTCATTTATAGAACAACGAGTAATCCTCTTCAAAGAGGTGGGGATAATAGTTCAGCTTCATCTCGACCTGTTTCCGTTTCCAGCAACGCTACAACTCTCGTGGCTACTCCTCAACCGCAATCTGCTGCTTCCCTCCAGAGTAATAATAATCCATCTCATCATCATCAACATCAATCGCAACAATTAAGCTCTAGTCAAAGTCATCAAGGTCCTTCTTCAAGCACGAGTCATCATCAGGCATCGTCAGCGTGTAGTAGTTCGTCATATTCGAGAAGGATGATGCCTCCGAGGACGAAGTCTATTGATTCTGAGTCGCCACCTCCGTCTGAACAAGGATTGTCAACTTATGGGGACTCCTTGGCAGATCAAGATGTGAGTTTTCGGAGATAAATGAAGCCATAATTAATTAATTAAGCACGAGGGAATTCAATTACTAAGAAGGGTTGTGTTTATTACAGGATCACATCTTTGAAGTTGAAGAAATGTCTTTGGTAGAAGGAGATTTGGGAATGGTCGTTGGCTCTGGGCGAGGAGTTGTGGGGGGATCTTCATCGACAATTCAATGTGGGAGCTTAGAAGTTGCTTTTGATTATGAAGCAGCTGCAAGAAAGATGACTGTTCATGTTATTCAAGTTAGAGGAGTTCCTCATAAAGACATGGGTGGTGCTAATAACACTCAGGTTAATATAATTAGGTTGATCTCATTAATTAGGGAAATGTAGGTGGTAGGTGTTTTATGTGTGGGTTGTTTTGTTTGTTTTAGATCCGACTTGTTCTTCTGCCTGATAGGAAGCAAAAACACAAGACTAAAGTGAAATCTGGAGAAAATCCGAATTTCATGGATACTTTTGTCTTCAGTAAAATCAATCCAGGTGAGTTTTGCCTTATTGATCTTTTTGAAGTCCTTCTTATTGTTATAGTTGTAAATATCAGAAGCCATGATCAGTCATAAAAGAAAGATAGCTCAGTTCACTCGTCTATGTAGTTGGTATCTTTTCAATACGAACATTAATTAAGTGTGATGATAAAAGACCAATTTGATTTGGAGGCAGTCATACAATATATTACAATCCAACCAATATATTACTCTCTTTTGAGATAACGCGATTGTTTAAAACGGACATTTTATATTGATTTTATTTTGAATTAGTGTCCTTAATGGAAAGACACGAGACAAATGCGACTGTCTTGTGAGTGACTACACTGACTACAAATAAAAGACAAGACTAGACTTGCTTTCACTTCCTACTGGTGTAAATTATTGCCTTTGTCGTAAGTTCTGCAAACGATTTTTTTCCTGCGGTGAAAACGAATAGTCATTTATTATTTGAGACATAATGCTCAAGGCAGAAAAGTTTCTTTATTTAGTAGAGAGTTTTATCGTCAAATGTCGTAAATGATCGCTCTTGAGTCATGTGAAGCAATTGGAATCATTAGATGTTCTAATAAGGACAAAAGAAAGGACAGTAAGACCGATCGACTAATTATTACTCACAATCAGTTGCACACACAGTATGCAAGAGATAACCAATCAATATTTAGAGAATATAATGCTTTCACCATAATGATACTGTGTGTATCGATTGATAGGAATTTACGACACTGTTTACTACTTTTCGATCGTGAAATAAATTAAGGTGAAAGCGTTTCTTGTATAATTTACCTTCCTTGAAGTAATTTACAAGAAGTATAAATCATACAGTAAATTAAATCTAAATTAATGAAATATCAAGGTGGACATGCTGATGAAATTTTAATCTAAAACAATTGCAGAGGACGTGAGTAACCTGGGCGTGCGATTTCGATTGTACGGTTGCGAAAGAATGCGAAGGGAAAGACTGCTTGGAGAATGTATATTGGGATTCGGATCACTTCATCTCGAACTGGAGACAACCATATGGCTCAATTTCGAACCACGCTATCATCTCTCGGTAAGACTTAAGATGAATTGTATATATATGCACGGATTTAAACTGTCAAACCGAATGGAATGGGAATATGATTTGAGATAAAGAACGTGAAAGAGAAATCAAAGAAGGGTTATTTATACCCTGTGATTATACGAAAGGAAAGGGAGATAAAAATCAGAAATCTCTGTCTATACATTTGTGGTTTTGACAGCTGGATGATTTATTTCAATTTCAGTCTTGTCTAGAGAAAAATAAATGTAAAGCATAGGTTGTAAGAGATGTTCAGAGAAACAATAATGCGGATGAAAGTGATGAAACCACTTTCACGTGTATATTTATATCTATATTGGTTTTCACAGTGGGATTCCCGATCGGAAACGGCAAGCTTAGCTCGGAGTGATAGTGCATCCTCAACAGCTTCCATTCAAAGTGGAATTCCTGAAGTTTTGGTTGGTCTTGCGTACAACGGAACTACAGGGAGACTCACAGTTGAGATCATCAAAGGAAGTCATTTCCGGTGAGTTTTTATACACATTTTCCTTGTGTATAGAAGTGAAGGAGTTTCAATAATAATAATATACTTCTCTGGGGTGTCATTTCCGTTAGACAGAGAGAGAAAGATCTCTTTCCATCTCTTGTGTAGGTATGGTTTACTACGTTGCAGATATACTTTCACCTTGAGTTTCCTCCTCTAAGCATCCGGTGCTTTAGTCTTAAAGTGCCAGACAATATTGTAACTTATAACGTTAATGTATTTCTTCCGTTGCGTTTGTAATGGACAATTGAACTTTCAGGAAAACCGCATATATATAGACCGGACAATAAATAATAAAGCGTTCATTCATTAATGTATATACACTCAAGGCCTGGGAAGGAAATTCCCCAATTTTGATAAGACAAATTGGAAAGCGACTGCATGCAGTACAAAGTCAAAACCTCTGCAGAAAATGATGCAAAGTGTTCGTAGTAAATAACGCAATTAAGGATATGGAGCATTTATAGTTAAATGTAGCAAATCATAAGAAGGTGTGTGTTTTTGTATAGATAGAGATATCTAAAGGCAAGAGATATGTAAAGGCAATGTATAATAAGAGAGAGAGAGAGAGTTCGTGGTTTTCGAAAGGAATTGATGTTGATTACACTTTCTCTTTTAGGTTATAGTGTAGGCAAAGACATAGAAAGGTTATTATATTGCCTGAGAAGTGAACATATAACTAACTGCGACGGAGTGTGTGATTAGAGATTCCACTAGAGACAGATAAATTAATGGTATCTAACATCCAAAGCTCTGTGTGTGTGGTTGATGCTCACAAATCCTTTCTAACTGGTTATTACATTCATTCTCCACCCTTTTCCTATATGGACGGAGAAACCTTTCATCCGAATAATATAATACTTCCCACGATCCTGTCTGAATCACAAAAACCAACTTTCTCTCTTGAAGAAGAAAGTATGGAAGCTAGTGAAAGTATACTGATCTTCTGCTGGCCACTTGGGATTGAATCTCTTATGAAATCTCATATGTGTGATTACACCAAAAGGATATTGAAGGCTTGAAAGTCTTGTAAGCTAGTGAGTGAGAGAGAGAGAGAGAGAGAGAGAGTGAAAGTGCTGTGCGCTGATTTGTGAGATTCAATTTCAAATATCTTTTTTCAATCTCTCTCGAATTTCGTATAATCTTTTTCGAATCTTGTTGCCTATTGAATTTAATGAGAAAAATTGATACGGACCTAAAGATAGTGGAAATACAAAGATGTGATCTCAGGTTTAGATTTACTCACAGGATTTACTTAGATTGAAAGATGAATTTAAACAAGTAAAGAAGTGGAAGTATTTATAGTCAAGTTGTAATTTAATGCTACAGCTCTCATTGTCAGTTAAGATGTTTTTTGAACTACTTTCTCCGCAGTGTGGCGTATGTATAGGTTACACACTGCATGGTGGTAATTCACTTTCACCCAGTCATCCTTGAGATGCATCCGTTTTGTCCGTATGGGTTTTTGTGTGGGAAGTATTTCACATCGCAGTATATTATTTCTCTTCTGTCTCAGGAAGAAATAGATTAGGTTACCTAAACTGGCTAGTACGGTGAAGGACAATGGGTAACAATACAGCAGAACAGGCGAAGTGTGTGTGACTGGAATTCAGTGGGAAGCACAGAGAAGACTTAATGGATTCAGGGAAAGAATTGTATCCAGATAAACCAAACACACACATTGTGAAGAATGAATGAGAGTCTAAGAAGGAGTTTATTTATATTAAGACCTTGTGTGACTTGGTCACAAAACTTATGGGATTTACGTCTTTCTCTCTCTGTATCTCTATTAAATAAAGGAAAAGATTCCAAACCAATAAAAAACATCACTAGTGAATCATGAATGGAAATAGTGTTCAACCAATTACAATTGTTTTGTTTAAATTGCTGATTTAAAGCTTCTTTTTATAATGCAGTCAACTAGCTGGCGGTCGAGCTCCGGACTCTTACATCAAACTGGTTTTGGTAAGCACCACAGGACAAGAAATGGGCCGTGCAAAGACGTCTTTAAGGAGAGCTCAATCCAACCCTCTCTTCAAGGAGACATTTATGTTCCAGGTATTCTTTATTCCTTAGTCGATATGCAAATAAGTTGCATGGAAGCTGTGTTTGGAAATAATGTTTAGGAGAAGTCAGAGAAATGTAGTTTTGAATGAGTTATGCAAGCATATTGAATTGCAAGGAAAGGAAATATATTAAGGAGAAAGTTGCACATGCAAAAGACGTTTGGATAGTTTAGACTTTTGAAAACGAAATATAGACGCAATAATAATAATAATGTGTGTCTTCTAGGAAAGGATTACTAATGGATATTTTATTCATGACTTTTGTGTGTGCTCGTTCTGAGTCCGACTGTGGAATGTATTTCAGGAATCTGTTATTTTATCTTCTTTCGTTTCTTTTTAAAGGGAGGAGTGCGCACTTAAGTAATAAGATTCACATTTAGACAGTCCATCGTAGAGAAAGTAATGAGGGAATAAAGCGAATCTTTCCATGGTATGAAATTACAGATATTCAGATTTGAATGGGAAGTTCTCTTGTAAACTTTATTGTTCTTTATCATTTATGTCATATGTGATTCTACGAGCGATGTAAAGCTCCTTTTATTTGTTCCTATTAACCAAATATCGTGTGCACTAACCTTTAATTAACCATCATTGGAATTATTGTAGCTAGGAGGTCTTTTTTCTGACGATATCTCGTAGACATTGTTACGACTGGAAAAGAGTAATCGTTGTTATTGTTGCCTATGCATAAATGAAGGCGATTCATCTATCAATTTTTGTTCGCGTTAAAGATCTACGACATTTTGTACATGGAGATAAAAGGTTATATAAAAGTTTGTATTGAAGAATAACACGCCACGCGTGTGACATTGATAGGTCAAAGTCTCTTTGGTATACATTTATTGTTATGTGGCCTTCGCATATTCCACGGGAACTACATTTGTTCGTAAAGAATACAAAGTTCATAGAGGAAGCAAATGGAGCGAGTGCTTTGGCTAAAGCAAACATTAACAAAGAATTGTTTTGTGTTTCAGGTGGCATTGTTTCAAATCCAAGAGGTGACATTACTCGTGTCAGTGTATGGTCGGAAGGGTGTGACTCGTCGAGAACTGTTGGGATGGTTTGCTTTGGGATATCAAAGTTCTGGAGAGGAAGAGTCAAATCATTGGGAAGACATGTGTGACGCCCAAGGGGACCAGATGTGTCGTTGGCATGTTCTCCAGACTTAAATTCTTCCTAAGAGAAAGTGTAGCTCTAACTTTATCACACACTGACACATTATGTATATCCCTACTTTCCTTTCTACTTTCTCTTCCCACCTTTCTCTCTCACTCTACTCAACATTGGGATTACATAAATCTAGATAAATCTTACAAATGCACCACACGCAACTTAAACTAAATGTATAAATCATACGAGAACATTCCTGAGAATGTTTATAGCTCTCGCTGTCTTCGTTTAATTTTTAACCCGCAGTTTAGTGTATTAAACAAACACAAAGATAATATTTTAAATTGGGAAATTCTTATTCTTATGTAAACTGACCTGTATAAAAGTTTAAGTGTATTTCCCAGAATTTAGGTTATTGTATTTGGAAAACCTTTCTCTTCTGTAGAGATAAAAGAGAGAAGCAATTATAACTTGTGTCAGTCTCTGTCACTTATTAAATTCCCTGGGAGAGAAAGTTATGGTGTGTATACTTTGACATGAGACAGATGAACGTTAAATATGATGAATCGTCTTTTCCAAAAAGAAATCCCTTTTCTCTCTCCGTCTGTCTTTATATTATTATCCTCCTCTGTGTCTGTCTGACTGAATTAAGTTATGTAGTTATTTGGCCAGACATGTCGTTTATATAATATACATGATCGCATGTGCATCTGTGTGTGTACAAGTTGTACAACAATCGAATATGATGAAACACTCCACATTTTCCATCCTTGAACAAAAAGCAAAAGTTTAATCTCTCTGCTATACTTTCGTAATAATATAGAGATATATTATGATCGCATGTTCTGCTCCATATTTTACTGAACTATCGTGATTTACGAGACATAATTTTTGTATGTCGAACGTGGTATTGTCTAAAATGTAGTTATTCGTCCTGCTGCACGATTCTTCATCGATATACATATGCATACACTGCACGCTATTACCTACGGTATGTAAAGGTAAACAGAGATATAACACTTGGCACTCTCTCTCTCTATGTAATAAACACAGACAGACATATTTCACTTAAACCCTAAATGTACAAATGTAAGTGAATTATATATCGAGTGATTCAATTTCACTTTCACTTTGTAATGGTTGGCGAGAATTGAAAATCCTTTCCAAGTAGGATAAAGCAGAATTCTCAGCTGCAGTGTTAAAAGCAGTTGTTGGGAATTCTACCTAAAACGTTGTTTGTACCATGTATGAATAATTAAGACATTTTTAGTAAGGAATTGAAATTCCAGTCCTTGGGAATTTCTGGTAAAACTGCACTTTCACTTTTCACCCAAAAATATATTTATAAAGAAACCTTGTCGTGATATTACTTAAACGCCAAACTTATTATGAGAACTGATGTCAGTGAGTCACTAATTATTCATCTGTACATAAATATAATTAAATATCTCTTAAAAACGTTCGCCAGTATATATCAAGATATTATCTTACACACGCGATTTACATTTAAATGTTTAAACGGTATAAAAATCAACCAAATGTATCAAACACAGTGTATTTGAGAACTTGGAAGTTGCATGAGACCAATTTACCTACAAAATCTAATCCCTTTCAAACAATGTGATCGCGTATTATGAATTAGGAGAAAACACATTTAATCGTTCGCTAAACACACACAAACACATACACATGGTGTAATTCCTTTATATTTAACACGTTTTGAAAGTCAATTTTGGGAACGTGTATATGATATCTTTCCCCTACTTGAAAAGTAACTACTAATCAAATTATAAGCATAATTTCAATCCGCCCGAATATCTCTAAAATTGAAAACTGAATTTTTTAGCGAACAAAAGATTTATGCAACTCATTATTGTTGAGGGAATTACGGAATTACACATCGAAGTCAATCGTCGTCACTCTTGTAATATATATAATGTTAATGGATAGACCTTATGTCCGAGTTATCGGATATTGAATGCAGATAATTCTAAATTGCTTATATTATTATATTATTTGTAAAAATGTATAGTTTAAGTATTGATTGTTTGTAGCTTATCATTTGTCATTTACCAGGCGAAACGAAATTGTGTAAAACTTTCATGCGTGCTCAGATGTATAGCAAGACTTGCTATTAAACTGCGTGCATGTAAACATCTTGTAAAGGTTTGCGATTCTTCCCATTGCGTTGTAGACAATCTGTTGTATTGTTGATTGAAATTGCATCGAAACACCTTGTACAGTTGTAGTTTAAAGAAGGTTTAGTTGATCGCACCTTAACAAACACTTTATGTAATCTCACACAGTCATTTAAGTCCGAGCGAATGAATGAGTTCGATCGTGACCTACTTATGAACTAAAATGTTAATTGCAGCTCTGACATTTTTGTAGATTGGGAAACTGAAACTTGTCAGAGCCACTAGGTATAATGTAATAATAAGTTCAACATTGTGTGTTATTATTCAAGATAACACTTAATGATTTATAAAGCTCCAAACTACACCTGCCTACATATTGTTATATGTATATAAATAAAAGAGTTAATTATGCTCTCGTTTAAATGTAAGCTACACCATTTTGTACCCGAAAGCTTATTATTGGAACTTTGGAAGTATGAAACTTTCTCTTATACTTCGACTTATACAAAACACTTAATAAATATTGTTAAAAAGGTGACAGAGAGTGATATTCATATATACACATGATGATAGGGTAATCAAATCTTTAACTATTAAGGATTTTAAAGTTTACATTTGTATATTGAGAAACTCCATGATGCTCCATTAGTGTAATTAACTAAACCTTATAACAATGCACTCTCTTTAATATCTCTATTATATATACACCACCTCACTGCTCTTATTACATGATCTTTATGTGAACAATTTTTAAATGCACTTTTTAATGTACACCTTTCTTATAAACATATAAACCTATGTGGGAGGAAGTCTTCTATATATATACATTAATTAAACAAAATATAAACCATCATGTATTGTTCAGCACAACTTTTGGCCTTGACATTTTGAAAACGTCTCTCTCTCTTTATGAAAATATATATATTAATGTTAATCTTTTAACCTTAACCTTTCTCCGGATGTTCATATTGTTCATATAACTGTAGAGATAAAAGCAGGTTTAAATGTGATTGCAAGTATGGGCACTTTTATGTATGTGCTGAGTTGTGGCCTGAGTGATATGTAAATGGATTTATTATTGTGAATCGTTCTTAATTGTTTGTGTTATTTATTTGAAAACAGTATATGCTAATATATTAAGGTTTACAATTAAGAATGGAGAAGAAATGAAGGAAAGACGAGATGGCCACTTTTAAGGAAGAAATTCCTACGTGGAACTCAGACGGCACTGAAAGAGTACTAAAATCTTGTAGAAAGTACGACAACAGAAGAGAAAGAGTGTTTTTGATCAAATTGTTTTGTCAAGAAACTCCGCTTTTCCTGTTGTTTGTTAGGTATTTGTTCTTGTGATGAAAATAATCATAATATGGTCTTGTCATGTTGTTGTCTGTACTTCAGAGTATTAAGGAAGGATCGACTGTCAATTGTAATTGGTGACACGCACACGTACACACACTTGTTTGTATATTGATAAGAATAAGTACCTCAAGAGTGTAAGATTAAGTGGTAAAGGATGAGAACGGAAAATGTTGTAATTGATAGAAAGAAGTGTTATAATATTTGGAGCTTATTATTTATTTATTTGAAAAAAGACTAATTGAAATTTTTTAATGATAATGTCCCGATTGATCTATAAATAATTTGCAAGTAATTCCTGAATTCCTAAGAATAGATTGGGAAGTATTTGCTAAACTGATTGGTATAGAGTTTTGTATGATTGTTAAAAGCTTGTTAGCTACAGTTGAGAAGAAGAAGTATATGAAGTGTATAATAATAATACGAGTTGTATAGAAGTTGTATATGTGTCTATTTATGAATGGCAATTCAAAGTGTGATTACTTGGGGACTTGAAACTGTGAAGCACAATTTTGATGGGTAAATGTCTGTCGTGAAACATTCCTTAAAAGATTTGGAAAATACGTTTAAATATATGGAAAGCCAGCTATTTGAATTTTTAATTAAGATTTGTATATTGAATTGTGCGAGTCTTTCTGGTGAATCAGTGTTTCTTATAGAAAATATAAAAATACAAGTGAAACTTTTGGAATGCCTTTTGTATTCCAGGCGTATACTTTTTGTATAAAAATTACTGAACCAGGAGCAGCGATAACGATTACAGAGTTTTAAGGAGAGTAAGAAAGCGTATCCAATGCGTATCCTGCACTGAATTAATCCTGTGTCCATATTGCAACTGCACGCAAATAGAAATACAAAATTAAAATTAAAAAATTGTTTCAGTTTTAAGGAGAAACGTAAAACCAATATAATGAAGCGCAGTTTTGAATTCCAAAAAGAATGATTGTAAATCATATGAATGAAAATATTATGGTGATTGACACGGCGTGTTTTGAAGAAAAAGTGTTTTAAAGTAATAGTTACATAAGATTCCCCTTTGAGACTACAAGAAAAGGATTCTTGTCTTTTAATATACACTTATTTGAATTATATAAATATGAAAATATTTGATTAATGTATACTTAATATTTATTCTCCCCTTATTCAAGCTAACCTTAGTACAACAATGAACTGTTAAAAATACAGCTAAATTCCATACATTGAACATTTAACTACGTATAAACTTGTAATTATATGTATATTAAATATATACGTCAACTTTTGGTACCCTGGACTCTGAACTACCTTAATTAACTGTGAAAATTGTGTGAAACTACGTCAAATTTATTCAGTTGTTGGCATTTATTCATTACTTAGGCTTTGGTTACCTTCAATTGGTTTGTTTTCTAGTCTTACGAAACGTTTACTTTTTACCTTGTCGTATAATTTATCTCAACTGCAATTGTTAAGTATCTTAAAAATTAGACTTTGATTAACTGAATGATGGATACTACTCAATTTACTTGAACTTATTTATTGTTAAGTTACCTTCAACTCATTTTTCAAATCTACTTAATTAAATTACTTCACAATTAATTAAAATATATCTAACCGTTCTCTATATAAAAGCTGAAATATAATAAAATAAATCGTTTAAAATATAAATTACTTTAAAGGGAAACTTTAATTCTTTCGTCATCAATTAAGTCTACGTCTTCATGTCTATGATGGCTGATGATGAAGATGAGGATGAAGAAGCACCGATAATAATTGGATGACTTTTCTGTCCATCACCAGATGAATTAGATGCCGAGGAGATTACAGTTGTCGAGACGGAAATGCCTTCATCTCCCACTCCACTTGTTACTTTACCTTCTTTGCTGTGTCTCCATTTCATTCTTCGGTTTTGGAACCAAACTTTCACCTAAAATATGCCCAAAACAATATCATTACTGAAGATACTGAATACGACTGGGGAAACTAAGGAAGACAGTCCATATAAATGTACACTCACTTGTGCATCTGTCAATCCTAAGGTAGCTGCTAATTGACGTCGATCAGGCTTAGTAATATACTTTTGTATTTGGAAACGCTTCTCCAATCCTTTTCTCTGTAAAGATGAGAAAACAGCTCGAGACCACGATCGCTTTCTCCGTCCACCAGGTCCTACATTGTTATTGCATGAGACAAGCGATGACATTGTTGAGTAACCTGCATTCCCCATGTTATACGCTGATGTTAAAGTTGACTGCGTGTGATATGCTGAAACGGAAGAATAAAATTACAATCATGAAGTGAACTATCTAGTATATATGGATATAAAGTATAAACAAGAGATGCAAAATGTAAAACATGTGAATTAAAGACACAATTCTTATAGACAGTTATAAAAGCGTGTAAGATGAGCTTGAGATGATCTGTTCGTGCCGATATGGATCTTATACGGATAAAAATATATTTATCTGTGTCTGGAAATCACAAATTAACATTTTTTGAGCCATTAAGCGAGCAAAGACCTGACTATAAGTGTGAGACACATTATCAATACTTTACGCAGCCATACCTGGGGTAAATTGAGACTAGAACCTTTCTTCCTTTAATTATGTCTGGATTCTTAGGATATTGCAAAGGATAATTATTACTCTAAGAAATACCCGTGACTTAATGCAAAAATAGAGATGGAGAGATAACACATCGGCGTCGTCAGTTCTAAAGAAAAATTGCGATAAGTCCGATGTATTATTATGCAAGTGTTCGTACTGTGTACTAACTAAATCCAAAGACGTGTAGTCAGTTTCACATGTCAAAAGAAAAAGTATAAACACCGTAGAGTTAATTAATTTTTCGGCAAGATCAGAATTCAAAGAGTTTATAATGAAAGAGACTTAAGTTGTAAGTGTAAATATATATATTACAATAATTCATAATGACATTAGGCCAAGTGATAAAACTGAGAGACTCCTTCCTCTCGTTAAATCAGATCACCAGATTCGAAAATATTTTTGTGAAATCTGATCAGGTTCAGATGAATTTGCATACGTACAACTGCTCTAGAACGCTTTTAGTGCTGTTTATTCATTCAGTGCTATTTGATATATCTAGCAATATTAAACACGACCAGAGTGCGGAGTCAAAAGATCATCCGTCGTGACTTAATGTGAAAATTTGACTTGAAATACAACACTTCTATCGTCTACACTATTATTTGCTATCTTAATTGCTGTATTTTTCTTTTTGATTTTTATGCGTGAGGACACATAAGTCTCAAGGTGGTCTCTGTGTAGCTTGGAGCTTTTTAGATTCGATGTGTTAAGATGAATACAAATAATAGTCTGAGAGGAGATTTATGAATATGAAGTGCGACAGAGATAAAGGGAAATTAATTAAAAATTTCACGTTGAATTAATCCAAACCTGATGGGGAGAGTAAAGGTGAGTTTTCATAAATGGAAGCGTTGGTCATCCAAGGCGAAAAAGAGGCGGAGACTCCATTGCTGTTATTATTCGATCCACCTCCACCGCCTCCACTTAAGACAACTCCACTTGACGAACTGACTAATGAGGAATAATGTAGACTATTATTCCCAGATGAAGCGTTGTTGGTGTTTCGACAGAATCGACCGAGAAGGTAGCAATCTCCACATCGGTTTGTTAAGTTTAATGGGGAAGAAGAAGGCAAACAATGGAGATGTCGGTGTTGGGAAGATGATGAGTTATTGTTGTCTGGAGAGTTATTATTATTATTGAAGTGATGATGATTCGGATTCTGATGATGGTTATGAGGGGGATGATACAAGATCGGTGCTCTTGTTACAGGCGATGACGGAGAAATGAGACTTCTCTTTGAAATCGGATCTTTTGTGTTGTTATTTCTTTCTTCATCATCAAGAAGACCTTCATCGGAGAAAGACTCGTTTAAGATTGCTGGCAGGAAAATGCAAAAATAACATCCGTTTTTATTTATTTAGATCAGGTTTATAATGTTTAACCTATCAAGGTTGAATGAAATGCTATGTCTATGATTATATGATATGAATTGTATGCTTATGTCATGATCATTATGACTATCCAATGCAATATAGATCCCTTGGTACAGATTTCAGCAGAACGATTGAATCCTTTGAGAGATTTTAGAAAATAGAAATTGATCGAAATTTCTACATGGTATCTGTAGGAAACAAAACAAAGCAATCCTTTTTGGTGTGCTGAGAGCAACCAAACTCTGTGTAGATATCCTGCAAGACGGATATACCCTACGATGAAGAATACCGTAGACCGTCCAGAATACCCAAAGTTTCCCAAATACCTTTTGCCAATCGCCAAACAAAAGAAAAGCCCGTGTGCAACATGGATTTTAAACGACCGCTTATTTCACCCGATGGATCGCAGATACGTTCCCATTGTAATTGTAAGTCCCAAATTTTAAATAAAATAAATCTGCGCAAAAATGTAGCCTTAACAAGCATCATCCAAATCTCAACATCAGATTAAAAATAGTTTGTGAATTCCAGATCAC
>Ga0194135_10001509_pt1 | contig 13937 bp, 11 predicted proteins | sample LitLau_LLRF_2013_FD_134024 | JGI IMG/M metagenome (GOLD analysis project Ga0194135, IMG submission 134024) | Freshwater sediment microbial communities in response to fracking from North America - Little Laurel Run_MetaG_LLRF_2013 (version 2) | ecosystem: Environmental > Aquatic > Freshwater >...
AAAACAATAATAAATAATTATAACAGCCAATCTCATTGAACAGTCACGTCAAACTAAACTAAAGACTTTTCCAATAGTATGTTGCGGAATTGTCTTCAAAAAGAGGAATGACACTTAAATTCATCAATTTACATTTTCGCTTATAATTCAAGGATTTGCCAATTGTTTCCAAAACTAAGGATGTAATCGTGGTTAATCAGAAAGGTGTTGTAGAATTCTGTACGGGGTTCTATCGTTCGTTGGGCCTTGTGTCAAAGGTATCAGGAGCAGGAGGATTCAGGAGTTGGTGATTTGTAAGTTGCATTGTTGGACTCCGTCGTCCCGTTTAGTTAAGGGAAGTTGGGCAGGGCTTCGGGACGGGGGATCCTTGGCTCCCTCCAGGATCGGGAATTAATCCGTCCTGGTCCTTGGTGCAGAGGGAGCAGATGGAAGGGCCCCTCTCTCCGGATTGGTTGGAAGGGGAGTGGAATAGAAAAAGACAAAAAATTGAAATCAAATCCCAGAGTCCCTTCCTCCATTGAGAGCAAAGGGAAAGCAAGGGAAACGTCATCAAGTCCCTGCCTAGGAAATAATCTGCGTATTGTTTGATTGCCTTTTTTCCAGGGGAGGATGACAGGATCCTTTGCCCCCATTCAGGCTACCTTCCAACTCGAGACAAATTGGCCTCCATAGGATCCCTTGCCTTCCTCATCTGACGACAGGCGAAGACGGGCCGACCCCTTGGGTGCCCTTTTCATGGCCAGAATCATCTTCACCACAGACCAAGATTCCGACTTTGCAGTAATCTTCCCAGAAATCATATCTCAATAATGATTTCCGAAAAAAATTACCAGTTTTTCAAAGTTTTTCAAAGTAATCTCGAAGACTGGAGTAACCTGAATTTCCAAGATGAAATACAAATTGAGGATTTTTGCTTTCCCTGTGGCGTTTTAGTTGGTCGGTCGTCTCCCAAAACTTGACACTTGACATGCTCGCGTTGTCTCGTTTCCGTCCGATTATGCCGATCCCAACGTCTCCATTTTGATTGTTTTCACCATAAAATGAGCAGCAGCGGAGATTCAGTAGAAAAAGGGACGTTTGAATGACATGAATATGAAGACTCCTTTTCCTCATTTCGGTGTGAGAACAATAAAATAAAAAAAAAGATGAGAGAAATATGAGCCAATTCCTTTCATTGGATTGGAATTTTAAGGACACAATGGGAGTCTAAAATTTGAGCCTCCGAGAGTCTGACAAAACGACAATGTGACCTTCCCTTGCTCTTGCTCAGTTTGACATCCCAAAAGGACATCTTGGCTTCCAAACTTGCCTATAATCCCCAAGGTTGCGTGTAATTCCGACAGAAATTTCCAAGTTTTGGATGACCGCTGATGTAGTTTGGAAAGTTCTCAACTAGAAACCATGTAAACTGAGCCCTTAACTTACTCCGAGTTTTAAGTCTACCTGCGGACAATCCAGAGTCAATTTGTTCCAAAAATTCTTAAAAACTTAATCCTGGCGGATTGAATTCGGGGGCTTGGGAATTGAAAAGAAGGATTGTGATTTGTGAAACTGTTGTTGATTCAGCATGTCGTCGTTCCCTTTCGTTGTTCCACCTGAGGGCTCCGAGGACTCTTTAAGTCTCCCTTTCATCTCTCCTCCTAATCTGCCATTTTCCGAGTCCATTTTCATTTTGGTGTTTTGCTGAAGAAAGGAAAGGTGAAGTCTTCTTTTACTTTCCCTTGTGTGCCGAGGGAGTAAATAAAAGTCTTGGAATAATGAAAAGAGGAGAAGAAGGCAAAAGGTGAGAAAGGGAGTCCTTGTCTATCCCTAATAGACTTCCCGGCAGAGAGGACTTTGGCGGACAGTTAAGACTAAAAGGCCCCTTAAACTGACGTCCCGAGACGACTTTCCATTGTGTGCTTCCCGATCCTAGTTAGTTTTTGGCGAGAAGGAGGACAAATGATGTGTGAAATGGGAGCCCTTTTCAATTGTTCAATCGGAATTAATCCTCCCTTCCCACTCCTCCGAGTCCCCTACTTGAAGACAAACATGGCCAAAGACGGGGACGGACGGATTTGAATTTGAAGCCTCTTCTGGAATTCCAGTCGGGCCAAACAGAACGTCAGCGTCCACGCAGCCTGGCTTCCTTTGCAGGAAGTTTTGGGGAAGCTGGGGTGCTTCCTTTGGAGATAAAATCCACCGGATCCGCAAAAGTGTCCGTCAAGTTTTGTAACGAGAATAATAAATACCCCCACACTCGTCTTGTGTCTCCTTTCCTCTGTCTGCTTCGGCCGCTTCAGTCATCCCTTGTTTCTTCCTAAATTTCAGGTAAATCCACAAAATCCCAAAAATGAGGCCCTTTTGGCTTCCGTTTCTTTTAACTCCAAAGTCCTACCTACTTGGCTTCTCCTGGTCCTCATTAACGAAAATTAATCTTGGTTGGCGGAACTCCGCACTGGGAATTGGAGAAGAAGGACCTGAACTAAAATTCGACCTAATTCCCTGACTACATTTTCATATTCTCATTCAAAACTTAAAGTTGGGGGAGGTGAGGTCACAATCTCTGGGATCTCATTGGTCTTTTTGAGAGTGGTGTAACTGGATGCTCCGGCGGAAGATTGCCTTAGTCAATACAAAGCATTTCCTCCTCCCGATTCGAGATTCGACTCCCACCCTTCCCCATACTCCTCCAAGGATTCGAGGGATCTTTTTAGCAAAAGTTTCTTTCCTTCCAGTTGAAGCGTCTTTTGATTTCAAGAAAGTCTCCAATGACGATTCCTTTCTTTTCATTTTTTTCCAGTTCCGCTTCTTTCGGGTTGATTATTATCCTGTTTTGAAGGCCCCTCCTCTCAATGCCTTCCACTTAAGACACTCCGTGAGAAAATCCAAAAGAGGAACTCACACTCTCAGGTGGAAAGATCAAATTACGGGTGATGGGATTCAGATTGGGATTGGAACGTTTATAGAATAAGACATGGTGGAGGAGAGACGATTCAAAAATAAAAATCTCGTGATTAAGACGCTACGACTACGAGATTTCAATCACCTGTATGAAGGAAAAGCCTCAACTATTGCATGTTGAAAAGATTTCATTCTTCCGGTTGATTGTTGACGAAAATGACGAAAATGGTCATGTTTCAGGCCTGCAAGTTCAAGCAAGTCTGCCAAGCCCGTGAGGGTGCCCCCAATGAAGGTCCTTTGGGTTAAATTCACAGAAAAGATTTAAATCGGTCCGGATAGCCCGAGAGAAGGGGGCGGGGGAATCATGGGCGTGCAACGCTGCAAGGTTGCAGTTTGAAAGGGAAGGACAATTTACAGGTGAAAATCAAGCAATTCCAGTTTCCCACAAAATGGAACCCCGGAGACGGAAGTCGTGATCCCAAAAATTTTAATTCTTGGAGTTCCAAAAGTTCCAAATCTCCAAATGCCGAGTTGTATAAACAGAAACCTCCAAGTACTTGGAGGTGGACATCATCGCAGTTGCAAATCAAAATGAATTGCAAATAATGCTGCCCGCTGCCGCGCCATTCGTAATTGTTTAAATGAATTCTGAATCCGATTCCTTCTAACGATTAAGTTAATTCTTCTTTACAGCGGGAAAAGAAAAGCTAAATGGAAAGCGTCAGTTGCTGGTGTCGCTTGTCCTGGTGGTGGTAGTGGTATGGTGGTGGGACTGGGACCCTAATTTCAAAGCCTCAGTGTGTAAACAGTCTCATTTTGGACTTTGGTGACACTTGAGGTCTGAGGTGGTTCGTGGTGACGACGGTGAGGATGAGGAGAAAAGGGAGCCGTTGAAGTGGCTATTATTGCTTTCCCCAAATGAAAATAGAAAATTACAAAATAAAAAGTCCTCACTCCTCGTTCCGTTTCCAATTGAATCTGGGGCAGGGAGCCCCAGCAGCCCCAGCGTCATTCTCCGGATCAAGTCGTCTTCCCATGATTTCTACTCTTTTGTATTCCTCCGGCCGTAACGCGTGGTCCCTTTTTTTCAATTGAAAACTAAAAATTATAAAAAACTGATTCAGCCCACACTTCAAGTCCCCCACTGGTCCTTTTATTTTTTAGAATCATTTAAGCATTTCCATTCCGATTTGACAGCTCCCTTTCCAGGCTTTCTTTTTAAACTTTTTGGCTTTCTCAAAGCGTCGAGCGTTAAGGAAAAAAAGTGCTGCTTGTAACTATAGGTTTTAAGAATAATAAAAGGAATTAATTGGAATGATTCGGAATGACGGTGCGGTGGTGCAACTCTTTGTCAATGTTGACTAATTACAATAATAAAATCAACCAATCATGAGCATTTTAGCACCAAATCCAAACTCGCTTCCACCGGGAAGCATCGCAAATCAAAATAATTTTTTTTTAAAATAACTGCTGATTTATTATCGAAAACCCCACAAAGCCCAAGGTGGTGATTAAAAAGGGATCGAGAATGATTTCAAGTGTGATTTGTGGATTTGTTGAATGAGGAAGTGGGTGCGAGTGGGTTGGGACAATGGAGGAACGAAGCCTCGGCTCTTCCTTCCCCATCCCCTGATGATGGTGGACAGGGTGGGTAGTTTGCATAAATTAAAAAATGGGTGCCTCCGTTCCTTTGTGATTTGTGGTGAATGGGGATGAATGGAGGACACCGGACGTGTGGATGGGTTTGTCAATATGGAAATCCCATAAATCATAATTCATTATCGTATTCAGTGATTCAGTAATTATGGTTTAAATTAATTTGACCAATTCCATCCCCTTTTCCTTTTGAGAGGGGGGCAAACCACGGAGCTCACACCCGCCGACAACCACAGCAGCAGCAGCAGCGGCGGTAATAACGTACGGGAAGCCTTTACCATTTACCTCATTGTTGTGTCCAGCCCTTCAATTTATTGTTGATTACTTCATCATGGGCTTTTAATCGCCTGGTTAGAGCCACACAATCAATTGAGCCCAGAGGATAGGAGACCAATTCCCGCGTTCCCTTTTTCCGCAATCCTTTTTTAACAATATATGCCACAGCAACATTGCTTTTTGGATTGTTGTATTCCTCCACTCATCCATCAATTCCTTGTTAAAATTCACATGATCTGTCAATTGTCAATCAACTCTTAAACTCCTCTTAGTCTTGAAGGGATTGAAGGAAACGGATGATAGGAAAAGAAAAGGGGCAGGTTAATTTAAATTAACTGAGGCAGAATACCGTGCGTAGGAATTAATTAAGAGAACAGCCGAGCATTTTCTGGCGTGGTCAACCGATTGACTGATTCTCATCATTGTACACTTTTAATTGACCAATCAGGAATCAGCGCAGGAGAAGTACATATAAACTTTTCAGGAGGCCCCTGTGCAGCGTTCCTCTTGAAGAATTTTCAATTTCCATCCATCATTTCACGGTGCGTAAACTTTGTGGAGTTGATTCTGTTGTGATGGTTGGGGTGGCGGCGGAGGATTCGTGTCCGTCAGATGCTCCTGCCTCCTGCCCCCACTACTGCACTGATGATGAAAAACAAGATCCCAGGTCAAGTCGGAGTTGGTTTGTTCCCGTTTAGGGAGAGACTTGGTGAAGGGCTCACAATGGGCAGAAGATGATCTCCAATTGTTGAGATTCATTGATCCGAAGTGAGATTAGGACGGAATAAGCCCTGCCTTTTAGTCTGACTGACTGACTCCCTTTCTTCCCTTACTAATACCAACCCATTCCATCTCTCCATCTCTCTGCTGGTTCCTAGTCACCCAACATGGATGATGAAGAGGAACAATGAAGGAGCGGGGAATGGTGGGAAGCAGGAGGAGAGGGAGACGAGAAAAGCAGCTTTTTGCTTCTTGATTTTTACCTGAAGTCTCCCTTTCTCTGGAAAGGGCTCTCCAGGCCGCCGGAATTATGCATAATGGACTGGCTAATGGGACATAAGGGTGAGGTAGGGCCACTACTTGGTATGTCAGGGTCTGAGCACTACACGTCCATACACACCGTACACCACCACCAGAACACCAGGAGGGGACTTGCTCATCTTCATCATCACGTCACTTAGGCAGTCAGTCATGTCACGTCCAGCAGGGATTTCTTCTTCTTTTGTCGGAAATCCTAGTCGCCTTTCCTTTTTTTCAATGAAGCCAAGCCTCAGCCCCCCTTTCAACCCCCAAAATTCAGCTCGATTTCGGATGAAACGAAATGGGAGAAGAAATTATATGAAAATCTCAATTTGATTTGGTAATGGCAAATTTCATTAATTAATCAACAATTTAGAGATTAACGCCATTCGCTTTCTTCCGAACCTCGGGGTAGTTGTCAAGTCATACTTTCTGTAGTTCTCCGTTCCGTTCCAACGCAACGTAGCGCTGTCAGAGGTAATCAGGAAGAGCGGACACACCTGGGCCCTTTGTGAAAGAAATCCTGGAATTAAGAGATGTTGGGAAAGTATTCTCTGGGATGATGGAAACTCTTTTGCCCAATGAGAGGGCTGCTGGGATCTTGACTGGTGACTGACTGATTGTTTTGTGAATTTGATTCTGTGATGCCGAAAGACATGGTCGGAGACTAAAGGACTATTCCACCGCCCTTTGCCCTTTCCTAAGGCCCCCAGAAACAAAATAGAGTTGAAAAGATCCTTTTATTTTGAGAACTTTCCATTGATTTCCGTTCTGAATGGGTCGGGGAATAAAAGGATGAGTTCGTTTTTGTGTGTTATCTCACAGAATCATCACTCGATTATTGTGACCCATGCCCACTGGCTCATAAGAAAGGTAAAATCCAAAAGCTATATCGCTTTTCACTCCCGAGTCCATTCAACAATTCAACAATCCACTATGGCAGGGGGAACCCACTTAACTCTCTCGGCGGACTCATTCAGAATCCAGCGGAGAACGGAGTTCATCGGATCGTCGCTCGTTTGTTCCTAATTGACGGATTCGGTGTCACCCTCAAGCGATTCCCACAATCAAGAATCTGCCATTACTTGAAGGAATCCTCTACCTTAAAGCCGTACAATTAATGAAGCAGGTGGCCTTAGTGAATGTCATTTAAATGTCCAATGAATTCAGTTAATCCTCCCATCACTTACTTACTTACTTACTTTACTTATACTTTGCTTGTCAATTCGGATTTGATTACGATAATTAACTTAACGCGAGTATTTCAGGCACCGTAAATTCTACATCCGTCCTGCGATAACGAAAAAGATTTGATGATTTTTATTAGTCCAATTTTGTTCGACCGTTGGAGGAACTACTTTTTTAGAGTAACAATGACAGGCATAGTTAAAGCAGGTAGGTTGAATACAATAAAAATTAATTGAGCTGAAACATGTCAGGTACAAATTCGGGAGCATTTCCTCAGCTCAAAGCATCATTTTAAGAATTCGTTTTGAGAAGCTGGTGATCTTCAAGGTGAACAAACACAGAGTTATTTTTAGTAAAAAATTTGGTTGAGATTTTCGACTCGGTTCTGTACGGATAATTGTACAATTTGATTGATAAAGAACTTTATCTCTGAAGATTCGTCGGGATTGTGTAGGGTTAGTTTTATATTTTAAAATGAGCCGATCCTAGTTTTGACGCATCCACGCATCTCATTGTTTTTCGTCGGTGGGTCATCGTGGAGTGGACAGGAGAGGGTAGTCATCAAAATGGGCACTCCCCGCAATTCGAACAGAACTATTGACGTCGTGCGTAGAGCGTTCTGGATTTTCGTTGGAGTGTTGTCAACTTTTGCCTTCACTTCATCAATGGCAGAGGAAGGTGAAGCAGGAGCCCTTGGATTCTGGAACCGAGATCCGAAATCTGCACCCTATGGAAGAGCTGTTGCTCGTGGTTGGGATAATTCCGAACTAATTGATCCTTTCTCCATCCTGGGTGCCCTGTCTTTCGGGACTTTTATTCTAACGGTCCTCTACAACAAGTACAAGCATCGGAATCCAACCAGACACTCACCGCTGACTTCGCCCATCAATACGCAGCTACCCAATACACCCAACACACCACCGGCAGCCGGGGGTGGGACTACAAAACTGGCACCCTTGACTGAGGATACGATTGAGAAAATATTGACAGTTGCACAGAAATTGATTACTGAGTCCACGGCTGAAATGAATCAGAAACATCGTTATGCCAGAACCCGGAACTCAACCTTACCTCCTGACTACGATTACGAGGATGGAGGGGGCTATGAAAAGCGGAACCTCAACTCTGGAACTCCTGGACAAACTAAATTGAGGAAGTGAGCGAACAATTGAAATGACGATTACAATAAATATTTGTTTGCTAATGAATAAATCGAATTCGTACGACAGTTCATGGCGCTCCAACTTTTGCTCACCGAATCATGCCCAAGGGAGTTTTTGTGAGAGGTATTTTTCGGAGAGGTAATGAAATTCAGGCATTTGGGGCGGTTGTTGGGGAAAACAATAGGAAATGTCTTTTCGTAGACGCTACTTTGATTTCGAGTGACTTGTGTGAGGGATTTGTAAAGAACAAAAGATGCCTTCATTTGTTTTGGTTCGAAACAACAATGGGCTGAGGAGTTCTTCCTTGCTAGTTTACTTGAGCAGGCAGTTGGTGCTTACAATCATCATTTCGTTTCATTGTTGTGATGCTTGGAGCAAGTAGTGGATGTTTGGAGGTGATTGATATTGCAGAAGGTATAAAGGGAAATTGGAGGAGCATCGGCTGAGGAGTGGTCATTGCAGATTGAAAGATACGTGACATGACATGCATGGAGAATTAGGAACTGAAGGTCAAGTGGTCAGGAAGAAATCGGAAGTCCATAAATCATCAACACCCCAACGGCAAGGTCATTCCTCACTCCGCCCCAAATTTGGCCCGTGTTTGTCTTCCTCTCCATTCCCTTAACGTATTGCGGAAGGCAGTCCTCTGCAAAATCAACATGTGTTTTGGTGTAACTGATGAGCATTTGGGAAGGTGATAAACCCTCATCCCAATTTTTTTGCACGGAAGACGTCAACTGCTGCAGCTGATGAGGAAGTCTGGCGAATGGGGATCTTCCTTAGCCTAACTGTAACAAAAGTTATTAAATCAGGATTAAATTATTGACAGGAGGAATTGGCAGTGGTGGTATAAAACGAAGCTGGAAGGAGGTTGACCACGTCACATCCCCTTGGAGTCCCACTCACCAGCACGCCTGAACAGGAGCGACAAAGTCTCAAAATGAAGTCCGTCACGGTAAAACATTTAAGTAAATTGTGAATCACGACGAGAGTCTGCTAAATTTTAAATTCTCGTTCCAGTTGGTTTTTGGCCTCTCCCTAGTCATCCTGGCTCAGGGTCAAGGGTACAGGGATTCAAAAAATGCAAAAATTTTGCAAGAAGCACGCTACCTCCAGGGTGGGACCCACGGCTCCGCTTACGTCCAGGATGATGGAACTGAATTCAAGGAGGAAACGGATGCTGACGGGACACGGAAAGGCTCATATTCGTATATTGACGATACTGGAAAGAAAATCACGGTCCAGTACACTGCAGGTTTGCTCCTACGGGGGGTTGATCTTAAAATAACCTGGAAATCCACTTTGTATTTTGCACGCAGGTAAAGAAGGATTCATGGTTAGCGGGGACCACTTGCCAAAAGCTCCTCAGCCCTTGTCACCCCAAGTACCGCCACCATCCCAGCCTCAGCAGTCCCGCCCCGGTCCATCGGCAGCAATCCAATACACTGGAAATCCAGGATATAATGCATTTCCACGGGCAGAGGAAGCACCGGGACATTTTGGGTACAATTTCAGGGAATCACCGCAACAGCAGCAGCCTCAACTTGGGAATAATTTGGAGTACTACAACAATGGAATTAGTAACAATCAATTTGGAGGATTTCCTGGAAGTTCTGGACAGTTCCAGGGGAGCACTTCAACTCCGCAGCCCCACCGCTATTTCCCCCCAGGCAAACTGAATCTGAATCGAACTCCAGACGGATTCCAGTACTCCTTTACTTCCAATTGACATAATTAATTAGTTCTTTCATCTGTAATCAAGTTCTCATAGGTTGCCAGTTTCACTACGTCATAAAATTTTCACTACTCAGAAAATTCAAGCTCATGTATCATCATTCATGTTTGAACAGTATCAATTTTGATGAATCATTGGCAATTGTGGGAGGGGGGCACAGTTTAGTCAATTTAAACTCAAACTCTCACTAACATTTTTTAGCCCATTTTGTCAAGATTTTGTTAGGGATTAGCTTACGGTTGAAGGGGGATGATTGGTGACTCCACGGTTTCACTTTTCAACCCCCAAAAGGGCATATAATTTTCTTTCTGCTGCATCTGATTCCTTCCCTTGCGGTCACGCTATCTAATTTTTCCACTTTTTCATTCTTAGAACTGCTTAATCTTATCCCAAAACTCACTTTCAGTGCTTTTGGGATTAATAAACCCATGTCCCATCGTGGCATTTGTTAGGGGAGTGACACAAAAGGAGTTTCCACACTATTGTTTTGTAGCTTAAAACGTTCCTATTTTTACACTGAATTAATGGGACAGGTAAATAGAATCGAGTCATCCATCCGGGTTGTCATGCAGGATCCATTGCCCATGCCCACTGCTCAGTTAACGACTACCTTCCGTAAGGACGAGGGAAGACAATTAATAGCATAGTCAACGGACTGACTCTCTTCTAAAAAGTGACAGTGACAGAAAAACTGAGGACAAAGACAAAAGGATCAATAGATTTTGACCCCTCGAGTGTCAGCTCATCATCGTGCCGTGTCATAGCGTCCACGTCTATTCACTGTCGTTCCGGTGATTACCCTCCTGTACCACCAACCCTTTCAGCCAGCCCTTCACACTTGGAACAGTTGGAAGTGAAGGGGTCAACGTTGGTTGGCGTGCCTGGGTCCGTTGATGGGAAATTCGGTCGCTGTCTCCATTGACGTAAAATTGACAGAACAGTAAGTAAATTGACAATGACAGCAAATGCAAAGTAAACTGAAAATTTTCACTTATTAATTAAGATGAATAGATTAGCTTTTCATCCAGCGGCATCCACGATCATCACACATGCCCACCTGTCCACTAAAATACAAAGTTGTAAAGTTATCAATTAGGATGCGGTGGCTGACGTCAGAGAGCATTAGCATTCCCACCCTCCTCGGCACAGCAGCCCAGAGAGACCAAGAGCCTCTTCTGTTAGTTCTCCCTCCTAATCTAATCTTCGATTTCATTGTTTACACAACAAAGTAAATTCCATCCAACAATTAACTAATGTGTGGAATAGTAATTAATTGGTTCTGGAATCCTGTTTGTGCCCCACTGCCATGCTTCAAGTGAAGACAAAGAAGGATCCTGCGGGGTCAGGGTCAAAATCTAACAGTCGAGCGGCATCCTCATCAGCTGTTCCTTGTCAAGAAGGCAAATCTCATCGTCCTGATTTCTGGTTCTGGACATGGCTGGCAACGGTAGTCTTGAGCATCAGTCTTTTCACTGCCTACCATTTCGGAAGATCTCAAGGTCAGACCGAGGTGCTGGTGGGGATAAGGTAGGTGGAGGGAGGAGAATTTAAATAACCCGAATTTTCCCGTTTCTTTAAAAGAGTTGGACCTTCGACGGTTTTTCGGTGCACATGAACATTTTCCTTTCGCCTTTCCTCACTCGACTCCTCGGAAGCAGCTGATCTGTTTGACCTCCTTTCCTATCCTCGTGTCTCATTGGTTTTGTTCGTCTGCGAGGCCAGGCCACGGTCAACGGTGAAAGTTCAAACGTTAGCCATACTCAATTTAATAATCATTGTCGTGAACTCGCCGCCGCCGCCAATTCATTCAGTTCCTTTACACTTTCTTTTCGCCCGCCATTCTTTTCTGCTACTGTTGTTGTGCTGCTTTGCCGAGGAGGAGGGGAAGATTGTTAATTGATCAACTGTCGATTGATATCGTATCTCAACTGCCAAGATGTTCAAGAGATATCAAAGATTAGGATCTGTCGTGTAAGCCATTCCATTAATTCATTCAATTTTGACTTGTTTATTAAGATTGACTATTTCCATGATCATTTTATCACTTTGATTTTTGATAAATAGAAATAGGACGTTTACAGAGAATAATAATGTCCATTAAGGCTTAAATAATGCAAAGCTCGTTTCCGGTTTTGGTGTGTTTTCCTCCATTAATTTTCTTACTTGCTGTTCATGGATGCGCTAAAACTAAATTGGGAACGTTTAAGAAGTGGTATCAGTTTTCAGTTTGCTTCCTATCCAAGAGTAGGCTTCCGGCTCTGCCAACATATCGTACGAAACTCTCGAATCTTGCAGTTTCCAATGATAGCTTGCGTGATTTTCTTGCACTGTTGGTATACCGACCATGTTCAAGTTAGAGGTTAAAAACTCTTTCACGTTCATGTCAACTGCTAAGAGCTAAGAGTTTTCAAATGAAAAGATCTTTCAAATTGTGTGTTTGCCCGTCAATCTCAATCGGTCGGTCCAGACAGGAGAATTATTGTTGGAAAGAAAGCTTCGACCAATCGCTGCGCCCTGGTCCTGGTACTGCTTTCCTTTGATGGGGAAGTAGACAGAGAGACGCCGCTGCGCTGTTTATCAAAATTATTAGTGTGCGAAAGCACTTTCGGTAAGGCGAGTAAGTTGTAACAGGAAGTTAAGTTAGTCCGAATCTGATTGTCAGAGAAATTGAAGGTTTACTTTTATTGGCTTCAGCTTCCCCCCGCCCTAACCCTCAATTCAATTCGGGGCTTGAAGTGTCTGCTGAACTGTCAAGTGAAGCGTGCGAATTATTTCTCGTCCTGTCCTGTCCTCATCAATTCAATTTTCATTTCCCAATTTCGCCAACTCAAGTCTGACTCCGACTTCAGGAAACTAAACTAACGCAACATGACGAGCACCGAGAAAGCCAAAGCACCCAAAGACTCAAAGCTTCCGGAAACTAAGAATGGAATTGAGTTCAGTACTTATCCCGCCTCCGCGTAATTAATTCCGTTTAGTAATTTATTATCGAAATTAATTTGTCGCAAGGCTCGAACAGGTACTTTTGCATCCGCATCTTCTAAAAGTTGGTTTCAATTTTCGAAGCAGGTTTTGTCCGAATTATTAGTAGAAATTGCTCCAGCAGACTCGAAGGAGAGATTCGTTGTCTTTTTTTTAAAGGATTTTGTTGGATTCTTGGATATTTCCATGTTCCCGGAAAGTGATTAGAAGTTGCATTAAGATTAGCCTCCAAAGTGTCAAAGTAGAGGTCAAATCTCAAATGTTGAGTCAGCGTCAGCAGCGTCTGAGAACTCATCCTTCATTCAAATGTATTCGAGCTGCCAACACGATGGCTAAATGCAGGTCAATAAGATCTTCTCGGATCAGCGCAATCTTATTTAGGTTAACCCGTAGGTAGTGGTATGGTGGAGACGGGAGAGCTCATGTCGTCACCATCATCACACTCTTTCCATCTCACAGTCACACCACGCGTGTGACCTTCCAATCATTCGATCGCCGCATATCGAAAGCGTCCACCTCGCACAGTTATTGATTTTATGTATGTGACGCAATTTGAGTACTAACTTAGGTTCTTCATTATGATAATTGACTTGCTTGCTTTGGTGGGGCATGTCATTTAATTTGAAGGCTCCCAACGCTCACGGTGACTCCGCATGATCCAAGCGAGGCATGCTTTTTCCTTGCCTTCATTTGGTGACAATTCCAATGTATAATATGCCAACTATCGTTTTGATCTTGAGTTCGTTCTGGGTAGAATTATAATTTGAATTCGTATCTAAGGTGCTTTGGTCATCGCTGGATCGCTTTCACGATCATGGTAAGCTGGCGTAGGAGTAGTGCAATGTGCATTCTATAAAAAGGTCAAAGGAAGCTCAACTTGGTCTCAGTACTTTCGAAGTCGTTCCAGTGTGCATTACGTTTTTAGCTCTCCAGTCAACTGGCACTCACCTTCGCAATTCCCACCTGTCCACTAAAATAAAAATGAATGAAATTCTGAGTACCCCTGCCAGATGGATGAGGGGGAGAAATGCAGC
>Ga0194135_10001510_pt1 | contig 13928 bp, 14 predicted proteins | sample LitLau_LLRF_2013_FD_134024 | JGI IMG/M metagenome (GOLD analysis project Ga0194135, IMG submission 134024) | Freshwater sediment microbial communities in response to fracking from North America - Little Laurel Run_MetaG_LLRF_2013 (version 2) | ecosystem: Environmental > Aquatic > Freshwater >...
ACTTGCGGCAGACATTCTGACAACCCTACAAGCTAAACTCCCTCGTAGCAACTCCTTGGTCAATTCACTTTCGTATTTTATTGATCACCACCAACGTCAAGCCGAATTGGACGAGGTTATTGTGTGAGTTGCTTCGATTTGAACAGAATTCTATTCAGTTTATGGGATGAAGAATTGTTTTTTGTGCACACTTTATTTAGGAATTTCAAGAAGCACACTCGGAAAAGCAGTGGAGGAGGTTCTATAACGATGACTACGAAATCTCTGGAACGTTCAAAGACTGATTTGCCTCTTGTGCCATCAGCAGCGGCTCGACGTCAGCAAGACGGATTTATAAATGTCTTCGAACAGCCCGACTCTCTTCTGCCGCAATCGTGTTCAAGTCCAAGCCCCATGAGCAAGTACACTGTTCGACCCAAGCGGGATTCCGAGATTATAGAAGAGTATAAAGTGATGATTCACAATCTCAAAACTGTCGTTGCAAATGTGAATACTTTTGAATTTATACTAAACCTCACCTAATTACTACCAGTAGAAATGTCTGAGTGCACAGACTTCGTGAGAAAAAGCAGGTTATGGCCTCCCGAATACAGCATTTTAGGAGGCCATAACCAGCTTTTTCTCATCAAGTCTGTGAACTCAGACATTTCTACTGCTGGTAATAATACCTGTAAAGTTATTTGGTTTTGAAACGGTTAATCAACTTTCAACTACAAATTCTTACTTTCAGCAAGCGGAAGAACTGATGGAAGCCCGGAAGAAGAGCCGCAGGGACGATGAAACTATTCGTGATTTGAGACGACGTCTAGAGAAGTATGAATCCAGCTCATCCTCATCGTCAGGCATCAACTTCAACCTCATTTCCTCGCAATATACTCCTGCAGTAATTCCGGAACTACCTCCACTGGAATTACCCCCAGACTGTGATTATGGAATCTAATAGTCAAAGAAAGTGAAAGTGATAGTAAGCCTCCTAGCAGGAAATCGAAAACCACCGATTACTTGGTTCCATTTTTACTTCAGAATTTATTTATGATGAGATGAAGATTTTAGTAAATATTATTCATTTAATTCATTCCTTAAATTCCATCCATCTTGGTAGTAAGTGGTAAAGAAATTAACTAATTAACATTCGTCATTCAAGTGTTGTCAGTTACACTTACAATGTGAAGGTGTATTGTAATTTATAAGTTCACTAATGATTTTTTGTCACAACATGCAACAGGCAATTTAGGTTAATTAGTTCGTAAGGAGGGACCTGCGGTTACAAGGATCAGAGAGCCGATACTAAACTATTTATTTCCATAACCTTAAGAGTTAAGACTAGTATGAAGTCGAGTTATAAGTTTGAATTAATTAATCCATTATTTCCGAATTAGGATTAATCCCAAATTCAGATTTAATTTGTGGACTCCAAGTTTTCAAGCCATCCTCGTTTTATCGTTTTCTTATTTCCAATTCTTTGCTTTCGGCCTTTTTTGCCCTTTGTATGCCATTTTGTAAATGTAATTCCCCTTCTAAATGTAGGGGCTATAGGAATAAAAATATTATTACTTAAATTCTTTTAATCAGTTCAATTATTAATTTAGAGCGTACGGGTGGTGGGTGCCCATTTCTGAGAGAATAACCCGCCAATCAATTTCCTCTCCCTTTTAAAACGGACGAACTTAAACTCGGTTGACGTAGATTACGACATTTTTCGTTTGCAGTCATTCGTGTCCTCGCTCTATTCTATTGTAATCAACAACGTACGTGGAGAGATTAGCTGCGTAGTGAGTAGTGAAGAGTCCGTCTTCTTGACTTGAATTTTGGCTCGTAATATGCAATAAGATCAAGGTCTATTAGTTTCATTTGATTGTTTTCTTGTTTGTTGGTCAGGTCAGGTCGAATTCGGAAAACAACTACTGCCCAAAATCACAATTGTCAATTGTCAGAATGGAGTACGTTCGGAAGTTGTACAGGAGCAAAGTGAAATATGAGGACACTGCCGGAGGTGGGCCGCCATTAGTAGTTGATCAGCGTCCCCATCAAAACATTGTTCAACGCCTCGTGTCGCGTGAGCTATTCAGTGGGAAGCGAGTAGGCACTGAGAAGTATTTGGAACGGTCCATGTACCAGAGTATCTACCCTAATTTCACTGTGACCAATGTGGATAAGCCTCCATGCTTCCTTAGAAAATTTACCCCGAATGGAAAGTACCTTATCGCATTCTCGTCAGATTATGTTTCGGTCGACATTTTCAAATTCAATGGCCCCCAGGCGGCGATGAAGCTGTTTATGGGTAATTTAGAACCAGAACAGGACGATGATCATCCTGACGATTCCATGGAATCGGATTCAGCTGAAGCACAACCTCGTCCGGTATGTTGTGGTTATTATTTTAGTAAAATCTATTTTCCAAGTTCAAAAGTTTATTAAATGATTTTCTCTGGTTTCAGAATAAGAGAAGGAGGAGAGAGGAGCGTGAACCTAAGAAACCTCAGTGGACTAGCCAGATCAGCGCAGAAGATACGGATAACTTAAGTGAACACATTCGGGTCAAATTGTTTGAGTCGCTCTTCACCTTCCAGTCTCGAATTCGAGTGGCAAGAACTGGTGAACAACTTAATCGGGAGTGCTCACTTTTCAGCGAGGATTCTCGCTACTTGATTGTATGCTCAGCTAATTATATTAACGATGAGCATCATCATCCCACATTTCAAGAGATTTACAGAAATAACGATTCCATTCAACCGAATAGCAAGTATGGCTTGGAGGATTATACCATTCATACCGTGGACCTTGTCGACGGAGTACTTAAGGATTCTATACCTTTCCGAGTTGACAAGATCTATTTGTCTCACAATCAAGGGATCTACCTCTTCAATCAAACGTTGGCAATCCTTTCTGTCCAACATCAGACGATCCACATTTATCTTGTCGTCGACGGTGAATTCCAGCATCTGCGCAGTATTGGTCGATTCTGTTACGAGGATGATTCTTTGGTCCTTCAAGAATTTGAATCATTTCAACCCGATCGGGCATTTGCGGATAAAAACATCAACGTGCTGAAGCAGCGGATCCTTGCCTTCCTTCATGGTGCGGCTTACAGGAAATTTATTGAAGACAAGGATCCTTCCACCCTCAATCAATTTTACCATCACTTTCCCCAACTGGAAGCAATGCGTATTTGGAAGATGCAATTACTGGACGAAGACCATCTCCTCATTAAATACTCGTCCCCCGAAGTCGTGACAATGCGGATCCTCGAACCCAACACGCACTATTGCCTCTTTGTCTTTTACTGCATCTCGACCAGCCAAGTATTAGATGTACACGATAGCAATTCCCAGGATCTGGTGACTCTCTACGAATCCTTCACAGACAATTTCCGTAATAATTTTTTGACACCAGAGGCAAGGTACTGCTCGTCTCCGTCCAACAATCGCTTTGCGATGTAAGATGCACTTGATTTCAAGTTCGAGCCCTTTCAAGAGCTTGAACTTGTGTATGAGCCGTTTAGGATTAATCCTTATTTTTCGTATTTCTAGGGAATTGCATCAAAACTTTCGTAAGACCATTACGAGTGCACGGTTTGGGGGACCAGCCGAAGCTACAAAGCGAATTCTTACTCAGCTACCCATCAGTGCTCAGTCATATTCACCTTCTCCTTATTTGGACCAAGGCCTTTTCTCGTATGACGATCACCGAGTTTCCATCATGGAGCGGCCAAAGGCGTCCGGTGAACTTCCTATTCGGTATAATTGTAGTTTTTAACCAAAGAACGTCATGTATTTATCATATTGCACAATGGTCGCATATTGTTAATTGTAATCACCATTTTGGTCCTTTTCTAAAGAAATTGAAATTATGTGATTCTAGATTCTTTGGAAGGGACTCGGGTCTTTTCAAGTTTGAAATGCACGCTGGGATTGCTCAAAGATACCCTCTCGTGCAAGCGGGAAGAAGACTCGTTGCTTTTACCTTTCATCCTACTGCCCCTTTCGCCATCAGCGTTCAGCGTACTAACACAGAGTACCTTGTCAACTTCCACTTGCGCCTTGATCCTTCATTATGGGGCAAATGACTCCATGCTCCATGGCTCCTGCTGGGGATACCTCACCACAACATTTCGCCTTTGAATAATATAGTTTTACACCGTAACCATCGACCGAGAGGTTATTTTAATTCTTATTACAGCATTTTGATTAATGTCCATTACGGAATTCAACTCACATCCTTATTAGACCAATTTAAAAATCTGTCATTGTGACGAGGTTGCTCCAGGCATCCTATACTGTGTTTTAGTGATTAAATTACTAGCGCAAGCTCATACGTGTTGGCAGCATTTGGAAAACTGTGAGCGTTTTATCTCATGGCAGTAGAAACCCGAAATATTTTAACTCCTTAAGGTTTGGCCTCAATGGGCGCAAGGATTGGGTTTCTATTCACATGAATTTTGCCTCTCACGGTAGTGCGAGGCAAAAGTCATGTGAATAGAAACCCTAAATTGAGGGCCAAAAACCCTTAACCATTTAAAATCCTTAAGGTTTGGCCTCAAGGGGCGCTAGGATCGGGTTTCTATTCACATGACTTTTGCCTCTCAAGTTGACAATGGTAGTATGCCGTGGTTTATGCTACCAAAGATAAACAGTTCTACTTTTATTTAGTTTGTGATGATTAAATAACTGGAGACCGAAGTGGAGTGGGCCTCCTAACAAGGAGGACACCAAAATTTCTTGTTTTGGTAGGAATTCCAATTAATTTTTTCTTAATTTAAGCATAGTATATTTTAGGATGAGAATGTGGTTGCGGTAAAGTAAGAAAATTAATCAAAGATTTTTGTTTGAAATCGAGTATCCAATCCTTTTCTTTGTTTATCAGACGTGTTGCATTGCAGGTGTTTGAGATGGTGCTAGTTGATGTGACCTTGGTCCTTTCCTTTCTATTAACTCTGCTGAACGTGTCCGCATTCACTTGATTAATAATTGAATTGGGGTTTGTGATGATGTGCAGAAGCGCAGTGTCGGGGAATAATGGAGCTTGCTTGTGGAGAAACCTGTTTTCCCACTGCATTACTTTCAATTTGAAAGGGAAATCTCGAATCTCGCCCAGTCGCGGTCAGACTAATCCAGCCGGTTCGGTTTGGTTCAGAGGCTCCGGTTAATTTGTTTCCCTTTAGTTTACATAATTCAACTTCAAGCAGACATTTAATTCACTCAAGTCAGTTTCCCAATTCAGTATCTTCTAATATTGCTTCCATTTCTTGGAATTCAAATTAAAAACAAACGACACTTCCCCGTGGGACTCAAGACTCGGACTCGAACTCTCAGTTACATAACAGCAACAGCACGGAGATCAAAACAACGGAGTTTAAGTAAGCAGTATAATAATAATAAATAAAGCTGTATATAAATTTTAAAAACTAAATTAGCTTATCATATTTATACAATTGGTAAATTGGTTAGTGAAACGGAAAAAGTTGGTTTGCTCAAACGTTCTTTGACTAGATTTAGAGGTTAGAAGTAGCTCTTTCAAATAAATTCCCGTAAGGAATGACCTATCAGTTTCAGTAGTCCACTGTCCAATAAACCAAAATAAGGTTGCATTAGTTGAACCATGAATCATCCGCTCCTTATTTACCTTGCACTTGCGTTGATTTGAACGGAACAATCCGAATCCGAAGTTATAATTTCCATTCCTCCATAATTAATAGGGGCTGAATGGCTTTATTCCTACGAAGTTTAAGTCGATACCAAAACCAAGTAACACGACATTTATTCAGGTGAACTAATTGAGCACTATTCACTTAAACCAGAAACGACTCCCTGTTGGTTACTGACATTGTGCGAAAAGATCCTTGTCTATTTTTGAATATGCAGATCAGTCTCCACTGTGAATAAAACCGGAATAATGGACATCCAGTCACCAACCCAGTCATCAGCATCACGCCTGATGCCGAATATTACCAAATCGACTCTGGATCTCCGGGAATATCGTGGACTTGAACTTGCGAATAAAATGAAGGTTCTTCTCATCAGTGATCCGTCTACGGATATCTCGGCGGCTGGATTGAGTGTGGCTGCAGGTAATTTAATTTGACACGTTTGTAAATGAGAATGTAAATGAGAATACACGATTTATCACTACAGACGTGTACGCTTGAATCCTGATTTTCCTGTATGCTCTTTAATTCCAGGAAGCATGCATGATCCTAAGGAGTTGCCTGGTAAGTAAGTGGAGTGTTGGCTCAGCCTACGATTTCGATACAATGGGAGGGAACCATCATTCTTTTGAAACGAAATTCTGATTTCAGGCTTAGCTCATTTCTGTGAGCACATGCTTTTCTTGGGAACTGATTTTTCAAGTGAAGTGAATGAGTACAGTCGCTACTTGTCCGAGCACGGAGGCTACAGCAATGCCTATACTGCCCAAGACCACACAAATTACTACTTCGATGTCTCTCCAGAGGCTCTAGAGGGTGCTTTATTGAGGTTTGTAGTAGAATTGTAATCAATATATCTCCTTCGTGGTCCCATCCCCATGTGAAACGATATTAATTTGAATGATTTTCAGGTTCTCGCGATTCTTCATATCCCCGTTGTTTACGAAAGAGATGACTGAGCGTGAAGTTAATGCGGTTCATTCTGAACACGAGAAAAATATTCCAAACGATAGTTGGCGTATGCATCAGTTGGAAGTGAGTTTGGCCAATCCAGATCACCCTTACTGCCATTTTGCCACGGGTGAGTTGTGGATCTATTCTATGTTTTGTTTCCTTGTGTGATAGTATAAGACGTGGATTTTATTCCAGGAAATCGTGATACTCTTTGGAATATCCCTCAAGAAAAATCAATTAATGTCCGTGATGCACTTTTGACTTACTATGAAAAATGCTACTCGGCAAATTTGATGAATTTGATAGTGCTTGGGAAGGAAAATCTAGATGAGCTCCAGGCACTTGCCGAGAAGTTATTCCATGAAGTTAAAAATCATGGCAACGACTTACCCAGGTAAGTCTCTATATAAGCTTAAGACATGACCTTGTTTAATTGATTGATACGTATTGTGTCATGTAAGGTGGCCTGAGAATCCATATGGTCCGGGCCAGGTTCAGTACAGGATTAATGCCGTTCCTGTCAAAGATATCAGGCATTTAAAAATAACTTTTCCAGTTATTGATACAAGCGAGGATTACAAATCTTTTGTGAGAACCATTACTAATGCACAGAAAGCTGTTTATACCTTTAATTTACTTTAAATTTATTTCTCCTAGTCGGAAGGATACTTGTCGCATCTGATTGGTCATGAGGGTCCCGGCTCTTTGTTGTCTTTGCTGAAGAAAGAATCACTCGTCAACAATTTGTCAGCCGGTGGAACCGTCTTGTCTCGTGGAAACGCTGTCTTCAAGATTGACATGGAACTAACTGAAGAAGGTCTGGAACGTGTGGATGATGTCGTGCTTCACATCTTTCAGGTTCTTGTCTCTCGGTTATGGTTGAGTTGAGTTCTTGGCTTCATCTCCAGTTCATGGTCTTTTCACTTGTTTCACAGTATTTGAAGTTGCTTAGAAAGTCCGAACCACAGGCTTGGATTTGGAAGGAAACTGTAAAGCTTCATAAGATTATTTTTGAGTACCAAGACAAGATGCGACCACAAGTTTATGTGGCTGGTCTTTCAGCTGAATTACATGTGAGCTTGCATGCTACACGCTTTTTACTTTCCGTATTGGGATTCGGATTTTGTAAACAAAGTACCAAAAAATATTTGCATATTACTTTGCACTGGGTTTTAGCGCCTCGAAATGCCGGATATCCTGTCCTCTGGGATTCATTCCGCGGAATTCAAGCCTGAAAAAATCACTCAGATTTTGGAAAAGATGACTCCTGACAACTGTCTGTGAGTTTACGAGTTTGTCCTAATTTAATAGTGGAGGTTAAAAAGCGTTGGTTAATGAATTCTCCGATTTCTCGTTCTGTAGAGTCATTGTCTCTGCAAAGGAGATGAAGAAAATTGATTCTGAAACGTTTTCCACTGAGCCGTACTACGGCATTGAGTACTCGAAGAGCAAGATTGATCCCAACTTGATCAACGTAAGTCCATTTCAGAGGCATGCAAAACAGGAGCAAGAAAATAAATGGTGGGTTGTTTGCAATTAAATTCCTATTTTCAGAAATGGAACAACTGTGAGCTGCACGATGAGTTGAAACTTCCCCTACCGAATGCTTATATCCCAGAAGCGTTTGAGCCCAAACCGCGGGACGAAAACGTATGTTTCTCCTACCTGAATTAATTCCCAGTCTGCTCTTTCATATAAACTGCCAATCTCTCCGTCTTTCTTTGTAGACTGGGCTCATCCCGAGACTTATAAAAGACGAAGGCCTCTCCCGAGTTTGGTATCTCCAGGATAATGAATTCAAACTTCCAAAAGGATTCATTCGAACGGAGATTTACAGGTGTGGTACCTGTGTCAAGGATTGAATCTTAATTATATGATTTCTTTCTGGGTTCTATAGTCCGTTAGCCTATGCTGATGCCCAGCATGTCAATCTGAATTCCATGTTCACCAGTGCAATCAAGGACATGCTCACGGAGGAGGTGTATGCTGCGGCCTTAGCCGACTTGCACTTTACCGTCACAAACACTGCTTATGGACTGGATGTGACATTGAAGGGATACGACGATAAACTGTCCACACTCATGGAAGTCGTACTTAATAAGATCACGAACTTTACCTTGAGTCAGGAACGATTTGACGTCTTGAAGGATTACATGCTCAGGGCACTGAAGAACTGGGCTGACGACCAAGTAAGTTGTTCGTTAATTTAAAATTTCCAGTAGAATTAAGTTGTCAATTTTCTTTTATATTTTAGCCTTACATGCACTCAATGTTCTATGTCGACTTTTTGCTCCACAACAAGAAGATTTCTCATGCGGAGCGGCTGGAGAAAATTGATGGTACGGAGCAGACACATTGCATATATGCATTATTTTTAGATATTTTTAGAGATTCAGTGTTTAATTGATTTCTTTTTGTTTCATAGAGTTGACATTGGAAAGGCTCAATGAATATGTCCCCAAATTCTTGTCCAATTTAAAATTTGAGATTTTAGTGTGTGGGAACTTCACGGCAAATGTGAGTGGTCGGTATTTCCTGTTACGAACCTCGTTACACGGCATATAATTTTCATTATTCAGACCCATATTAATTTTTCTGTAGGATTCAGTAAACCTTGTCAACAATTTTGAGAAATATTTTCTGGAAAAAGGCACGAGACCAATCCCGGCTTCTGACCTCAAGCGACACCAAGAAGTGAAGCTCCCTGACAGTAAGACATGGACTCCTATTTTCAACCTAAACGCTAAAACGCAAAATTTTATTTTTTTAAGATGCAAATTACGTATTGGCTACTGGGCATCAATCCTCCGTTTCATCGTGCGCTTCCGTCTACTTCCAAACGGGACTCCAAACTACAACAGAAAACGTGATTCTCGAACTTATTGAATGTAAGCATCTGTTTCATTTTTCGATTCCTATCCATGCTGTTTAAAAAGCAAGAGACTGAGAGTGGACCTATCCTATGATTTCCAGCCATGGCCAATGAGCCTTGCTACAACCAGCTTCGGACCAATGAACAGTTAGGCTACATTGTCGCCTCACAAGTGCGCAGGTCTAACGGAACGCAAGGGCTCAAAGTTCTCGTCCAAAGTAATTCACATCCTTCCCACGTAGACTCCAGAATTCATGCATTCTTGGAAGAATTCCGGGCAAGCTTATAACATTCTCAATTCCGCGTGATCCCCGAATCCCTAATACTAATTGCTTAATTTGAGAACCAATTTCCGCAGAAAACGCTTGTGGAGATGACGGATGAGCAGTTCCGGAAGCACGTGGTTAGTCTCACTGTTAAGAAGTCTGAGAAACCAAAGAAGATTAGCGAGCGGGCACTCCGTCTTTGGAGTGAAATTGCTTCCCAACATTACAACTTTGAGCGACAGGAAATTGAAGTGGCTCAGTTGGAGAGGATTACCAAAGAGGAGGTCATCAAGTACTATGAGGTAAGACGGGGTGTTGGAAATCGGGCATGTCATGAATTCAAAAGTTTGACAATCAACCATTAATTCCAATTATTGGAACAGGAATACATTGCCACGGGAGGAGACAAGCGGAGGAGGCTTGGGATTCATATAATCTCAAAGGATGTTGGAAGCGAACAGTTGAGTGCTGAGGCTATTGACGTAAGCGTCTTTGTCTTCATTTGAGCTTATTTTCTCAAATCTGAATCAAACATAAAATATGGACTTTAACTTCCAGCACGTTGCTACTGCTAAACGCATTGGATTGGAGGACGTCAAAGAATGGAAGGAGAAGCTCGATCTCTATCCATGCGTGAAGCCCGCTGCCTTTCCCAGCGTCAATGCGAAACTCTAAAATAAATATAAATCTTGTGGATATTTAACGTAGATCTTAATTTTGATTTAGGGATTTCCAGTAAAAGAAGTCAATTAGGCCTACTATGATCTTGACACACAAGTTTTTTATGCCCAGATTGTTAACAAAACTCGAGTCATTTGCACCAAATAAAACTTTACATTATTAATATTTTAAATCAGGCCTACCACTAACTAACAGTTACATTTAATAATTGTAATGTTTCCTTCCAGGAGAGAGAGAAACTTTTCTGTCTCGACTATGCCTTCTTGCATTGGGAATCATCAATTTCGACATCCTCTACAGCTTATAACGTTTGAATCTTGAGTCATCGGAAATCCGCAAGTGCGAATTGACAAGGGAGATAAACAACTTATTTCCGATCTTGGCTTTCTCCCTGGTCTGTGTCGTGTGTGGCCGTGGCGGATTTGACGGGGTGCCGCAAAGGTTTCTAAATCATGGCTTGGCCCAAGGAAGGGATCAGTTAGAGACTCTCATGACGTCGTGATCAGTCCCTAACTGATGTTGCATTTTATGATCTGTTGATGCGACATACACCAAACACCAAAATTATAATCATCCACCCTCGGATATCCTTTCCAGTGATTAATTTTTTTAATTGTTTTGAGTCTATGTCACTGTCGCTTGTCAGCAGGATGTCATTTCACAACTGGGCTTTGTAAACAGGGAGATGGGATTCGGGAAATGATTCCGCAGCATCCAAAATCTCCCTCTCCTTATTAATCTCTCTCATCTCTAGAGATGGTTTGGTCTGCTTGATGGAGTGTCGGAGAGTTGTCGTAATTATTCATTTTAGAAATTCGTCATAACATTTTACATTTTAACCTTGGCCTTAATCCGGTCTGACGGCAATTGCGCAGTCAACGTACACACGTCTGGAAGAGAGATTTTTGATTTTGGGGAGGGATAAATACCCTCTCCCTGCCCTCCAGGCTGATGAGAAGAGACGCAGAGAGTGAAAGTTCCTGGCTTTCTCCGGCTGACTCTTCGTTTGCATACCTGAGGAACTCGGGTGAAATGAGCTGGATGGGGGGAGAGGAAGAATGTTTGAACTTGAGAAACGATTTTTGTTGTATGGGAAAAGATCAAAGGGAATGAAAACTCATAAATCCGGAGTAGTAAGGCGTAGTAGGTGCTTTGCTCTCGAACTTTAATGGAAAGCGGCTATGAAGTTGGATTCGTCAGATGGGGAGCAGGCGACATTTCATGGGATGAAAATCCTTTTCAAAATTATTTTCATCCTTATTCCCTGATTCCCGTTCACAAGCCTCCAAGTTGTCATCCATCGATTTCAAGACAAAGGGCCTCTCACTCCTTTCCAGTAGTCTGCCGACTGATGCGTGGTAATCTGGGCGTTCCTCCTGAAGCCCCACTGGACAGGAGAAGAAGGGATGTGGAAGTACTGTAGGAGGCAAAGGAAGATGGATCCACCCCAAGGAGCACAACCCAAGATGAGCTCGGACCCAAGCCCACCCCAGTGCCAACTCGAGTCCCCACTCCATTTCAGTGCCAGACTCCTTTGTTGTCTTCCGCAATCTTTCATCTTGGGCCAATTGGAGATTGCAAATCATCATTTCCGCATGCACGCCTCATCAGGCAACACGTGAAAGGGAATCCAGTCAAAAGTTCCAGAAAACGTTCCATGTGCCTCCGCCATGCGCTTCCATTGTAAACTGACAACGTTTCTACTGTTCCTAAGTGTAGATGCTGGATGTTCTACTTGGTGGTAAGTTTTTTTTTTTATTCAGTTCCGGGATTTTATGGGAGTGCATTACATTTGTCTAAGCATTGTCAACTGACACGTTTGATCTTGTGGCCTTTGGTCCTTTACCCAAAAGGCATCTCAGTCAGTATGACCAGAATTCGACTGAGAATCCAAAGCTTTTATGCTCATTGGTTCCGAATCTTGATGCGAGGCAGAGACGAATGTGCCGGAGGCGTTCGGATGTGATTTTGACAATTGGAGCCTCAACGAGAGACGCCATAGCGGAGTGCCAGTTCCAATTTCGATTCTATAAATGGAACTGCTCCACATTGGAACGTGACTCTTCCGTCTTCGGCAAAAAGTTTATTAAAGGTGAGTCAGTCACACTTAAGTTCTTTGGACCTAATTACATCTCGGGCTAATTAATTTAACCTCATACGAGGCAAATATTAATTTCCTACTAAACAATATTAATATCCCATGCTCTCATGCTCCCATTCTCATCCCATTCCGCTCAATTTATTTTTTAGGCGGAACGCCGGAACTGGCTTTTGTCCAAGCCCTCACTGCAGCCAGTGCTGTCCTTGGCGTGTCGAGAGCTTGTTCCAGTGGTGCTGCCAATTGTGGATGCGCTCTCAACAGCATGGTATGATGTTTTGTCTCCATTTTCAGTCCCGTTTCAAGCTCCTTCCTTCTGATTGGTTAGGAGGAGCGTGCCTACACTACCAACGATTTCAAGATGAATGGATGCACGGAAAGCACAAAGTTTGCTCTTCATTTCGTCCGTCGGTTCGGAGACGGTCTAGAAGTTAATCACAGGGATCCGAAGGCGAGGATGACGCTTTATAACAATAAGGCCGGAAGAACTGTAAGAATGAGACGTCTTTATGAATTCGAGAACAATTTCGAATTTTGTGCAAAGATTCATCAATCCCTTTTTATCAGGGACTGGTGAAAAACTCACTGACGCGTTGCAAGTGTCACGGCGTAAGTGGTTCCTGTACTATGCGGAGCTGTTGGAGATTTCTACCGAATCTCCGAACTATCGGGAACTCCCTCAAAGGGAAGTACGACGGAGCCATAAAAGTGGATTTTGATCCAAAGGGACAGATGAGGCCGGTGGACAATCTTCAAAAGAAGCCGACCCGGGCGAACCTGATTTATTTTGAGGACTCTCCGGATGGTTGCGTCCGCGATTACTCAAGAGGTCACTTGCTCAATTTCTTTCTTCCTATAACATTGCAAACATGGCACTGTCCCCCCTCTCCACCACATACTCTACTAACCTTGTCGACAGTCCTTTCCAATTACACTCCAGCATTCAACGCCCTTGCTCATTGTATTAGGCTCTGTCAAAAAAGAGGCTCGATTTCTTGAGTCTGAATCTGTTTAATTAATAGGGCTGTTTGGGATTTCTGAAAGACTTTGCAATTCAACCTCTGAGGGCATTGACTCCTGTGATATCTTGTGCTGCGGAAGTGGTTATACAACGGCCCGAGTCTCCATCACTTACCAGTGCGAATGCACCTTCGAGTGGTAAGTGCCGGGTTCCTGTTTCTTCCGCAAGAGAAAGGCGCGTTTCTCCTCTCTAACCTGTTCTTTATTATTATTGACTCTTTCTCAGGTGTTGCGAAGTTAAGTGCAAGACGTGTCAGGAGTGGGAGGCAGTTTCCCGGTGTACGAAGTGGAACGAGAAAGTTGAGATGGGGGGAGCCCAGTTTCCATTTCCTGTTGCTACCACGGCCAATGAGGACGACGGACACTCAAACCTCAGCTCAGGTTACACTGGGA
>Ga0194135_10001511_pt1 | contig 13926 bp, 12 predicted proteins | sample LitLau_LLRF_2013_FD_134024 | JGI IMG/M metagenome (GOLD analysis project Ga0194135, IMG submission 134024) | Freshwater sediment microbial communities in response to fracking from North America - Little Laurel Run_MetaG_LLRF_2013 (version 2) | ecosystem: Environmental > Aquatic > Freshwater >...
AACTAACGCTAACCTGACTTTTTGTGAGTTTGTAAGATGTAAGAAGGGAGTACTTTCCAAAAAGTTCCAATTATGAAGCTAACTGAGCGTAACTGACTTTGTGAAGATATAATTGTTCCCATCAGTTGTCAATGCAGAGAATGTATGACGGTTTTTATTTAGTCGGAAAGTAAGAGTGTGCATGTGTACTTGTTTCAACGGAAGGAGATAATGTGTGTGTATTGACTTTGATTCGACACACCAATCAACACTTCATCATTTTCACTAATGGCTAATGGTTACTATCCAAATACAACCACCAGACAATAATTAAAGGACCATTACGTTAAATAACTAGATGCCCTACTCATTAATGGCATTAATGGCATTACATTAGAAGAGTTCCTCCACAATTAATCAAAATATAAAGACAAACATCGTCATTATTAGTTTACAGAGCAATGCTTTTTTCATGTAATAAGCATTCACAACAATAAAATTTAGTGTCGATTGTGAAGCAAGTAAATAATTTGTACGGACTGATGATACCATGAAGGTCATATACGAGTTACAAAGATTTTGTATAGAAACTTGACTGAAATGATTACAGAGGTTGAGGAGAAAGCAGTGCCGGCTAAAGTAACGCAACTATAACTAATGATAATATTTGAATATATTATATAAACTATAGATCTTCAGCTAATACAATTATATGCTACAATACTCTCATTGATTGTCTAGAAGTCTAGAAGAAATGGTACACAAGAGGAATATAAGAACTTGGAATCCCAGGATGAATGAATGTCACTAAAGTCAGATTCCCCTGACCTGGTAATCCATTTAGGTCACACAATATCATTGATTCCACAACGAATCCGCAGTGCATTTCTATTGCATGCAAACCAGGTGTACCTTTTTGTTCTGTTGCTACTGCTGCTGATTGTCTTGCGACTACAAATAACTGTGAGGATGAGAGGATATATTCTCAGTACTTATTATAATGAAGACTCCTGAATATCTGATTGACTGAAGCTGAGGTCCTTCGTAGGGCGATTGAAAGGTGCTCGTTCTGAAAGCGTCAGCGTGCATGCTGCATGCTCTGCCACACTTTGGGAAAAAGGTCATGAAAGAATGCTACTAATAAATTCTTACATTATTACTCATTTTGTAAAAAAATCGGCAAAAGGTATAATAATATGATGATTTTCATGATATGCATGAATTACAAATACAAAGTAAAACAACAATTAGCAAGACTAGCTTGATTTTTACGATGAAACTAGCCCATGATGGATGCTTATGCACAAAGAAAAAAACGGCAATCGGAATTTTGTAATAATATTTGGAATTTTCTGTCAAGTTAACATTGTTAACAATGTCTGTGCAATGGAGATTGCAGCAGGAATGTCCATCATATCACACGCTTTGAAGAGATATAGCAAAAACTTTAATTACAGGGTTGATGCAGTTAATGTTGCCTGCAGATTATAATACCGTTTAGAGATGAAGTAAATAATATGATGGTTAATGCACGAAATTACTGAATTACAGAAGAAAAACTGTTACTCATTGTGCTTGGCTATGCAGGATGATGATGGTGCATAAAAATGTGTTGCTTTATGACATAAGGGATCCCAATATACAATGCACTCAAGTGAGCCAAGTAACATGTCAGGAATCGAAGTTTTTTTGACAAATTGTCTTGACTGAATAAAAGTGTGAGCCGTGAGGAGTGAATTACATGTGTGTATGTATGTGTGTGTACTTAATTGACTTGCTTTTTAACTAAAAGATCAAATAATCCTCCTTGCTTGTCACTTAAGAATGTCTAAAAATCTTCTGAAAGTTTCTGACCTTCAAATGACTCTAATTTCGGTCAACCTGTGGTCTATGCAGTATGCAGTAATACTCTATTACGGGTGGAGTCTTTACTATATTTAACTTTCTGCTTACCTTAGTCTATTTGAGTAGTGTCTTTCTCTAAAATCTGAGCAAAAAAATTTGATTACATCTTTAACGACATTAGGCAAAACAAGTTTTGCTATTGAGTAATCGAATTCTATTGAGATCACATGGACGCTGATTATGTTATCTAACAATCACTGTTTCGATTCATGCATAAACACGTTAGTTGTGCACTATAGAGTTCACTAGATAGCATATTAGTTGAAATGAATGCAAAGATGTAAACTAGTAGTGCTGTTGAGTAACTAAGAACTTGCCCCTTAAGTTCAATTCTACACTTCAACAGCAACCGACACATAGAAAGATATGATTATACTGTAATTTATGATCATATCGATAAAATCAAATTTTGAAGAATGTTGAAAGTCACTACAATAAAACATAGATTAAGTTTTCAAACTAGGAAAAATATATTAGCACCCGTTTGTAACTAATCAATTGTCTTTCCTGAACCTGGATTTTTGCAAAAAAAAATTATTTGAATGCGAACATTTTGTGTCAGTAGTGACAGGAGAATTATTAATGAGATATTTGGTGTCATATTGGGACAGGGTCAATATTTTTTGCTCATAATGCATGCATGATTAATCTTACGATGTTTGGTTTTGTAGCTGCCCATCACGAGATCATGGAGTTCAAGTTTTCTAAAACGTCTGTGTAAAGCTAATGACAAGGTATAAACTAGATATGTACAAATTATTTTACAAGTAACAAGATAAGTCATAATTGCGTAGAATATTTATTGTTGCGCACAAAACAAAAAAAGTAAAAATTAACAAACTGTGATGCTTTTAAGTTAGATTAACAAATGACTTTTCCATTGATAAAATTTCCTGCTCTGACAGTACACCTTTGCCTTGCTTTAATTTCTTTGATGCCATTTTTTCTAGCTTTTTAGCTCGTTTTTCTTTCTGTATGGACCACGAATTGCTTTGAACTACTTTACGTTTCTTGATTTGCTTATTTTCTGGCCACGCTCCAGTTGAAGTATAAGTTTCCAGTTTCCTTTTCCGACTTAACTCCTTTTGCTTGTCTCTATTTAAGGAGTTTCAAAATATACAAATTTTTAGTGGATTTTTAAAAATTTATTTTTAATAGATATTGTTTCGAGATTGATTCCTTTTGTACTTACTTGTAAGGAATTGCATTGATATCACAATCAACTTCTTCGAAATTCCCAGGTTTTACTCCTTTGAACTCTGACATTTTCGGGAATTTCAGCAGTCCGTAACAATAAGCAATGCTTCCCAGGTCAAGGTCTGTATAAATATGCATTCTGATTAGTATGGGTTACCTTACGCACAAAACATTACCGCAAAAAATGTTTCTTACTAATTCTTACCCTTGACACGAAGAATTAATTTACACTCATATTTAGAATATGCCTTATAGTAAGATACAAATGCTCTGACAGCTGACTCAAAAACACCTTTGTCTTTTAACTGCAATTTCTGAATTTTCTTCAATTCGTTGGCCCATTTTTGCGAATCATGACAGTCGGGTGCATCATATGTATGCAGTGTAACCTAATTGTTAACCAGATTCAATTAATATCCAACCTACTGTTACACAAAAATTAAGACGGAAAATAACATCAGGCTACTTATGGCGTTGCAATGAAGCCCTGTAATCAATACCTTTTGGCTAACTTGAATAAATGACACATAATCTTCTTCACTTGGCTGAAGCAGCAAAAGAGCTCTGCCTTCCTCTCCGTTTCTTGCTGTTCTTCCGGAACGATGTATGAATGAGGCAGGATTAGAAGGAGGATCGAATTGCACAACCCAATGAATCTTCTTGGTGATGTCAATTCCTCTTGCCATTACATCAGTACAACACAAAACTCCTGTCAAATTGAATCAAAACATTAAAAGACTCAGACTAAAGTGTATTTAACAAAAAACCACAACTTACCAGAATCAGAGTTCCGAAATTGTTCAAAAATTGCTAGTCGTGCTTTTTCTTTTTTCTTACCATGGATGGATGATATTTTGATCCCACTAATAATGCTACGGTAGAAAATGAGCACAAGCATGTTATAATAATTATTATTAAAATGAAATTTTTATGGTTCAGAACTTCTAAGTTATCACCTGTTGAGAAGATAAGCGAAGTAGTCTACACATGCACATGTTGCAAAAAACAGAAGTATCTTCTTATCTTTTTCTTTGCGAATGAAGTTTAAGAGAAATGAAAACTTCTGCTGAGGTTCTACAATTGCATAACAGGTATCAAGAGAGGCTGGTACTTTTCCTTTCTGAGATTTATCTTTCACAACAACCGACACCGGATTTCTCAATCCAGCTCGAATTAGTTTCTGAACTTCCGTAGTTTGTGTGGCCGAGAAAAGACCTGTTCTTCTCTGTTTAGGTAGCATTTGTAAAATAGCATTCAAGGCTCTTTCAAACCCCATGCTTAAAAGACAATCAGCTTCATCTAGAACAAGTACTTCCTGAAAGAATTACACAAATCTTAAATCTCATTCAGTGTTACCCTTTTATAGCTGTTTTGCACTAACCAGGTGTTTCACAGCAGACTTTAATAGAGATCCTTCTTGACGCAATAAGAGATCATGCAATCGTCCTGGAGTGGCTATAAGAATATTTCCACCCTTAGATTGAAAATTATTTAAATCTTCATCAATAGATGTTCCTCCGATGAACAGAAGCATTGTTAGCGACTGAATATTCTGAAGAAAGGTGTCTAGTACAGTACTAATCTGGTGGGCAAGCTCCCTTGTAGGTGCAATCACGATCCCCCCAACTTGATGTTTCTTCCACTGCTCTTCACGTCTCTGAATAATAATTGCAAATAGAATTAGTTCAGCAATAATCCTGACTTTCACGAAAACGTATAAAACATACCAGAAGTATTTCTAACATTGGAACAAGAAATGCCAATGTTTTCCCACCTCCTGTAACTGCCTCTGCAACGACATCCTTGTAATTTAACATTTGCGGAATGCAAGCAACCTGAAATACACAAGAATTCACATTATTACTACTTTAGCTAAAGCATCCCAAACCAGACTGACGACAAAGCTTGCTTGATTAAACTTATGGTTAGAAACCGTTCCTACTCAATTACCTGCACAGGTGTCATGTCAGTGTATTTGAATCCTTCCGTAATTGTCTTCAAAATGACAGCCGAGACTTTCGACTTTAGACTTATCCACGAAATATCCATCGCCATATTTTAAAACTGTCATAAACTTCAAATAACAAGTAAGCTTGATAATATCAGTCAGGGTCTATTTACCAATCAATTACTCCTTAATAACAAATGGAAAGAAATATAAAGTCTTTTATTGTTAGTCTATTAATGCGTGTGCTAAATACTATGAAACCTCGTTTACCTGTCTTAGCTCTTAGCACGTGTTTGGAATCTTTCGAATTTCGCGCCAACATCCTGCGATCCTGAGTCTCCTGTTGCCCCTCACCTTCCATATGTAGGAATGCCTTGCTTGTTCGCTGAATCAGAGACTTGGATTTCATTCCATTGCACCTAGTCACTCGACAATTTCCATATTATTATAGTTCATTTTTCATTTAACTCCAAAATAGTTCGAAACATTCAAATTTGATCAATTTAAAAGCATCTATGCAATCGCACCTCACCAATTATGTCATACATCTTCATACATGTCTGCTACCAATTCATTGTTGCTTCCTATAGTTCATTCAGGTGTTAAAAGCCTTTATAATAATGCCTTTGAAATTCTCATGCACATGGTATATATATGTAACTACAAATAGCATTCCATAACCATAATAATTTACAAGTTCATTACAATATTGGCTTGTTGCGCAATGCTGAATCCGTGCCACTAGTTTCTTCACAAATATACATATTTAAGTGCAAAAGACGAGTAGGAGAGAGAAGTGTGAGAGTGACGTAGAATCGCACACACATGACCGGTGGTGGTGGTTGAGGTGCTGGCTGTGCTCCAGCCAGAGAGAGAGAAGACCCGGCCCATCTCCATGTTCAATGTTCCTTCTTTCCATTTCTGCTCTCCGCAACGAAACATCGTTCGCCGCCTCATCGTCGCTCTTTTCTCCTCAACAACGACCCTTCGTCGTCGCCGCAACCGTCAAAATGTTCTCACGGATCGCTACTAATGCCGCACAAGTTGCCGCACTTGGAACTCGTCAACTCTCCACGTCAAATGCGGTAAGGGGTGGTGGTGGGGATGATTGTTCAAGGGGGATCTTACACTCAGAATCTTGTGCAAGGTTTTTTTTATGGAGGAGCAGCTGATGCAGCTGATTGAGCTGAGATTTACTTACGACGATGGAATGTTTTATGTGTGATTTTTAGAGAAATGCTAAAGTCGCGGTGATGGGAGCGAGTGGTGGAATCGGACAACCGTTGTCCCTTTTGTTGAAGCATTCCCAGCTCATTAATGAGCTTAACTTGTATGACATCGTGCACACGCCTGGAGTGGCTGCAGATCTTAGTCACATTGAAACTCGATGCAAGGTCACAGGGTTTGTGGGGGCTGATCAGCTTAAAGACTCTCTTAAAGGGGTTGATATTGTTATTATCCCTGCTGGAGTTCCACGAAAACCTGGAATGACCCGAGATGATTTATTCAATACGAATGCTTCGATTGTGAGAGACTTGGCTGCGGCTACTGCTGAGGTTTCACCTAAGGCGCTAATTGGAATAATTTCCAACCCTGTAAGTGATGATAAGCGATTTTAGTGGAGAGTAGTTGAAAGCTTTTTGTGTGAGTAGGATGATGATGATGATATAGGGGTAAAAATTACAATGGTTTCTATAATAATTAGGTTAACAGCACTGTCCCTATCGCATCCGAAGTTTTCAAGAAGGCAGGTGTGTACGATCCCAAGAGGATTTTTGGAGTGTCTACTTTGGACGTTGTGCGCGCTAACACTTTCATTGGCAACTTGAAGGTACTTTTAAAAGCTACGTGTTTGCTGATTCTAAGCTGTTACTGAATTAGACGTATGAATGCCGTGTCTTCAGGCAAAGTTCGTATAGTAAGTATATGTACCACCATTTGTTTTAGGGTCTGGACCCTTCTCAAGTCAACTGCCCTGTCATTGGAGGACACTCAGGAGTAACCATTATTCCTCTGATTTCTCAGTGCAAACCCCAAGTACAGTTTCCACAAGATCAGCTTAAAACTTTAACGGAACGAATTCAGGTATTCTTTCTCTCGTTCCTTCGTAAAGTTTGAAGTGAAATTTGAATTTTGGTCGGTATTCTTTCACTACATAAGTATATTTGTGTGGCTGATAATTAGGAAGCTGGAACTGAAGTTGTGAAAGCCAAGGCTGGAGCTGGATCTGCCACGCTTTCGATGGCTTACGCGGGTGCCCGATTCACGTTTTCGTTATTGAGGGCCATGAAGGGAGAGCAAGGAGTTGTTGAGTGCACCTACGTCCGGTCGGATATCACGGAAGCTACATATTTCGCAACTCCATGTCTTCTTGGGGTAACAGCTTATTTCTTTCATATAATTTGAAAAACTGCTTCTGATTTCAATAAATTATTTACATGGGATAACTTTTATAAATCTCAGCCTAATGGAGTTGAGAAGAATCTTGGTTACGGAAAGCTATCGCCATTTGAACAGGAATTGTTAGCCAAGGCACTTCCTGAATTGAAGAAAAATATTGAAACCGGTGAGAAGTTTGTGAACAAGTAGATGTATGATGTGATTATGTTCTATCCAAAGATTGATTGATACAGTGTAGCAATAAAAATAAAGTCAAAACTGGAAAGATTTTTTCAAACTTTTATTAAAATGTTTATTGTTTTGTATTGAACGGTACAAACATATTGACAAAACTGACTACATCGCTTGACTTGAGTTGTGAAATTGAGAGAAGTGGCAAACGTGATAACGTAAACAATTTTTCTCTCATATAAGGCATAATAACAATTTGGTTCATTTATCAGACTTTTACTTAATAACAAAGAAGTTACTGCGATGCGAATTTTCAATATATACTGGATATCAAATCCATGTACGGAACAAGTTTTCATGAATAGCAAAAGTTGTGCGGAGTTACATAGGAATGGGATTAGAATCACAGTTGGCGAGTTTCAAATATATCTCTTTCACGTAGTTCATGACATTCTCCCAAGACGGTCGCTCGTTGTTCACAATATCATCGATGTTCTAAAAAGCCAATGCAAGTCAAATTAGCTATTGATGTAAAAATAATTGATATAATTGAAGTTATAATTGTAACTAACCAGAATTTGTGGGATAGACAGGGAGTCAGCAGCTTTCATCGCAACTTCAAAATTATGCCGATTGTTCTCTGGTGACAGCAGATCATACTGGATCTTGTCAGGGATGTATGAATGCAACAAAGCACACAAAGCCATTCCATCGGACCAACTACAATACAAAACATATTCAGTATTTCAGTTACTATTATCTCAATATTCATTGAAGTTTTAAGGTTCATTGGTACCTTGTACTAAAGTTTGTAATATCCACAAATTTGTAGCCAACAGTTCTACTTTGACACCAGCGAAGTAAAGCGTTTCTTTTGGAACCTCCGGACACTTTCACGAAGGGCACCAGCGGATTGAGTGGATCTTCATCTGTGCCGATAAGAACAAAAGGTTATGTCTGGCTAAAATGTTCAATGAAATATTATATTTGAACTACCTAGTTCGCCACTGGAACCCAAATCGGTAAGTCGTGAATTTGCAAAGGTAGAAAATGATCGCATTATGTTAGTGGTGATGTTGGAAACCTTCGAATCCGACTCAGTCTCATCGTTTGAGCTTCTGTTTTCTTTGTCACTACCATCATGCGAGGAAAACGATTTGGGACTTGAAAACGGTATAGGGAAAACATCATCCAAGTCTTTAGGATCACATTTGTTAATCTTATTATCTAATAGAACTTGGACACCGACTCCTTGTTTCCGAACAGCATTGCTGGATGCGATATTCTTGAGTTTATTTTCCAAGGCAATGATTTTCTCATTGAGACTAGATATCTCGGTTTGGGCAGATTTTACTTCTACATGAGCATCTAAGCGGTAGCTTTCAGCTGCTTGAACCACAAGTAGCATGTCTTTTTCATGTTCGGCCCTGAAATATTAAATCATAATCATAAACATCCGGCACAATCCATAAAAATGTTCAATCTATCTTTGATTGGAACCATTGGAAGTAATTTGACTCACATGGCACTCATTGCCGCTTCAATTTTAGGCTTCTCAATCGCCAGTTTATCTTCCAGTTCAGCATGCTTTGCTTTCCAAATGCTAAGCTCTTTATCCTTGGATTCAATTTCAGCTTGTAGTTTGAGATTATCCGTGATCCGCTCTTGGTACTTTTCTTCAAGCTCCTGAAGCTTCTTCTCCAACTGTTAAATAAACAAATCCATTTTTTAAATTTTGAGATTAAATATCAGCTCTTAAATATTTAGACTTTGTACGGATTATATTACTTCATTATTTTTGTCCACAAGATCGCCATTTGCTGGGTTTGCGCACAATGTAAGATCTTTTGATGCTTCGAGTAAAGAAGTTGAAAACGACGTTGCCTTTGATTCTGTTGCAATTGGGGAAACGTAAAACCCATCGTTTGCTTTTTCCTGCAAAACGAAATAGTCATATTTACAATACTTATTTTGAACTAATTCTAGGATTATTTATGCATTACTGCTTACGTCTTTCATCTTTTGGAGCTCAATTTGGGTATCCACTAAGTCCTTTTCAGCGTCATGCAACGCTACTTCTAATTCGTGAACTCTGAAACGTAATTCGTTGTTTTTCCATTGTTCGTTTTCATCCTCCTCGGTTTGAGTTGAGATCGCAACAAAATCTACAGACCCGATCTTTGAACTGACAACAAGTCGTTTTTTGGAGACTTTAGTGAGTGAATCAACACTTCGCGATGGCAAAAATCCTGTTTCGGGATTTTCAATTCCCCCATGTCCATCCTCAGAGTTTGGATTTCTCCTGCGAAACAATGATTTGAATTTCATTGTTAATTCAAGGACTTGTTTTGAAAAAACTCTGAAACAACGTTCTATCAAATGCCAGCAGAATGAAACTATTTACTCGTGTGTTGTATAGTTTCAAAGTTAATCAACCAAAACCGCAAATGTATGTATAAATGTAAACTTCAAAAGCTTCCCTGCTACATTATCAAATGGTTGTAATCTAAACGGAGAGTCTACTCGACTCTACTACAGAACACTCACTACTAGAATTATCTCTGCTCATCCACCTTCTTTACTGATAACAAAATGAATCATTCAAACTCTGTATGAACAGAGTCGTCACTGCAGACAACTCATAAGTAAGTTGCATTCGCCAGCTTGATAATATGAAACATTATCCCTTCTTTCTCAACACTAGAAGTAATACAACTACTTACTAGTATGCACGACATTGCATTCCTCTTAAATCTGCACACATCTCATTCCATGACTCCTCGGGTCTTTTCTTTCTTAATACAGTAAGTACTACGTGCTGAACAAACTCTAACATTAAGCTCAACATCAACAAGAGCAAGAATTGAGACATTGAGATTGAACATGGCAAACCACATGAAGATTTGTAATGTATAATGTATTCAAAATTCAAGCACACTCTTCATTTCATTACATAATACAATATCTAGCATGCAAAACCACTTTGCTTCACTTTGCAGCACAACTTACGCTTACTGAATTAACACATCTACTGCTCACACATAATAAAGTTAAAAGTCGAGTTAGTTTTTCCTTCATTCGAATTGCCCCTGATCTAAGATATTCATAACTATCATAACTTTTCAATCGACTAGGCAGAATAAAACCTAATAATCTGTCTGTGAATGAGACAAGCATTTGCTATACTTCACGATTACATACATTGCAGAACCCTACTCACTGGCATTTACTATCATGAGAGAATACAAAAATGTAGTAATTATCTCATTATCATGGGATGTATGAAACTATCGTAACTATATACATACTCCGAAACCAACCTTATCAACCTGTAATCGTTTCATCATTCTAATCTAACTCATTCTGATCACCATCACCAGTAGTATATGCTATCTACTCAGAAATGTATAAATAAATACTTTGCAAGGTCAATGTATGCGTTAAATAAATAATAGGACAAGCTAGCGAGCAAGTCTTTGCAGCATAAACAGTTACGTACACGAATGCAATGTAAAGTAAAGATCGAAAGTTAGTAGATGAAAAGTCAATTAGCCAGCATTTACAACTGCAAGAAAATGTCATAATTTACTTAATGAATTATTACTTTGTCCCTTGTGCAGAACGATGTATAAAAGATGTCATGAACTTTGCCTATCTAGTCTCGAGAAGTAAATCTGTTACAAATAATTAATAGTAATTAATGCGTGATTTGTAAGTCATGATCACCCAGAACCTTTTGGCGAACAGAATAAGAAGTCAGTTAAACAAGTTACACCTACAACCACATACGATGATTTGTTCACTAAATGCGAAGTTGTACTAAGTTATTAAGGGTTATGAATTGAACTATTTAAAAGCAAGTTACTGTGAAAAAGCAGAGGCCACGACCGCGGTTTCGGCAAGCTTGTTAACTTCTTGGTTACTTAGAGCCTTGCGAGCCAACACACTTGCAGTAGCACCTCCTGGAATTCCATTTCCTCGTCGAATTGCACCACCCTTCATATCCAATGGCTTTGTTTTAGTCGCCGGTCCATTTTTATTTGCCGCGGTAGCATCCCTGATTCCTGCAGGGGGATTGCCCAGATTTCCTCGTCTACCGAGAGGAGGAGTGTCTTTAGGCCCTTTGCCAGCTATTACTCTCCTAGCAGGTAATTTCGGAGTCCCCGGAGTCGTTGGAGTCATTACAGTTTTCGATCCAGGCCGGTGGCCTTCAGTAGCGATGACTCTTGTACTTGTAGCAGATGCCTTATTAACACCCGAAGAAGTCGGCGTGGTAGGTGTTTTTGTCCCTGCTTGTGGAAGACGTCCACCTCCTCTTCCAGTGTCAATTTTGCTCGAAATCGTTCGCTTCATTGCTAATTCTCTACACAACGCTTTCTTCTAATTTTCTCATGCAAGCACGATCAGCGTCAGTTCCTTCCTACGATAAAATCATACCATTCAATAAGCAACTATGACTAAAATGTCATACAAAAGTATTCATAAAAGATCACAAGAAAGAGCTATCATTATTAAGTTGTCCACAAAACAAAAGATGTCAAGATAAGATTATGACATTTTATCATTCAAACTAGATTCAGCTTTACAACAAAACAATTCAAAACATTACACACAGCCAATCTATCTCAATTAATATGAAATAGAATTGAAAAGACAGCGCTGCAGTTTTAAGCATCAATGTTAACTTTCCGATGAATTACTTTGGAAATCATGCCGTCTAAGTAAGATCACAGTTCCTTTAGCCTAACTATCTGTAAGAATAATACTTTGATCCCTCTCACATATAGTAAATATGTATGTTACGGAAACCTGTGGAAAACTAATATTTAGCCACGCAACACTCAACTCAAGTGCTTTAAATGACTTAACGCCTCCTTTTTTAAGTAGACAAAGATAACTCAGACTCTACATGATTGACATGATTAACGACAATAATAATAACAATCGATTTCTTACTGTTGTTCCGACCACATGTGATAAAACCGTTGAATTTCCCTTCCGCCAAAAAATGCAGTGAATTATGCTTCACAGTTAAAACTTAAGAATTTTAAAGTTGCTGGAATTGACACAAACAGTGTGACCTACGACCTACTGCAGCAACATAGTCAAGTTCGTTGATTACATTAAAACAACAATTATATATTTACAAACAAACACAGAGAGAGATGAAGTTCGAGGGAAAGTGGAGGAGGGCAAGGAACACACACCCTCGTCAATGTGCCTTTCCTCGAGGAAAGTCAGACTCTGTGACAATTCTGACTTTTCCTCCCAAAAATATTTACTGACTTCTGCGCCACGCAACCACCACCACCACCACCACCATCAAAATGCACTTTTCCACTCTAAATCTGTCTCGTGCAATGTTAACAATGATATTCATGGACATTTGCTTCTTAATCACCGTATCATAATCTTATCACTTCAAATGGTTATTTGCATTATTGCATGAGGTACAGTAGTTTAAAGTTTAGTAGTAGTTCCACTATATGCACTAGGTACACGAAATGTATTATGAGTATTATTGGTAGTATTCATGCTAATAATGATACATTGACCATGAAATGTCAAAGCTTTGTCAGACTGCACGGGACCTTCCTCAAGAGTAGTACAACTATCCAGCAGCTCAATACGAGTAAGAGAAAGTTAATTCCAATCATACGAATGGTATGAAGTTATGTCTCCTACAGATTTATAGAAAATTAGCCGTTACAAGTTATATGCTTTTTTACTAGCGGTTAGTGTTTCCTATTTAGAGCAATTCTTTGAATTTCATAAGAAAATCTCCTGAATATTAAAATGATAACTTGGATAAATCTTGGAAAAACTATTGATAAAACAACACAAAGCTGTAAACAGAACTAACTCCACACTGGCCCACTAGCATTACTAAAAAGATAAGACCACTAATAAAGCGATCTCAAAGAGAGATCCAATAAGAATGAAATCAAACCCAAACCTATAAAAGCTCATAATTATCAGAATAACCCACATAAAATTGTAAAATGCACTACTAATAATAATAACCTCATCAGGCATCAATATTTTTCATGGTTGCCTTCAGCTTAAGAAAGCGAAACAATTAGTAAGCAGAGTACAATCAATATAGCTAACTAACAACGAAGGTTAGAAGTTATAATCCTGAGCCGCAGCCTTATATACTACGGACGGAGGGAAGAGTCCTATTCATACTTTCATAGTGATCATCATCGGCAATGATGATGATGATGATGCGTCAATAAAAACTCAAGTACTTCGCCTCTCCGATAAAGGGAAACGTTAGGCTTAGCAGTGTCTGGGTTGAAGGGAGACTATACCCTGCCCTGCAA
>Ga0194135_10001512_pt1 | contig 13925 bp, 14 predicted proteins | sample LitLau_LLRF_2013_FD_134024 | JGI IMG/M metagenome (GOLD analysis project Ga0194135, IMG submission 134024) | Freshwater sediment microbial communities in response to fracking from North America - Little Laurel Run_MetaG_LLRF_2013 (version 2) | ecosystem: Environmental > Aquatic > Freshwater >...
CTCACTTTAGCAAGTTCAACTAAAATCTCAACAGTGCAAGAAGTGAATGAACTCTGTGTAGAAACTATCTGCGGCGAGGGATGAGGATGAGTGCGCTTGCGCGGACACCTAAAATGCCGAGCTTAGCTGCTCTCTTGTTTACTTTTTGTTTACAAAAAAAAATTGAAAACAGGATTGCGTTTTCTTGTCCCCATTGCCTGAATTGTTCTGTTTACTGAATTGGTGCAAAGGATTTGGGAGAGGCGATGTGAGACATTTCGGACTTAAGCGTGAACGTAACGAGTCCACGTAAGGAACTGAATTTAGCGTTACGTAAGCGAGAAACGTAAACGTAACCGCTAAATTTTAGGGACTGCGCAAGCGCAAGTTTTCAAATTAGCGTTTACGTTTACGTTTACGTTTACGTTTACGTTAGCGTTAGCGTTTACGTTGGTTTGCAAAACGGATCTATTAAAAGAGTACATTCCATTTGTCCAATTCCATTTGGCAGTCCAAGCGCGGACTAGGTTTGGCAGTGCATTTCGAGATTTTGCATGAAAAGTAAAGTTATTAGTCGATTGACCTTCATCCTATGACGAATGAGTTTAATTTTAATTTTAATTTGTGGCATCAATATTTGGGACCTTGCCAGCAGGGAAAGAACTGGAGGAAGTGTTTCTTCTTTAGTTCTTAGCTTTAACACAATACACTAGTGTATATTCCACACTAAAAAACACCAATTATTAATTAAAAGTTTAATCAACTTATTACAGTTTAATTTAACCTTTATGAATACCAAAGCCTTGATCGTCGGAAAAATAATCGTTGTCCTTGGTCAGTGGCTTCGCAGGGTCGGAATGGGACCACTCCAACTCTGATTGATTCATCTTTAACAAATTATGAGCATATAACTGTAATGAGTTCGTTAGCTTACCGTAATTAGCTTACGTAAGTTTACCTCTTTTCTCCAGTCTCTTCCGGAAAATGTTTGCCATGGATCGCCATGGTAACGGAATCTATCATTCCCCTTCCTTGTTTCTCAGCTAACTTTTTGTAATCTCCCCTTTCTTACTTTCTCCATTTCATATATATTTGTTGTGACTTTTCTAATGAATCACAATTCACAAGCCAAAAGTGGGATATAAAAAGTTCAACAGGAAAGTCTACAGATTTTAGTGCAACGGTTTACACTTGAAGAATTAATAATAAAATTGAAGTGTGAAATGAATGAGGAGCCAAATGACAGTCTTCCCGTTAGAGAGAATGGTAAGCTCCGACACGATTCCCCTTCAGTGGCTTCAATGATTGACCTTTGACAACAATGGACTAAATTTGCTTTTCATCCACTCTGAAGGGAGGAATCCCGTCATCACTCGAGATGTAAATGAAGACCGCCTTCTGAAAATGTCTGAAGAGAATGTGGCCCTCAAACGGCATCTTCGGAAACAGGAGGATCGAATACGACAGTTAGCCACGAAATTAGTGCGCGTGGTAGGGGAGAGGTCAAAGAGGACGCAACGAGATGACATTCTCCTGGAAGATCAGAAAACTCGAATTGGTGAGTTGGAGGCTCACGTCAGCCATTTACGGGGCAAACTAAATGTTGCCAGACAGCAACTCGGATCCTACACTAAACTGGTTCCTGGGAGCACAAGTCATGGAAGACCAAAGTAAAGTGTTAAAAAATCGATAAGTCGAAAACCCGTTCCAAATTCTACATGTAGGATTCATTTTAATTTTCACGCAGATCCTCCAGAAGTGCTACTGGAACCCCAACTGGAAAACTGGTCGTTCCCGACCAAGTGACGCGGTTACTCCTGGACGCCAAGGGTGAGAATCATTTGTTGAAAGATCAGGTGGGGCATCTGCAGGAGCGATGGAATAAAACGAATCAGGAATTGATGACCCTGAAGGAACAACTCAAATTAAAGGAAGTGAGTTAACCTAACCTAACCTTGATCCGACCCACGTGGAGGAGGTTTAGAATCATTTTTATATTTAAGGTCGAATATCAGGATGAGCTTATGGCCGTGCGAAGTCAGGCGGAATTGGAAAGTGAGTCGAAGCAGAAGAAAATAGCCGAGAACATTCAATTCATTCGACTCCAGCGTGATTCCAAGAGGACTGCCAGTTGGTTGGCCACTTATGAAGCCCAGTGTAGAACGCTGGAAGCAAATCTCAACTCGACGACAGAGAACGTGAGTCAACTGGAATTGCAGCTCTCCATGGTCCAGGAAGAACTTCGAAATGAACAGGCCAAATCCCTCGGTCTCTTGAAGCTGAATGAGGAAAGCGCCTCCTGTGTTCACCAATTGGAGGAAACCAACGCCCAACTCGAAGCGATAAAGGTTACGAAAATCAAGCCTTCGCTGTTCACTGAAAAGAGTAGCCCAATTTATTCCTAATAATTCGGTTAATTGCAGGTGGAGAACAGAATCTTAAAGGAAGCGAATGAAGCGTGCCTCAAAAAGTCACTGGAGAGTTGTGACCGAATCAGGCAAACTGAAAGCAGAGAAAATAATTTGAATTCCCGGATTCAGCATTTGGAGAGCACAGTTAAGAACGAGTTAAAGGCCAAATCGGAGCTCATTTCGGCACTGACGCAAGAGAAAGCAAAGTGTCTGTCACTCGAGCAAACGCTGCAACTCCAAGAGAGAAAATATACCGCCCTATCGGCGCAGCTTAGTTCCGCCAAGGACGAGATCGCCAAATACAGAGCTGCCATTGAAGCGTCATCGAAACCAGAAATCATGGTTGAGAAGGAATTCATTGTCAAGCCGTGTGAGAGTTGTCCACTCAAAGACACCGAATCCATTCAGCTCCACAACCGAGCTGATAAACTGAAGACAGAAATTGTGAAAATCAAGGAGCTCCTCAAAACACAAATTAGCATCAATAAAGAATACCAAGAAGAGGTAAAACAGCAAACGCTGATGAAATCCAGTAAGTGCACGACGGCTAATCGCTTCTTCCTTGCCTCCTCTTTCAGATCGAAGCTCTCACTTCCCAATTGGCCAATGTGGAAGTCCTCCATGAGAGAGAACGCCAGGAACTGATGGAAGTCTTTAGCGACAAAACAAGTAAAATGGCGGAGCTGGAGCAGAGTTTGGAGACATTGCGACAGAGCCGAGCTGCAGAGATCCCGCCACCACAAGCCTTCATCCCTTATGATGTGCTTCCACTGGTCCAACGTGAAGCAGAAAATGTTAACCTTGAGCTTGTCCTTCCGGAAGAGAAAGAGGAAATCGGTCCAGCAGCTACGACTCCTCTCCCGTCTGCCGGCTGCTCAAAAAATGATCCTCCAGTCATTCCCGAAGCTGATGAGCTGGATAAAAGAAATGACCCGCTCACGCTCAGTATTGACATGCAGCAGTTTGTCCCCATCAACAGTGAAATCCTACCACGCCTGTTCCTTACCTGGGAGCACGACGACCTTCCGCGCCAGTATTCCCCAATCGTTTCTGATGGGATTTTCCAGGCTGAGTCTGTACATCAACTCGGGGACGGATATCAACCGGTTAGGTCTTATTTCATAAAATTGTTCCAGTCTGATGTAAAAATTTACGTTTTCTGCTCGCAGAGTCCAATTTTGGTTCAATTACATCAAGCCATTGGGACATTCGATGCGAGGACGCTAGCTTCCGGAAGTATGGAATTGGGAGTTATGCAATCCACCAGTATGAAAAGTATTGACAGCGGGGAGGAAATCGGGAGACTATTCTACAGTTGCACGCTTTCGAACTGGAAATTTGGGAATGAATCTAACAACAATGGACAGAGTCCGATTCCGGAAATCCCTCATCCTCCACCCGTCCCGATACCAAGAAAGCTCAAGTCAATGCCCAGTCTTCCCGTACTGACGGAAATCCCTCCAATTGACAAAGAATTGACTCCCATTGCTGAAATTACGACTACGAGTGAAGAATTTGAAGATGGATCACATCGGCCAGAGCCAGCAGGGCCCTTGAACTCTTCGACTGAGTTTAGCTCGGACGGGAAAGTTGAGCAAGGGAAGCGGAAGTCAATTCTACGACGGGAAACTAGCCCCAACTCCCCACGCTCTGACAAACGAAGGGTCCGAGTTAGTGACAACATTGAAGAGCGGAAAATCGACTCGGATTCGGATGGTCAGGCGGTTGAAAGTGTTGCCGAATTCAGTCCCGAGGAGCACAACTCCGACAGCGCTGGACAGATTCAACCGAGAGGAGAGGCCGACTCCACGGCGGAGCCGAATCTGGCGGACGTGTCCGTAGGCAGTAGCGGTGGGGAGCGTCATGAGCAGTTGGACTCAATTTCCGAGACGACCACTTTGATGGAGTCGGAAGTTTCCGAAAAACGAAGAGCCCGACGCCTCTCTAGACGATCAGAAGAATGGGATGAAGTCTCCACAACCCTTTCCGTTGGGAGTGAGGGTGAGACGAGCAGAAATATTTCGGATATTGAAACCATCTCCGAGGACCCATCACAAGCCTACCCGGATTGTGAGATGACGATTGAAGTGATTTACGCCAAATTCCACAAGCACTCCCACATTTTGAGTGACCCGCATGTCAAAAAGTTCTTTGTCGAGTATCAGTTCCTCAATTATCCTGCAGAGGAGCTGGAAACGGAGTCATCCCTTCCAAAACCTCAGCCGGGTCGGAAAGCCCAGTTTGACTTTAAAAAGTTCTTCTTTATCGACACGAAGGAGAAGAGGAGACTACTCAAGGAGATGCTCCTGAGCAACAAAAAGTTACGATTTACGTTGGTGACGGAACCGGGAGACAATGACACGATTGACTGCGAAGACATTGGGTATGCATCCTTATGAATCCATCCCCATTCTCAAAGTTAAATCCTATGACCAAGGTCACGAAACTAAAAAGTCTTCTTCTTCCCTCGCAGGTACGCCTATGTCTCCCTGACGGAAATCCTGAATTCTGGTAATGACATCTCAAGGAAGGAGATCCCAGTCTATGATTCTGAAAATGCCAACATTGAAATTGGATCCTTGTCCATATCTGTCATAGCTTTCAAAACATTAAATGCTTTGTAAATAATAAACTTGTGTTTTTTTTTAGTTCCATATTCTTATCACTCAGTGAATTGGAGATTCGTGTGTCACTGTCACTCTAATCTTGGAGAGCCAGGGAGCAGTAAATGGTTGTTCAGTTGAGGTCATCCGCGAATTCCGGAAGAAAGTTGTTCAATTTATTAGCTTCTCGACATTGATTAGATAATGATTTGTCGAAGCCAGCCTGGAAAACGGTATTCACTGGGCAAAGTCTTTATTTCGTCTGAAGTACAGTTGTATCTATCATGGGGTCCACAGAGCCTGCGGATGGAGAAATCCCAATTTTCGAGGAGAACCAAATAGAATCCACTTGGATTTTGTAAGTCTCTTCTAAATCCCAATTATACAAATCAAAATTTAGGTTTTTTTACAAGTAACAAATTGATTTTCCAATTCCCAAAGAACGCTTGGGCTTTACACAACAATTGGGATACTTCTTTTCGCGGTCATATTCTTTGCTTGTATTTGCCTGCCTCTCTGCAGCGAAACGGAAAGAAGGAAACTCCGCTCCATAAGATCAAATCGTTTTACTTGTAAGAAATGTGGGATAAATAATAATATTTGTGTTCTCCGCTTGTTAACGAAATTACTAATTAATATAATCTATATAGAAATTTTTTTTTTAATTTTATCATAGATTATTCACCCCCCGTCCAAAATACGAACGGGGAAGCAGCTACAGTTTTGGACAACAATGTCCGAGTCTCAATATGAAACCAAGCAGTAGAGCGCGTGAGTGAGTGCGTGCCTACCCAATTGAAAATGTCGGCTCCGATTTTATTGAAAGTTACCATGTAAAGTTGTTGGGAAATCATGATTAATCAGAAACTTAACAAACATAAAAACGGGACGTTTTCGGAGCACGAGGTTTACATAATAATTTGGCAGAACAAAGTAAAGGCAAACCGGAAGTTCGAGGGTGGGCTACTGAGGTTGGTTAAATTCCAAGCTAAAAACTACTGGAGACTCCATAGAGGCGTCGTCGGCATTTTCCTGCTTTTGTTATTACCTCTGTAAATTCAATACGAGTTAATTTTAATGGCATACGCTGATTCTGATTGTAGGTGGAGGAAAACCGGGATTTCGTGTGACCCACTCACCCCAGCATGAATCTCTGTTTCGTCTTGATGATGTGGATTTGTATGCTATCTGTGGGAGTTGGAGGTGTAGGGAACGCAAAACAAAATCACAATGATGACCTGGACGTGGATGATGTGGCTGGACACCCTTGCGTCACGCTTGACCCCTGCGAGTGCCGAACAGCGACGCGGAGATGGGAGCAGTGGGAGGCTGCCCGGAAGCCGGGGCGACGTGAAAAGTGTTACTTGAGTGACTACAGTGACTGTCGCGTCGTCGCCTTCACCGAAGAAAAGTATTTACCCCAGTGGTGTGCGAGCAGTCAGTGTCAAGTCCCACCAGCCGACTCTGGGAGACTAAAACCAATTTGCTGGCCTTCGGGAACCAGTCGCCATTTTGATTCCAAAGTGCCCATCCTAGTATTTGTAGCTGTACAATTTGCGACTTTATTTTCCAACATTATTTAACCACGGTGTAGTTTCACTAAAATGACTTGCAAAATCGAGGATTATTAAATTGACGGAATCTCTGAAGATAACGCCGAATACTTTCAGATTCATGATTGTTCTTTGTTGTTGGAGAGAACGCTTTAGTTCGATGGTGGTGATGTAAAAAAAAATCAAGACGCACAGGTGAGATTGTTGGATTCTTGTTTTTGTTGCAGTCCTTTCTAACTGTGATTTCTCTGCCTCGGGCAAAGGGATGAAATTACTAAATAAGTTTTCTTACATCAAATGATAAATCTCACCTGTTTTTGATTAACTTTCGAATCATCACTCTTTTATCATTTGTTTTCAATCCGACTTTCCCAGTCCTCCAAAATGTCAAGTCTACTCTATAAGAAAGTGACGTTATTCTTCTTACTAATTAAAGAGATTATCGTGTTCACCTGGGAAAAATTTAGGTACAATGGGAGAATGAAGGCAGAAGATGAGCGGGACATCGCCGGCCTGGTCGTCATTGTGACTGGTGCAAATAGTGGGATCGGGAAAGAGGCTGCCTATGAATTTGCTGTCAGAAAAGCGACAGTCATTATGGCATGCCGGTAATCACACATTTCAACACACCAGAAAACCCGAAATTACTAATCAATGTCTGGGCTTGTCGACTTTGAAGGAATTTGACGGAAGGGAACAAAGCTATTGATGATCATCGGAAGAGAGCACTCGAGCAAGGGTGCTCAACCCCATTAGATCTGGTAACATTATTACATTGCTTGCCCAGTTTGTTAAATTAGATGACGGTTTCGTGGTCTCATTACAGAGTCTTATGCACCTGGACTTGATGGATTTCTCGTCAGTGCGGAAATTCTGCGATCAAGTCAAGTCAGAGTATGGAACTGTCGACATTTTAGTCAACAATGCTGGAATCTTTGACACAAGTGGGAAGTTGAGAAGGACGGAAGGTGGGATTGAGCAGCATCTCGTCGTCAACTACTTGTCACAGTTCCTCTTGACCCATTTACTCCTGGATACTATGAAGGGGGGAAACCCAAAGAATGGCCGCACCAAGTCCCCCAGTCGGTAAAACTCTCTAATATCAATTAACATTAATCAATCGCCAACTAACTTTAATCCCCTCAATCCACAGGATAATTGACGTCTCCTCCACGTTGGAACTATTTGGGATTCTTGCGGAAGAGGACAACATATTGCTGGAGAAGCCTCCAAAGACAATGGGATTCGTCAACTCCTTTCCTTATGGACTCTCAAAGTATTACACGTGCCTTTCCTGTAGAGAGTTGAGTCGGAGAACTGACCCAACGGACATCCTCATCTACTCCATGTGGTAATTACATTTTCATTTGAATTTAAAGATAATGCGCTAATCGAAAGATGGATTTCTAACATCTCAATATGCTTTCCCGCCGATAGTCCTGGATATGCCGATACGGGAATGTTTCGATCGTTCAGTCGGTGTCGAAAGATGGCCGCTGATATTGCCATTTTCCTTGTCGGCATTTCACCCGCAGAGGTACTTTTCTAATAAAAGTCCAATTCCTACTAATAATTAACTAAATTGTAACACTGTAAAAATGGCTTTGCATTCTTGGTTTTGTAGAGTTGTGACACGATCCTGTCTCTGGCCCTATCCAAAATTCCTCCAGAGACTGGCCTATTTTACAGATTCCAGGAGCCCTACACTCCAATCAACAAAAGGATCGAAGAAGGGAAAGATTTTGGAATCAAACTGTGGGATTTGAGTGAAACTTTAGTTGGAGGACTAAAATGAACTCAAGGCTCAAGATTATTATGCAAGTTCAATACAATTTATGAAGTAACGTTATGCAGAAAAAATTCCTGTAGGAAGCTAATAAAAATTGAGGGAAGAACGGCGTCACTTCATTGTGAATCATTTTTTCCTTGCAATTTACCGTCGTCTGTGTGATTGTTTTCGTGAGGATTCCCACAGAAGATTATTAAACCGGTAATTTGGTTTAGGGGTGATTACACGAAAGAGGAGGAAAAACAACTACCATTCTCAGTTGAGAATTACGCTCTTTTGTAATTTTTAATTCAATGGGGTAGGATCAGTTACATCTTGTATCCTGGCAACATAAGTTACCACCCGAGAATGGACATTAGCCGGCAGCCACCATTTTGGATCGTATTCCTCCTCTTGTTAAGATACCTATTCAAGCGTTTCCAGCGAGGAATCCTTGGGGTCCGGGAGAGACATGAGATGGACATTAAGGGAAAGACAGTAGTAATTACAGGAGCTACTGCAGGCCTTGGCAAATTAACTGCAATTCAAATGGCCAGAAGAGGGGCAAGAGTAGTAATGGGTAAGAAATGCCTCAAAATATTTAAATTTTCAAACCATAAGTTCCAAATCCAGACTGACTCCGATTGATTCCGATTCTCAGCCTCTCTTGTTTCTTAATTAGCCTGCAGAAGTATGGATCTTGGGAAGAATGCTGCTCGTGAAATTGAGAGACTAACAGGAAATAACAATATTGTAAATTAGACACAGACTCTAGTTCCTTTAAATTCATTCAGTTTAAAGAGATTACCTTTCTTTTCCCTGTAGATTCCCATGGAATTGGATCTCCTCAGCTTGTCATCCGTGAGGACATTCTGTGGAGAGGCCCAGGAGCGCTTCCCAACAATTGACATCCTCATCAACAATGCCGGAATCTTTGATCCGAGTGAGGAAATTAAACGTGCAGACTCTGGCACCGAAAAACACTTTGCTGTTAATCACTTGGGACATTTCCTACTGACGAATTTGTTGCTACCAAAACTCAATCCGAATAGTCGGTAAGTTGATTTATGAGAATCCCGTAAATGTGAGGATTTGGTAATCAGCCCCAATTTTATTACCAGCGTCGTCACCATCGGCTCAACAGCGGATCTCATTGAGGAACTTCAGATTCAGGATCTCAGTTGGAAAGGCCAGACTGGCCGATCCGCGTACGGGTATTTGATGGGAAGGATTTTTGGGAAGGCGTATGCGGCTTCAAAATTTGCAAACAGTTTATTTTCATACGAGCTGGGACAGCGACTACGAGTGATTGGCCCAACAAGTTACACAGTTTGTCCGGTATCTCCCAATATTCCTGGATTAATCCCTAATTATTGAAGTTTAATAAATTTGTTTAATAAATCTATGTTTTGTGCAGGGGATGGTAGGAGGGACGGATTTGTTTCGACATCACCGCCCGGTAGACAGATTCATCTGCACGCTTGTCCTGAGGATCATTGGCCTAACTCCGGAACAGGTAAATCCTAAGCTCACCGGAGGGCGTCAACGGAGTGTCGCAGTGTTACTTCAACTAATTCCAGAAATGATGCTCCTTTGCTTACGCATTGATTCTAATTCATTGTAGGGCGTTGAAACAATACTGTTCTGTGCCCTATCCAAGCTCTGCGAAAATGAAACCGGACTTTACTACCAATTCAACGAGGTTCATCCATACGAAAATTACCGGAACTCCGCCAATAGGGATTTGGCTAGAAAGTTATGGGAAGAAAGTGAAAAATTAGTTGGATTGAAATTGACTTGACTCGAGTCCCTGCTCAAATAATTTCATACTGATCAAAGGAAATAAAGATTGGGCATATTTTTCCAGAAACTTGTCGGCCCGGCGCGTATTCACCATGGAAACAATTTACTGCGCTTGTTTGTCAAATTGCAACTGCACTGCTTCTTGCACTTCAAAAAAAAATATTTTAAAGCTTAATTAATTAATTAGTAGCAGAAATGATTTAGAATTTTACGGTTCAATCTCTTGACTCTTGAAATTTAAATTATGAAATCAGCCCATCGGTCTCAAGCCCAAAGGTTCACAGCACAACCCAAGCTGGGACCGAAGCCAGGCCTCATTTCCGAGAGCTACCTGAAGGACATGAGTCTCAATCGGAGTCTGATCCATCAGGGTTGGGAAATTGACCCGTTCGTGTACCGAATCGGAGAGCCGCGCTCCGGTGTCCCGTCGAATGCCCCAATTACCAGCGTTCTCCAGGCCGTTTGCGAGGAGCGTGGGTGGAAGGAGTATAGTAAGGAGGAGGAGCGCCTGCTCAATGGGCACCTCCTCGGCTGGAATCTTTGGTGGAAGACGAGCTTCTCAGCGGCTCCGCAGCGCACGCTCTACTCGTGGCAGTTTGTCAACTACATCCCGCGGGCAATTGGATTCTGCAACAAGGAGTACTTGGCTCGCTACATGGGCTTCATGCAGGACACCTACGGAACCATCTGCGACTTCTGTCCCACCACCTACGTCCTCCCGGAGGATTTCTGGAAACTTGACGCAGAGCACACCCGACGGTCAGTCTCGTACTCTTCAAACCTGTTCAGGGAGTAAAAGTTTTCGAAAAGGATTTCACGCTTGTTTTTACTTTCCAGAGCTCAATTGAATGAACGGAACCTCAAATGCTGGAATCAACGAGCCCGGAATCTGGTCCCGGTGGAGCCCGGACTCCGAGAGTTGGAAAGTCATCAGCTGGACCGGAACTGCACCGTCAAGAACTTCCAACCAATCTGGATCTCGAAGCCAATCGGGAAGAGCCAGGGCAAGGGGATCATTCTCCTCAATGACACGAGCACGCTCACACTCTGTGAGACCAATTCCGTTGTCCAGGAATACATTGCACGTCCCCTCCTCATTGCCGGTCACAAGTTTGACCTCCGCCTGTACATTGTCATCCCCTGCACGATGCCGCTCACGATTTACGTCTACAACGAGGGCCTGACTCGGTTCGCTGTTGAGAAGTACGATGTCAAGAAACTGACGAGCAACTTCTCTCACCTCACCAATGCGACGCTCAACAAGACGAGCCCGGAGTACTCCAGAGACAAGGATTGTCTGGGCATCGGATGCAAATGGACGCTCCAGCGTCTCCGGGAGTTCCTCCGCGGCAAGGAGCGCCCGGACTGGTTCATGTGGCAAAGAATCATTTCCATAATCGTCCTCACCCTGATCGGGGAATTCAGTAAGACTGGGACTCTCCCGCACTGCCGAAACTGTTTCGAATTCCTGGGCTATGATATTCTCCTGGATGAGGATCTCCGCCCTTGGCTCTTGGAGGTCAACCACTCCCCAGGACTCAATGCGGACTGTGACGTGGACCACGTGGTCAAGAATCCCCTCCTTCACGACTTGTTCAACCTTCTCGGGCTCCCAAATCAGGGTAGGAATTTAAATTTAAAGGAAAAATATCCACCATTCCCATGCCTGTCTCACTCTTCTTTTGGTCTTAGGTCCAAAGAAAGGCGATTTTAATATGGGGGACTGCTTGCGAGTCCCAGCCGCCGATTCCCGCCCAGCCACTGTCGCTTCCTCCCAACTCAAAAACGTGGCTGCCGAGCTCAAGACGAAGCGTGACCGGGAGGAGCGGATTCGACGGGAGCGGACTCAAGCGAAAAACAATATTCGGAGTCGCCTCATGGAGCTGACGGCCATTTACTCACAGAATCTCGTCCCAAGCAACGTTAAGCAGAAAGTGTTAAAGTCCAAGAAGAAGGCGGGGGAAGGCTCCAGCGGGTCAAAGGCGGAGGATGACGATGACGAAGGCGCTTCATCCAAGTCCAAACGCTCCATCAAGCTCCGGGATTGGATTAACCCAATCAAGAAATGCGGGGGATGGGTCCGCGTCTTTCCATTTGATGACTTGAGTCACTATCAGAGTCGTGGGAAAATGGCCGTGGACACAAAGGTCCTCGTCAATCACATCTACAGGAACCTGAAGAAGGCCCGTCAGATCACGCTCGATAATCCGCTGGAAAGTGATGAGGCTTATGCTGCTGCCCTGAAGGCTGCGAATAACTTGACAACTGAAGTTTGGATTCCGCCCGGCTGCACACCTCAAAATTGATCGTCTGCTGATGCTCCAAAGAGGCTAATTTTTCTCTCCAAATTCAAAGTATACTCCAATCCAAGGTTAGGTACAACACCCAAAGTTATCAATTACAAATCCCAATTGAAATAATTAAATGTTCCCAAAAAACATCCCTGTGTGACCAGTTTGATTTGAATTCTCAGAAAATCCTATAGATGTTGACAAGAATCCAATAAAATCCCCAGCAAGCTTTTCTTATTTTTGACCCACTGAGGCACAGGCAGTGGAGGAATCGTGGGTGATCAATTTCAATTTAAAATTAAACTCTGACATGGGGCCGAGCCAAATATAGTCGGAATGGCGGAAGCAGAATGGGAATCCTCATGATCACATCCTCACGTTTGCGTTTGGAGAATTTAATCCTGGAACGGAAGTACAACTGAAAAGAATTTGCTGCTAATAATATCCGTCCACGCCGTGGCGAAAATAGTTTTTCTATTTTTTGACAAGAGCTCAAAGTGTGTCGAACAACGGAGATAATGATGATGGGGACGAGGAGAAAGGGAATACAATGCAATTTGGGAATAAACCGGAAAAGGGAAGGGGCTTTAAAGAGAAAGCAACAAAAGAAAGGCAAAACTGGGTTTGATTGAACGGTGTGTGTCTGGAAACGTGCAGGTTTTCGGAGGTTGTTTAGCATACGACCGGAGCCGTAGTAATGGTTCGGTTTTGACTTTGGTGGTGTCATCCCATTATCCTCAAAAAGACCACCGACAGGCAGAGCCGGGAGAAAGGAAGGGGAAAACTCCATTAAATTAATGAAGGGCGGACGTCCATGATGTGATCAGGTAGCTAAGCCCTGCTTCGTGTTCTCCCGCTTCATCTTCTGCAGCTCTGTACCTCTGCAGCTCGCTGAGAGCGAATTCCCTCCGGTTTGTAGTCATGGCAACACCTCAATTTAATTCTATCCGCAATGTTGACAAAGGATTCTTGGAAAGTCCCCCGCTTCTTCCCATCTAGCTACCAACCAACCACGCTCCTTTGTCCTTGATGCCTACCTTCCTCCTGTCTAGGAACATCAACCCCCTGATTTTTTTTAATTGAACGAACTGGATCATCTTCCTTTTTCTTGACTACTCACTCCCTCCCCCTCCTCCTGTCATTTCTTTTCCGTAATAAAGCGCGAATAAAGTCGAATATTTCTCAGGTAAGTTGTGCCTCTTGTTTAACTTGCGGAATTTCTGAGGAGTTGAATGAATTCCGTCCTTGACCATTTTTTTTCTCCAAAATTAGCATGGAGGACCAACGTGGAATTGAATTGAATGAGGCTGAGGCTCCTCCTGTGGACGAGGCGACTACGGCCGATGTCCTTCTCCGGCAAATGGACGTTCTCTGCGAGAACATTGCTCAACTCCAGGAAATGGTCACCGCCCGACGTCACATGGTTCAATGTCAAAACGGCGCCGGGGAAGGTGCGGGTCCACAACCAGCCGAGCCTGAATTAGGAGGTAACCGTTCCTGGAAAATGGAGAATCAAG
>Ga0194135_10001513_pt1 | contig 13920 bp, 14 predicted proteins | sample LitLau_LLRF_2013_FD_134024 | JGI IMG/M metagenome (GOLD analysis project Ga0194135, IMG submission 134024) | Freshwater sediment microbial communities in response to fracking from North America - Little Laurel Run_MetaG_LLRF_2013 (version 2) | ecosystem: Environmental > Aquatic > Freshwater >...
AAGTGAGGAAAGTTAGCAGTTGTTGACCAATTTACATTAACTTCCTCTTTCTTACGGAACGGAGGACGAAGAGGTGGAAATTTTCTAATTTTGCTTGCATTGTTATCCAAGTCCAGCTTAATTGATAAAACTCCCGTTTCCTATTTATACACATTAACGTAAAATCAATATGTCATCGGTACCCGCGTCTGCAGGCACTACCTCGGAGGAATCCGACAAGAATGTGCAGGTAAGATTCGACATGCATGGGATGGGTCGACCTAACTCCACTGTCAAATATATTGATTGCAAAATTAAAATACTCATCTCCTAATTTTAGGTTTGGAAAGTCAAGAAATTAATTAGAAGCTTGGAGCAGGCTCGTGGGTAATATTTCAAACATTTATTTATACGAAGAAATGTACGGAATTGAATGGAATGCTTGGTGGATGGTGGATTGGATGTTCGGTTAGTGGTATTGTATGGTCGTTTTTACTTAATAACGTAAACATAATGTCGTGCAAGATGCAAGTTTTGACCTCACCAGCAACCGCAGGAACAGATCCCAGAAACCAATATGGTTTCTTTGTTAGATTTTACTAACTCTTGTTTTCATTTTATCTATTTTAGGAACGGAACCAGCATGATTAGGTGAGCAAAGTTCAACCTAACATTAGTCTAAACGGACGGGATTCATATTTCTGAGTATCTTTAATTTCCAAAAACTTGGTTTTCTTTGATAGTTTGATTATTCCACCAAAGTCTCAGATTTCACAAGTGAGCAAAATGTTGGCTGATGAATATGGCACGGCCTCCAATATCAAGTCCCGAGTAAATCGATTATCTGTCCTGGGAGCGATCACGTCTGTCCAGCAGAAGCTGAAACTGTTTTCTAAGGGTAATAGTTCAACATTATTTGTCTTTACCATTAACACGGGTATAATAGGTTTTAACGTTTGTTGGGTATAATTTGGTTGGTAGTTCCGCCAAATGGCCTCGTAGTCTACTGTGGGACCCTCGTGACCGACGAAGGGAAGGAAAAGAAAGTCAACATTGATTTTGAACCATTCAAGCCGATTAATACTTCACTATATTTGTGTGATAACAAGGTAAGATGCCCCACAGTCCTCCATAGTGAATAACTTGCTAATTATTTTGATGTGGACTTCAGTTTCATACAGAAGCCTTGACAGCTCTGTTGGCAGATGACAATAAATTCGGTTTCATTGTCATGGACGGAAATGGCTCACTCTTCGGTACGCTACAAGGAAATACTAGAGATGTTTTACACAAGTTTACAGTGGATCTCCCGAAAAAGCACGGTAGGATGGAATTTAGTATCGCCTGCTAGGCCTCGTTCCTGCATAATTAAATTATTTATCATTGCCCCTTGCTAATACGTTTTACTTACAGGTCGTGGAGGTCAATCAGCTCTCCGTAAGACATTTGAACTCGCACCCTCCAATCATTGCTCCGAATTTAGAATCATAGAGATAATGAGATAATTTTTCCAGGTTTTGCTCGACTCCGAATGGAAAAGCGACACAATTACGTAAGAAAAGTGGCCGAAGTAGCGACTCAACTTTTCATCACCCAAGATCGCCCGAATGTTGCTGGATTAATCCTAGCTGGGTCTGCCGATTTCAAAACCGAGCTGGGAACATCTGATATGTTTGATCCCGTAAGTCCATCATCATTACTTTGTACTCTTCTTGGTCTCAACGGCTTGTGAGTTATCAAACCAAAAACCGTTTTCTCCGCTTGAATTCCAGCGATTACAAGCCAAAATTATCAAATCAGTAGATGTCTCATACGGGGGAGAGAATGGATTTAATCAAGCTATTGAATTGGCCGCTGAGTCTCTCCAGAATGTTAAATTTATCCAGGAAAAGAAGCTGATCGGTAATACCTAAAATTAGAAAATGGACTCGTGAAGACTGTTTCTTACATCAGAGAATGGATTTCAGGGCGATACTTTGATGAAATCAGTCAGGATACTGGAAAGTACTGCTTCGGCGTGGAGGATACACTAAAAGCACTGGAGCTGGGGAGTGTGGAGACTTTAATTTGTTGGGAGAATTTGGATATTCAACGCTATGTCTTGAAGAATCACACAACGTCAGAGGAGAAGGTTCTTCACCTAACTGCTGAGCAGGAGAAGGACAAGACGCACTTCACAGACAAGGAGGTGAGGGACTTTCATCATCCGAGTGGCTGCACTCATATTATTCATTTGTATTACTTATACCTCTTTTTTTTTTGTTTTTTACAAAATTCACTTTAAAATTTCTGCAGACTGGGGTGGAGTTGGAGCTTGTTGAGAGCATGGCCCTACTGGAATGGATTGCAAATAGTTACAAGAGCTTCGGAGCCAGTTTGGAAATCATCACAGATAAATCACAGGAAGGGTCTCAGTTTGTCCGTGGCTTTGGTGGGATTGGAGGTAAGTTCCAATAATACGAAATCACGCGGAGGAGGAGTGAAATCAATCATTGGATTCACTTGGCGGGTGATGAATTCGCAGGATTGCTCCGGTACAAAGTGGACTTTCAAAGCTTTCAACTGGAAGATTGTGAAGAGGTGGACTTGGATGACTTGGACTATTAAAGCTCACAAGGGGCGAACATCACTGCCGGTTGAAGGATTCTTCTACAGTCTTCCACCAGCACAATCCGCACTCACATTGAAGTCCCTAAAACGATTATTCTCAACATTACAACAACCACCACAACAGAAACAAGTTTAACACCGCTGAGTTTTGGACCAAATCATTACATATTTTCTATTCTTGTTCCACAATTTGAGAAAGTTAGGTTTAAATTTATCGTTGAAAGTGAAGGAGCCGGGGGAGTTGGGGATTGACTTAGGCACAGCAGAGCAGAGGTCAAAGGTTAAATCAGTTTTCATGAAATGGAACTGTGGGGATATGGCTCTGCGTTATGTTAGATTAGGATACAAGTAAGATGGAAGTTTCTGTTTATCCGTTCTGTTAAAATTGATTGCTTGCTTCCGTCGTTTCGAATGAAATGAAACAGGATACATCAGGAAGTTAGTTATGAATTTATGCTGACGCAGAGATTTCATGCGGAGTACAGATTTAGCGGAGCCTGTAAACTGTAAACGAATCAACAGGCAGGTATGACGAAAATTTCCACACTTGCAAAAGAATAAATTATGGTTTCAAATCTCTTGAAAACAAAACTGCACACTTTTTGATTGTTCTTACATACATTTCAATGGCATTTTTTTTTACTCATTGTACTATTTAAAAAATCGAAACGTAATAATTAATTAACCAAACAATGATTTCCTTTTAAATACTCGTCCAGTTCAAACATGAATGATAGTTTTCGCTCGCAGCCGTCCCCATTCGTCTCGTCACACAAAACGACAGACATCTATCGCTCCGTTGATTGTGGTGGATTAGGTAGTGGTAGCACCTTCAAATGCAAAACTAAATAGAGGGACCTAACTGGATTCTGAGGGCACGTACCACGAGAGCTTTTAAATGCGAGAAAAAAAAAACTTCGGAGAAGTGTTAATAATCCTTAACTTTGCTCTACTCATATGCGAAAGAGCCCCATTCACTAACTGACTTAGGTTTTAAAAGTGCTCATTTTAATTGGAATAGGGAGTGGTTGTTCGAAGACCCATTTTAAATTCAACGATTGGGATTCTAGTACGTGATGGGGTGGGTAATCTAAGGGAGGAAAGGCGGAAGAGCCAATGTGAGCCTGGGAGGAATTTATACAATTTTAACCACTACCACTGTAACGTGACTTTTGTCTAAGTTGGTGTATTGCATCACAAGACGGGAGTGCCATGTCTTTGGCTTGTCGTAACATTTCATCATCCCCAAAGTTCCGAGCACGCCATATCATATGATCCTGCGGAAACAAAGAAAACTCGGGGTTAGTACAGTGGTCACCAATGGGCTAGGAGGAATTGGTACCTTGTAGTTGCGTTGCTTGAAACAGTCGTTCCGTGTGATAGAAACGTACTCTTCCTCGATTCCAGACTCTAGTCGCTTGATGTTACCTTGGAAGTCGTTCGTAAATGTTTCCTTGACGTAGTAAGCCACATCCAAGTCTTGGGTCGCCCGCTTCACGTTATACCTGTGGTGGATAGCAAGAATTATATTGGGAACCTTGAACATGGACCAACCAAGCCTTGAGCTGGTATTAGCTTACTTTTGTGAGCGAGTGAGGGAGTACACCGGATCGGATACAAAGAATGAGGAGAGAAGAGTGACCAGAATGAAAAACAGGACAGGCAAAAGCTGGAGAGCGACGCTGGCGTTACTTCCTTCCTGAGCTCCTTCACCTTGTTGCTGCTGTGAGCCTTGGTTGGAGTAGTAGTAAGTCGTTCTCCCTCGTCCTCTCCTGTAAACATTATTGGATGGAAATGTCGCACCGAAAAACATATTGAAGAGCTCCTCTGCAGTCATATCACCTAAACAAATTTAAGATTACATTATTACATTTCAGATTACAACTGCATTTAGAATCTGAGATGAGGTAGCTTACTCTCAAAGCCCCGCGAGTAGCCGTTGCTATACTCATAACCCTGCTGGTCGTTGCCTCTGTTGTAAGAAGAAGAGTTGACAGCATCCGAGCCGTATGTGTCATACTTCTTCCGTTTCTCTGCATCACTTAGTATGGCAAAAGCATTTCCAATGGCTACACAACAGGTCAAGAAATTAGAACCCTTTGTAGTTAATCAGCACAAAATCTAGAATTATACCCTTAAAAGCCTCTCCTGCTCCTGGAGCCTTGTTCTTGTCCGGATGGAATTGAAGAGCTAGCTTTCGGTAAGCTTTTTTCAAGTCTGTATCAGTGGCATCCTTCTTAACACTCAGGATCTCGTAGTAATCCTTGGAGGACTTAATTCTAGAAAGTGGCGTGGAGACGCATTGGAAAAGATTCTACTACTGGTGCTTGGAAATTGTCAACGAAAACGGCAAACTTACTTTTTAACAGCTGCCACTTGTTCCTGGGTGTATTCCATACCACAGGATTTACTTTCAGAATTCTTCGAACTATCTGCCTCGTCTGGTATGGAGCCTGGGTAGAGGAATTAAAACCCTGAGTTCAGCTTAGAAACCAATTTCGTATCACCTCCAGTTAAATCAATTCTTTCTCGCTCACAGGGAATTGAGTTTCCTAAGAATTAAATCGACTTACCCCGTTGACTACTGGCAGGATTCCGTTTTGTGGTGCCGTTGGCGGTCTTGGCTGTACTTTGGGATTCGCCCAGTTTTCTCAACAATATCAAAAGATCTACAGGAAGACATGTTAACAATGAGTGGTTTGTCATTTTGTTGTGACCAACTGAGTTGTAATATGCGAGGTGTTATTTGGGGAAGCATGAGCTGTTAGCTACCTCTGGCTCGTTCAGTTGAATACAGTCTTTCAGCTTTCAAAAGAAGTCTCTCTGCCTTTGCTCGATCTCCATGGTCAAACGCCTGTTGTGCCAAGTCAATGCAGCGTTCGGCCTCATCCTTGTTCCCTTCCATCGTCATCGATCTGCTAAACAGCAATGTCAAAGAAATTTACATAACCATTGCGTCAATTGAATCTTCGGATCCAGACACGATACGAGTGGTTTCAGGAATTTGGGTAATTGTAAGTTATTAAGAGCAAAAATGAATAACTTACCTACAAGTTAATTAGACAGATGTAACACTGACTGATGAAGACTGATAATACTGTCGAAGTTGGGCCGAGTGCCGGGTTAAGTTGACCAGAATTTGGGAATACCGTTCCTGTGCTGTGTAGCGTGTGATGGTGACCTATTTAATGATAACAGGACAAATGGAAAAATGAGGACGTCGCCTCGGCAATCTAAGATGAAGTAATCGTAGTTACTTACTGTACTGTGTATCGTTTTCGTTACTGGGCCACTAAGTTCTGGTTCTACGAACGGCTGCGAACTTTGGGGATGAATGAATGAATCTTGGATTAAGGTTATTCAACAAAGGTTTTAATAAAAATTGAAATCAAAATGTATTTGAACAAACAATTAACAGAGTAATGAATATTGTGCTCACTCGCCCCGTTCGTTCAAGGCGAAAGGAAAAGTAATTTTTAATTGATGAAATTCTACACAATTATTGACAAATGTGGGAGGGGTTTATGATGAAGGTTTGAAGATTAACGCCGAGTGTCCACCCGCCGTCGCCTTAGCCAATACTTTTCCAGCTTAAGAAAATTCTATTAATTAATTGAAATTACTAATACTCAAAAGCATAATCACAATACTTTGATTGAAAGGGTTTATTTTCCCATTAATTCATAGTTTTGGTAATCAATTTACAGTTTCCAGAGATTAGTTCCCCTTCGACGAGGAGACAATGTACGTACCCTGAGGATCTGGTTCGTAAGAAAAAGTGTTCATCCTCTCATTAACTATTTCATTGACGGGAAGAGATTGACGATAAAAATATCAAAGTTCCCAAGTTTCCTCTAATTAAAATATGAGATAAGGTTAGAAAATTGAAAGAAATAAGAAACTAGTTGTGGTAATTTCACTAAAGTTGATAACGCTTCTTTTAGATTCCAGTCATTTCTCAAAATCATTTCTTTTTAAGTTTTCACTTGTCATATTTGGGTTGAAAGTAGGAGAATTCCATCCTGGGCTAAAAAATGTGTCAAGTATGGAAAAGAAAAAGTGATTACACGTGTGGCTGATTTCCATAACCTCAAAGAATTTCCCAAATTCAAATCTCATTGTTTTCAGCTGCAGCTGCAGTTTTTCTGCTCACATTTGCATTTTATTTTATTTTACTACTCTTACGTTAACATTCTACGCAGAAAAGACGTACGCAAAATTTAGTGTAAGAATATTCTGGAACTACATAACTACTGGCTTCGCATTATTATTAATTCTTGGAGGTGGTGATTAGATCTCCGCTAAATCTACTTTGTCAAAAAATACAAGTCCCACATCACAATAACAACATTGGATTTCTACATGCTATCGAACAACGCGTAAGGCAAGGCCACTGACTGACACTAAATTAACCGACCATAAAGTTTGTCCTTTTAGGATATACACGAAACACGATAGAGTTCCGTCTCCGTCCTGCTCGGAACTTCATTCATACCAAAAAATTTTATACCATGATTTTGATACATGATATACGGGCTCCTGTCGGTGGGGAGCATACCCACCACACCCCCTAAAACGAACCCCACGAGGCAAAACACTGCCTGTTTGCACGCTGCCTAGGTGAGACAAAGCCGCATCCCTTAGAATCGAGTTTTTGGGTACGAAGCTCCTAACAAGACGGATTGGACGAGGACCTACGTCCGTCTTTCATCCGCCATTGGCTGTGTGGCTGTGCTGAGCAGCTTTGGAATTTGCATGATACTTGGGCGTTAACGTTAACATTCTTATTCAAGTTCAGAAATAGATTTGATTAAGTTCCTTACTTCCCGATCTCATTGGTTACGCCACGTTGCGATAGTTGCGTTTTAATTCAAAGTTATCCAGTCCATCAGAAAGTTCGTTTAGCCAAGATTACATTTGCCAATACTGACACGAGGTCAGCATGTGGGTTTAAAGCTTACTATCAAAGGCATGCTGACTGACGAGATGTCGTCGTTCTAACAGCTCGTAGAAAGTATTTTCCATCTCCTCCCCATAAGAGCACCGTCGGAGGACGTCCAAAAACGCCATGCTCGCAGCGAGGGGGCGATTGAAAATACTTTATTAGCCGTAAAGACCGACATCGCGCCAAAGTCCTGCAAGTAGCCATTGTTTGTTTACTCGTAAAACCCTGGTCATTACCTCTGCTCTGTTGTAAGAAGAGGAGTTGACAGCATCTTAGCAAGTGTGGAAGGAAATGTCGCCTCTAGTTCGAGGGTGTCGGCTTCCCCTTCCGGAAAGAATTACATAAACTTTTTTGTAATTCCACTCAATTTAGTGTCATAGGTTACGAACGAGACACAGTTAGCTTGTTTTAACCTATTTGGTTTCGTGATATTTGTAGACAACTTCGGAAAAGTTGTGGTGTGGAAAGTGGAAATCCGTCACCGAATCCTGAGGTCCGGAGGGATCCAACGCCTCCCAGGAGAAACACGTGAATAAGGAGGATGGACGACACTTCAACGCCATCCAACTCCGAGGAGAGCTCATGTACTTCCATGCATGTGGACAGCGTCGAAGATCCGACCAACATCGAACAGAGCTCATCCATTTCCAATAATGTCAACAGCACCGAGGATTCAAAGAAAATTTACGTTTGGGGAAACCACGTCAATGGAGAACTAGGGGTTGGTGGCATTGAGGATGACTACCTGAGCACACCCACGCCCCTTGGCTTTTCGGACAAAGTCGTTACCGGTAATGAAATTACCTTTTTGTATCTTCCGCTTGCCTGTTGTGGCCGCGGTATTCTTTCTGATTAATCTTAAAATCTTAGTGTCTTGCGGAGAGTCCCACAGTGCATTTATATTGGAAGATGGAACTCTCTGGACATGGTAACTATTTTCCTTCACTCGAGTTAGCCTGAAATTTAAAAGTGGCGACGTGCCTTGTCTAATGTGATTTTCTTTATTTTTATTAAGCGGCTCAAACGATCACGGTCAATTGGGTCATACCAAAGTCCGGACTCGTCCTGGCCAAGTTGAGGGACTTGAAGGGAGGTGCATTGTCGCTGTCAGCACTGGTTATGCCCACACGATTGCTATTGACATCTGGGGAGCTTGCTATACATGGTAAGGATTTACTCTACTTCCGACAACTAACAAAACAAGCATTTATAATTTTTTTTTCTGAAGGGGGTCAGATTCACATGGTCAGTTGGGCCTTGGTCTCAATGCTGAAGAACAGAAGATCGTTTCTTTCCCAAAAATGGTCAAATCACTTGGAATAAAAGTAAGTAAATTCACACTGTCAGGATAAAATGGGGAGTTACCTATTGTTTTATAATAGACAGTGGTTCAAGTCGCTGCAGGACACTTTCACTCAATGATGCTCACAAGTACTGGAGAGCTTTACACTTGTGGCTCAAACAGGTATTACAGTTCGGTTACCAATAGTAAGCAAAGGAATCACATTGAGGTGTATCCGGTTTCTCATTTGAAGATTAGTTTCTTTAAGCAATAATGGCCCCATTCCAAAATGAGAAACCACTTACGCCGCCTCCAAACTATCCTTTCGCTTTCCCACATTTTAATTTCTGGTCGATACTGGCTTTCATTTGATAATCTTATTTTAGCCATGGTCAACTCGGGCTCTGTTTTGCAAACGGATCGAATCAAAGTAAACCATATCAAGTGGAACTGCTCCTTGGGCTCCCACTTGCCCTCATCACAGCAGGTAATATTTTTTCATCAGGTTCTTGTTACAAACAAAAGCCAAAATTCCTGCATAATGTTTCATTTTGAATGCTTCCTTCAGGTGGATTTCACTCATTTGCATTGAGCGTCTCGGGTTCCGTATTTGGTTGGGGAAAAAACAATTTGGGGCAGCTGGGCGTTAGCGATACGGAGGACAAGTGTAAACCAACCCAGCTTGGCACATTGCGATCGCTAGGAGTTAAGTACATCACTGCAGGCATTGACCATTCTGCCTTTCTGACTCAGGTAACTTCAAATCAGGTCTCTGACACGAACGCCGTGTTCTCAGACTTCATATTATTTTCACTGTTGTTTTCATAAACATGCACCCACCAGGACGGGGGAGTTTTTACTTGTGGAAGTAAGTACAAGTCAATTGAAGTTGTGTGACTCGATTTTTAATTACTCGTGATTTATCAGATGGAACTTATGGACAGCTTGGGCATTCATCATTTGGTAGCGAAATCCTTCCTCGGAAAATCCTGGAGTTTGGTTCAGTCATAGTACAAGTTGGCTGTGGGAGGAGTCACACCCTTTGCCTTACTGACAAAAATAAGTTGTACTCCTTCGGCCTTGCAGCGAGTGGTCAACTGGGAATTGGGAATTGTGCGAACAAGAATTCTCCCATGCTTGTAGGTTCTAAATCAATCTACTCTTCTCGAATCTGCTCTCATTATTTCATTGTAATGTTACAGTTGTTTCAGTTATCTCAAGATTCCATTCGCTCCATTCACTGTGGTGGGGACCAGTCCTTCATTTTAGTCTCAAAGCTTCCAGAACCTTCCAATACAGAGTACCTCCACCAACCGTTAGACTACCGCAGGTTTATACCACGTTCACAAATCCACCGGATAACGGATGACCTGCTGGAGCAGATGTGCTCTGCCGTTGAACCCGTGGACCAGGATATTATGACAAGTACTGAAACCATCTTTGCTTCACCCGCCGCATGGAACTGTTCTTTTCTTCTTCCTGATGATCGTCATATCCCTGCCACTTGGAGGAACATTGGAGTTGACTTGTTGAAGGTAATTAGCCTCAGCTACTCGTGCCTCCTTATTGCAATCTAATAATTTTAAATTTCGTACTTTGCTTTTTTTGTAATTTTTAGGCACAGAGCACGTTAGCTTTATTAGAAAAAGTAAAAGCCAATGGACTTCGAGACCTCGTTGACCAAGTGATTTTTAAAGACTTACTTCCAAAGCTTCCTCATCAGCTCAAACACGTAGAAATCTTACGAGTCTACGTCCTGCTTCCTCTCCTACCTACATTCTATTCAGGTAAATAAGATACACATATTAAGTGATCTTTATTTTACCTAACCTTTATCTAACCGAACTTATTTATTTTATTACTACAGGCGGGAATTATCTGATTCCAGTATATTACGCTGACAGACTTCAATCTCTCGTTCCAGCCTTAATTAACGTGATCGTTCATTGGTTCTTTGACTCTCCGGTTGAGCAACTGGAACGTCTAATCTCAGTCTACAAAAAAACAATTGTGATGCTGCTTGATGCCAATCAGCCCAAAGGACAGGTTAGACCAAACAGCCCTTTGACAAAGTAGCGAAACCGCTAAAATTTAGCTAAGGATTAAATTAATATCATTTTCTAGAAAGATCCTGTGATTCGAACTTGCCTTCAATTCCTAACTCTCCTTCACAAGCACAATAAGGGTTGCTTAAAATTATCATACCACACGTTCATAATTCCTCAGTTGACTGATAAGGTAAAGTAAAATAAATTCCGATTTCCGCGCGTGCTCTTCCGGAAGTTAATTAATTGAAAGTTTTCACTGTTTTCACACAGGTTGACATACAACACGACTATTTTAATTGGTTTCAAGAAAAGAGTCGATCACGTCCCCTCTACTTTTGTGACTTTTCATTTGTGTTTGATGCACAGGCGAAAACGATCCTTCTACAGGTAAAGCATCTAGCGCTGATGAGCGGTCCTCCTGGTTATGGGCTAAACCTATGGTACTTCATTTTCATTTCAGTTTGAGCAGCGACTTCAAATGGAAACTGCGATGAGGCAGGCGGCAACGACGTCCCGCTTCCCCTTCCCAATTTTTCGACCAGACCCGATGGAAACGCAATTCCTGACATTGGTCGTCTCGAGACAGAACATAGTGCAAGATACGATTTCGAGCCTTTTCCAATTAACCACAAAGGACTTGAAGAAACCACTTCGGGTCAAGTTTGTCGGAGAGGAAGCCGAGGACGCTGGGTTAATAATTTATTCTCTTCTCCTTTCTAATCTATAGTTGCAGGTCGACCGAGGTTCACAGAACTCCAATTGTTATATTGCAGGGGAGTGAGAAAAGAGTTTTTCCTGCTACTCATTCGTGAAATCCTTGATCCCAAGTATGGAATGTTTCATTACTACGAGGACAGCCATCTCATTTGGTTCAGCGAATCTGCGCTTGAGGAACAGATAATGTATATTACTTAATTTACTCATTACTAAATATCAATGTAATAGTTTGTGTACACCTTATCCAGGTACTACCTCATTGGTCTCATTTGTGGCCTTGCCATTTACAACTTTACTATCATCAATATCCCTTTTCCGTTGGCCCTCTACAAGAAAATCCTGGCTGAGAAAGTGGATATCATGGATTTTAAGGAATTAAACCCAACGGTTGCAAGGTCATTCGAATCCATGCTCGCGTATACGTAAGAAGTTTACAATGACTTTTAGAATCTTAGACTCCTTGTCCTGTATCATCACTTCAGCAGTCTATCTAAAATTCCAGAGAGCCTGACTTTGAACACGTCTTTTCCTTGACTTTTGAAATAACGGTGGAGTATTTCGGCATGCAGAAAGTGATTCCATTGAAGCCGAACGGGTCCCACATCCCAGTAACACAAGAGAATAAGGCTGAGTTCATTGACCTATACGTTGGATATGTCCTCAACGTTTCAGTCCACGAACATTTCGAGTCCTTCAAGGAAGGATTCAACAAAGTATGCGGAAACAACATCCTCCCTCTTTTCCATGCACAGGAACTTCAGGGAATGGTGAGGAAGAATTAAGCCTCGGGCAGGCTGTGTGCTATCCGCAGTAGAAGGGAGCTTGTGAGGAAAATGATAACTTTATAATTTGTAATTTAGGTGACAGGGAACGAGGATTATGATTGGGGTGACTTGGAGCGAGCATGCTCTTACAAGGGAGGCTATTCAGCCTCGGACCCAACCATTCAAATGTTCTGGGAAGTCTTCCACAAACTCTCACTCCAGGAGAAGAAGCAGTTTTTACTATTTTTAACCGGGAGCGACCGAATTCCAATCCTGGGAATGAAAGCACTCAAAGTCGGTTCAATGAAACTTAACAGGAAATTGAAGTCCTCCTGTGCATGTTTTCTAAATTATTGTTTTATTTTTAGATGACCATCCAACCATCGGGGGATGAGAAGTACTTACCAGTTGCCCACACCTGCTTCAATTTATTGGATCTCCCTCGCTACAACACGAGTGAGCGGTTGAGATACAAATTAACTCAAGCAATACAACATAATCAAGGGTTCTCCCTAGTCTAAATTATCCCACGCAACGATTTAATATTCAATACATTTATTATCATGACATATCCAAATACTTCATCCCTAAAGATAAATAAAATGCAAGATGGGAAGGACGTTATTCTTTCATATTTACAATAGTAGTTTGTTTTCTTTCTCTCTCTCACTTGTAGTCCGTTGGAGGAGCTCAACAATGGTATCGTGCTCACACGTAATTGCATAGTCGAGTGGAGTCAGCCCTTCCGCATCCGTTACGGAAATGTCCGCCTTTTTCTCCAGTAATAACTTTGCCATGTCCATGTGCCCCCTATCAACGGCCCAATGTAGAAGTGATAAGCCGTCCTTGTCTTGGGCATTGACATTGTTCGACTGAAACAAGAAATAGGGTAAGCAGTTAGCTACTCCGATTCATTGCATGAAAATCAAGTTATCGAGCTCACTAACTTGATTGATCCAAACTGCAACTTGGTCAAGCTTATTTTCCTTGATCCATCGGAAAATCATGCCATCTTCACTGCTTCCTTGATCGGCTTCCTCCTCTTCTTGAGGAATAGCAAAAGAGGAGACTGCGTTTCCACCAAAAGCCGATGAGTTCCGGGCCGCATCGTCGTCCAATTTGGCCGAGTCCCAATTGTAGTGTTCACAGACTAATTTGATGTATCCCTTCATGGCTTCTTCCTTGGAAAGTTTGGAAGCGTCGACCCAGGCTGTCCATTTCGCCCTGCCTCGTGGATCAAAGATACCTTTAAAAAAAATTAAATTCAATCGGATCCGTTCGAATCCGTTGTGATGGCTGAGAATGAAATGGAGGAGTGAGGGGACTAATTGTAAGTTACCTGGTTTGGGATCTGTACACTTCCCGATAGTGGCACTTTTGTATAAACCGTAAATCTGAAGCATGACATCCTGTTCCGGCTTTTTCCCAGTTCCACCAGTAGTACTTTCCTTTTGGACAAACGCTGCTGCACGATTAAAAATTTCTTCCGAATCCAGTTCCAAATCGTCGACGTCCTCCATGTTATTAATTAACGTCAAATTAATACTAAACTAATTAATTTGTACGATTTTCAAC
>Ga0194135_10001514_pt1 | contig 13910 bp, 14 predicted proteins | sample LitLau_LLRF_2013_FD_134024 | JGI IMG/M metagenome (GOLD analysis project Ga0194135, IMG submission 134024) | Freshwater sediment microbial communities in response to fracking from North America - Little Laurel Run_MetaG_LLRF_2013 (version 2) | ecosystem: Environmental > Aquatic > Freshwater >...
ATGATTATGAGCATGAGCAAGATCATGATTATGAGCATGAGCAAGATCATGAATCATGATTATGAGCATGAGCAAGATCATGATTATGAGCATGAGAAAAATAAGGAAACGCTCATCATTAGGCATTTTAATTGATTTGCATCATATGACGTCATAGCTGACCGCAAGAGGGTATAGCTATAGGTATAGCTATGGGTATAGCCAGTGTTGTTTGTTTACCTTTTGAATAGATAAGGGTCAAGGTCGGGGGTGGGGGTGTATGTGGGTGGACGAAGTAGGGTGGGTTTGTGATTGGTGGTATTTGAATGAGTGGGCGGAGCTATGATTAGAGCGGCGGTAGATGGCGGCTGCGCTCTGGGTTGGTTTAGTAATGTTGGGAGAGGTGGGGGCCGCGGAATGGGGGTGAGTCTCAGGCTATAGCTGTATGCGGAGGTAGATCGCATGCTATAGTCATCAATGTATGTAATATAAAGTAAGTACCTATGAATGTTAGAAATAAAGATGGGATGGGAGATGATTAAAGGTTATTAAATTTAATTAGGTTGCAGAGAGGTTTAATACATTACATTCATATAGGTATATATTAAGGTTCTATATATATATTTATGAATATTTGTATTCGAAGAAGTTGATTCTTGACCCAGCTATTCCTGTACCACTTCTGATTTGGAACTCTTTTTATCAGCATATTTCACCCTAAAAACCAGAGCATTAAACATGTATATGTTTTAAATATTTGTAACGAATAATAAAAATTGGATTTGTTTTTACTTCTGAATAAGTGTTTCTTCATCGTATTGGTTTTTAATTTTGGTAGAATCCTCCAACCCCATTTCCGAAAGATTATCATACACTCTTTTTACTCTCTTCATATTTAATTTAATGTTATACAGATTTTCAAATATTTAACAGTTATAGTCCCCGTCTCGACAAATAGGAGTCTGAATCCAGAATTTTGTAATAATTCGTTAGCACTCGGAAAACACGTGCTTCACTATTAAGTGTGAGTGTCTTACTTGACAAGTTTTTAATTTAGAAGTAAAGTTCAGGAATATTCATCTTTTTCGGACGGAATAAATTATTTCATTCTTATCACAGCCTAATTATATTCAAACCCTAATTAGCGCATGTAATTTTGAGTAGAGCAAAAAAAGATCAGTTGACATTTAGTCTCTTAGCTAGACACAGTGTAAAAATGAAGAGAATTTCAGAGTTTGATACTGTTCGGGATATTGTGCGAGGTATTACGGGAGTAGTAATCGATGGGGAACTGGACGAGACTAGTAAATTTAAACGCGTTTGGATTTCTGGTTTTGGAAGAGCGGGTTTTTTTAATTTTACAAAACCTATTGTTCACACATTCAGTCCAGAAGACGGGATAATTATGCGTGATCAACTCGAAACATTGTTGAAATCTAATTCAAGATTTTCAGTTTTATTTGAAAACGCTTCGGTTCACTTTGTTTTGACTCCATATATTCATGGAGCAATGTCTGCAGCACTATCTGGACAAAAGAAGTTTGTCTCAATTCATGAGATATTTGGTGTTTCTTACATGAATTTGATCAAATCATCACAGGATCTTTCTCTTTCTGCAATAAATTCAGCCGAAAGTGATATTGGGGTTCGAGTGAGCTCAACAGCATATATCCTGTCACACGCAATTCTTGATCCATCGATATTCTGCCCTTTGATTGAACGAATAAATGGTATATAAATCATATTTACTTTGTCAAGAGGCTAGCTAATTCTTGTTTGATTTAGGTTTTGTAAACCAGAGCAGTGGTGTTGAAGCTTCAAAAAATGACAGAATTCATATGCTGGTAAAAAAAGTGAAAGAATTGGAAAAGAAACTACTTGAACGCGACGGATTGACTTGTGATTGCTAACCAACATCGGAAGTAATAATAATAAACATAAGTATAGAGGAGTGTTAATCTGTCTTACTTCTTTATAACATTGCACGTTTTATACATATTCCATAAGTTAAACAATAGAAGTGTGCTAGAAATTCTTTATTTTACTGAAATTGAAAACATTGCTTTTATTTTCCAAATTATAAATTTATTAATAAAATAAAATTCAGTCATACTTCAGCATGGCATCAATAAGGAAGCAGTTCTTTAATCCTAAATTATCTGGTAGTTTTTCCGGAGCTGCTACATTTTTAAAAAATCGGAAATTCAAAGACAAAAATGAAGTAATTAAGGAACTTAATTCTCTCAATACATATACACTACATAAACCAGTTCGTGAAAAATTTAAAAGACGGCGTGTATTCGTTCCATTTATAGATTGGCAATGGTGTGCAGACTTGGTTGATATGCAGAAATATTCAAAAGTTAACCGGGGTTTCCGTTACATTTTGACCGTTATTGACTCTTTCAGTAAATTCTTATTTACTATCCCTTTGAAAGATAAGAAGGGGCTGACTCTCAAGAGAGCCTTTACTAAAATTCTGAGAACTAGCAAAAGAAAGTGTAAATTCCTTTGGATAGACATGGGTTCAGAGTTCCTTAACGCTCATACGAAAGCTTTCTTTAAAAAGGAGGGAATTGTTATTTTCCACACTTATAGTAAGTTAAAAGTGACGATCGTTGAGAGACTAATCCGCACTCTTCGCAGTCGAATCGAGAGGTATTTCACATACACTGGGAAGGAAAAATGGATTGATGTTTTGCCTCAAATAACTCAGTCTTACAATTCAACATATCACTCCAGTATAAAAACAGCTCCACGCTTGGTTAATAGTAAAAATGAGCATGAAATTTGGTTAAATCTCTACACCGACATGGTGCTAGCTCCAGTTTCAATTCCGAAATTCAAAGTTAAAGATCTTGTACGAATATCCCGTCAAAAGGCTACATTTGAAAAAGGATATAAGCAGAACTGGTCTACAGAGGTTTTTCGTATACTCAAAGTCCAAAATACGAATCCACCAACCTATTTACTCGAGGATTTACATAATGAACCTGTGACAGGAGGATTCTATGAACAAGAGATTCAATTGTATGCTGTGCCTCCTGGTGAAAGGACATAAACTATCAAAGCTCCTTAAATATGGATTCAGTGGAAGGAAATTTTTATTTAGGACTACAAAGTAGTCAAACTTTAGAATATTTCCCCTCCAATTCTGGTTCAAGTTTCTCAGTCAAATTGAGTAAAACTCTGAAATTTCCTCCAAAATTGTATGAAGTTGGATTGGTTCAGTTTTACTATACACCTCCTGAGCCTGCTAAAGATGAGAATGGGAATTATATTATATATAAGCCTAAGTTCTTTGGAAAAGCAACGGGTGATAACTTGATCACAATACTTCAACATACAGAAGCTGGATTTACAATTAAAAAGGAAGACTACGATCTACTAGGTTTTGTGCAAAATCTAAATATTCAACTACAGAATCGGAACTTTGACATTACATTCATACTTCGAGTCACTGATCATGAATCAAAATGGGTTATTGATCATAAAGCTAAGGATAATGAAGGATTTTCAATACCTTACGAGTTGGCAACTGTCATGGGATTCGATAAAAGTATATTTTCTCGTGGAGAAAATCCAGCAGATTGGGACTATTCCTCAGTTGACTTTGAGGATTTTCAAAAAGACAAAACATTTCAATTCTCAATTTTTAATAAAACCCCTAAAACTTTGGTGGTTGAAGAGCCAAAGGAATATAAAATTGTTGATTTGATGTCATCAATCAATAAAACTCTCATCAGCTACGGATGCTCGTTTGACTTTGAAGTTGGAGAACTGGTGTTTACTTCAAATCATCTCGGTCTTATGGTAAAACTATCAGCTGGAATGAGTCAAATTCTCGGGATAGCTGCTGATAGAACTTTTCACACAAGTAAAATGAAAGTTGAATCAAATCCTGAACTAATTCTTTACACTCCGTCAACTTTTATGCTCATTAAATGCAATTGCGCTGGGAATCAAGTATTTGGACCTAAATTGCTTCCAATATTGAGAATTTTACCAATTCCTCAGCATTATGGGCTACAGAAAGAGTACACATTTTCTCCCGTTCAATATGTTTCAGTGTCTGATCCGGAAATTTCAGAAATAACTATTGAGCTATTGGATGAGCAAATGAGACCTTTGTCAAGTACATTAGTCCCGACTACTGTGCTTTTACACTTTCGTCAGCGTCCTCTCTAAACTTTTAGTCTTAAATCTGTGCTCTAGTGAGGAAGTTGTAGGGAAAAGAAGTCTCTCGCTATATATAAATGAGAAATATTGTTTGTAACGATAATATGGAGTGCATTATGGAACCAAGTAGCCAGGTTGGGAAGGGAGGGCTTGCGCCTGAAGAACCTAGCTATGTTGTTCCACTCAAGAATTTCATGAATAAAGCTATTGTTCGAAAGAAGTCTCAGTCTGGAGCAGGAGCCCAGCGTCTGCGACAACGACAGAAAGCTAAAAAACGGGCTGAAAACAAGTCATTTTACAAGGGTATGAGCAAGTTTGCTAAAAAGAAACGCTCCAGTATTAAAGCAAACTCCAACCAGAACGGTCGCAAGAAGAATAAGGAGTCAAAGAAAACATCATGGAGTCCTTAATTTCGGGTTCAAACCCTAGCGTCCGCTCTGAATTAGATTTATTTAACATAATGTCTACGGATGTCAGTGTAATCTCAAGCGATTTTCAACAATACTATCCACTGACCAGTGTCAAGGAAAATGAAAATCCTTTGGAATTTTTTGTTCCTGGCGACAACACACATTACTTAGACTTGCACTCTAGCTACCTCTATCTTAAAGCAAAAATTGTTAACCAGGATGGAAGTAATTTAGCTGCCACAAGCCTATGTGCACCGGGTCAATTATTTTTTGGAAGCATGTTTCAAAACTGCTCTGTGAGTCTGAATGGGACTTGCGTTTTCGATTCAAGTAATTTCTATCCATATCATGCATGGATTCAGCGTCAACTCAGCTGTGGGGAAAGCGAAAAAAAGTCAGAGTTAACTTCAGAAATATACTACAAGGACTCTGCTCCAGACGACTATACTCTAACAGGCAATCCAGGATTCAAATCTCGTTACGCATTGTCTACGGAAAGTGCAGCGTTCGAAATTATTGGAAAACCGTATGCTACTATTTTTCAACAAAAGCGATACATTCCCAACAATGTTAACATGAGTATTGCTTTCCGGAGAAGCTCTCCCAAGTTTTCCTTATCTTCAGCAACGACAACAATTTCTGGTAAATTACTAAGTTTCATACTCACATTGAATCTGAATTATGAAATAAATAAATAAATAATTCATTAAACAGGTGTTACTGGCTGTCCTTTCAAATGGAAAATTGAAAATGCTGTACTTTACATTCGCAAGCATGTAATAAATCCAACGTTGAATACCTATTTGGATCAGCACTTTTCTAGAGGCATGAATGCTCTATATCCACTCCAACGTGTAGAAGTCAAATCACTAGCAATTTCAAAAGCAAGCTTGGGAACTACGGGTGATGTCATTTTTAATGGAGCTCTCCCTCAAGTTTTGACTCTGGGTTTAGTCTCCTCTGCGGCTCTGGCTGGTGAACTCGATAAGAGTCCATTCAATTTCCAACATTTTAAACTCAAAGAAATTGTAGTTTCTGTGGACGGAGACTCTTCAGTCTATCGGGCTCTAAACTTTGATTTTGGAAGCAAGGAATATTTGAACGGTTACCGGACTCTGATCAATGCAATAGCCTATCCAGGATCTGGAAACTTTATTGAACGCGAGGACTATGAGAAAGGAGGGAATGTTCTGGCAGTATTTGACATTCAACCAACAACAGGGGCAGGAAGATTTCCATATCCTCGCACTGGACGAGTCAAAGTTGAAGTCAAATTTAAGGAAATTCTTGAGAGCGCTGTAAATCTCATTGTTTATGGTCAGTTCCAATCCTTGTTACAAATTGACAAGAATCGTAACGTATACCTAGATACTCATGGATAAAGCATTAGATACCAAAACTTTGTTGGAGGCTCTGGCTTCCATTTTAAAATGTACTAGAGTACAACAATACAATGTAATTGCAAATGACCAGATGCACCTTGTTAATTTTAGCGGAGGTTATCCGATTTGTTTTATACAAAATACAGATGAAATTAAATATCCTGGTACACATTGGGTGGCATATTTTATTGAATCTCCTGGTATTTGGGAATTTTTTGATAGTTACGGTGAACTACCATCAATGTATAACCTAAGTACTCCTCCTGGTAAAATGATTGAATTTAATTCAAAGAGTCTACAAAGTATTCATTCTAGCTTGTGTGGTCACTTTTCATTGCACTTCTTGTATTTTAGATCTATTGCTAACAATTATTTTACTTTTAAGCGTTACAAGGAAATGTTTGAGTTTAGAAATGATTTAGAATCTGTAGTACGTAAGTTTTATGCAAACTTGATTCTACATTCGAGTACATATTTAGATAAATGCCAGTCTTGTGTTAAAAGACGAAACACTAATTTTCTTTTACAAAAATACTATCCAAGCAATTGTAGATTTGTTGTAAGTAGATCAGGCTTGTAAATATATTGAATAAAAACACTCTTGCAAATTGAATCAATGATGTTTTATTTCCATACATTTTTTAGAAATGACAACATTTTTTTGGTAAGATAGCGTCTAACTTGCTTTTGTTCAAGCACAGCTCGAGCAAATTCCTCACTACCGCGCATATACAAAAATGCTGGATTTGAAATTACAAGCGCATGAATCAGGAAAACAATATTGCTAGATGGAACCAAGTTTCCCTTGTAAGTAAAGTTTCCAGCTTCATTCCAGACGAATTTTCTGTTGTCTAGTAGAGCATTCAATAATAGTCGACTTTTTCGCAAAATAGTGACTGGATTATTTCTGAAAACCTTGGTCATCAAAATTGATTGAATCATACGCTCTTTACTCACTCCGTAGACGTCTAGAGGGAAATCCTTGACAGATGATGCTTGCTCAGCATTTTTCTCTTGTCCAGCGTTAGCCATGCATCTTTGATATACTTCCTCAGAGACAACTCTCATAACATTCGCCATTTCTATGAAGATGATAGTATAGTGTTTAGAGCAAATTCCGTTAGCTTCACAATAGAGCAAGAAATAATAGCTCGAATCAGTTTCCTGTGCTTCAAAATCCTTTTCCTTGATAATTTTAAGCTTTTCCAACCCAATCTTTTGAAAGCTTTAAGAGTTAAGTTGTAAGTGTTGTAGCACTTTTTTTCTTCCTTTGAGAGATTGAGCTTGTTGAAATGTAAAATACAATCAATAATTGATTGTAATTCCGAGTCAGTGCAATTATTTATTATTGTTTTCAACTCTTTTACTGGAGAGCGAGCGACTGAGCTCAAGAAGAGCGAGTGTTCTTCTAGTCGACTCATTCTGTTCTGGGAACATAAATTTCACAGTCGGGAGTGGGGTAAATTGAAGACCGAACTCTGTATTTGTTATTGTCCAATACGTGAAATACAAAGAAAAGGTAGCCAAAGGGTTTAGACACAGCTCTTTCGTAAGCTTCTGGTAAGAATTTTCCCCGGTGAGGATAGATCTGTTTTCCCAATGACCAAATTGTAGATTTGTCTCTACTATTATTCAGTAGAAGCAAGTACATTGAGTTTATAGCCACTGTACGGAGTGATTTAGCGAAAGCTGTTTGAAGAAGTAGTATGACACTACAATTTCTATGATGTGCACCCATAGTAAACCAGTATATTATATCTTCATTTTCTTTTCCACAGAAGTCTAACAATTTATCATCAAAGATTAGAAGACATTTCAGCTGATTAGTGTATGTTATATCATCCAGTATTGACATGTCTGTTGTAAATTCCATAATAGGATGTTTTTGCTTAAATTCATGGAAAATTTCCTGATCTTCAGTGTAAATATAAATTATTCTATCGATAGGCTGGTTAATTATTTCACGCCTCCGCTCAATTAGCTCTAAAACCAAGTTAGTTTTCCCGCTAAATGTTGGGCCTACAACCGAAAATGTGAATGGATGCCTGAGAGCGAATAAAACCTGATTACTTTCCATGTTTCCTCTTTGAAAGCTGATATGCAACTAAATATATAATAAATGACAGAATTTCAAGTACTTAAATGTTCAAGGTATTTATTTCAAAGCAATAAATCATTTTTTGGAATAATATTCCTTGATTTGTTCGCGAATGCCTCCAAAAAATTGACGAGCAGTTCCTTTGGGAAACCTATAACACAAATATTATATTAACGAAGGCAATCGCAAACATTTAATATAAAATTTGTGTTACCAAAAAGTTGGACCTCTCCAGTTCTTCAATTCAGCAATATCTCTCGGAGAATTCACAATAATGTATTTTTCTCCATTTGATTTTACGAGAATCCTGCATCTGACTTCGTCGGATGCTGTTGCCCATGTAACCTTTTTGTCCCAAAAAATTGCCTCCCTTGGATCAAGTCCAGCATATTCAGGGAATTTTAATAGAGAAGCAGGAAGATTCCCGTACCCAACAGAATCAATTTCTGCCAAGAGATTTATCATTTGTTCGCACAAAGCGTTTGCATCCTGGAGACTGATACTGAATTTGGTAGTCTCTTCACCTTGTTTGTATACCTTCTGCAAAAAAAGTCGAGGCTCTTCCCGCTCAGGACAGATTGCGAGCAGAGCGTAAAAATTTCCGACCTTGATTGTTCTTCGATCAATCCAAAAATTTGGATTCTCAGGATCATACAGTTTTTGTAAGTATTCGTGACCTTTTGAGGTAGGAGGAATATTCTCCACCTCATTTCCTGATGGTAGTAAAGCCTCCATTACAGAGCCGTAAAAATTGTCCAAGTGTCTATTGACTGTAAAAATTAAATTTATATAAATATGCTATTGTTCAAATGAATTCATAAAAAATGCAATTTACCGTCCATGTTGTTTCCTTCTCTGGTTGAAGAATAAGACTGAACACAATTTGACAAGTGCTTTCAGAACCTGAATTATTTTTATTATTTTTTAGCACTCCGACGAATGCGCACACACACCAAAGCAACAAGACATACACATTAATGTTAATAAAATACAATGCAATATTTCTACAATACTGTCCATTGTTTTATACCAGTCAAGAGCTGTGGCAATACTAATTTAGTATAATTATGCTTTTATTCATTAAATTAGTGACAAAACTGTAAGGAAAGACAGATAGATAGTAATTATAAGCGTCTTCTGGTGTAAAAATAGCATATCTCATCGCACAAGCTGCTTGAAATAAGATTTAAGATACAAGATGTAAGCACTCATCGCAACCACCTGTTGTAAGCATCCATTGTAACTACTTGACTTCAATTTTTTTTGCAGAGATCACAATTGTAGAGAGCTCGAGTAATGATACTTTGATCGGTCTTATACATATATATAGCGCTATTATTTAGCTCTAAACAAGTGTTCATGCACTTACTATTCATAATAATAATAATATTCTTCTTCTGCGTTATCTCATATCCTATTTACCTATTTATACTCAATGTATAATAAACTCTACTTATTTTGAAGCCGTGCTTTGTCCTCCGTTCATTTCCTTTCTAAAGAAAAAAGCTATTCAAGTGTAACCACAACTGTTCGTACAAAAAATTGTTCGCTTGAGCCTCATATTTACAAATACATTTAAATATAATAATGGGTAAGTTTTATCTGTAATTTAACACACTTATATATTCAATATTTGCTTTTAAATAATTAATAATTAACTATTCATATTTTTTTGCTTGTTTTTGACTGAGATTGTGTAAAGGGAGTAGACTGTGCTACGTGCTTTGAACAAAATAAAGACTGGGTTCGTAATTCAAGCGTAGAATTCTGTTGTTACGGGTTTCCGTCAGGCGATTGGAATGATTGGCTGATACATGATACGAATAACCGCTGTCCACCGTCTCTAACTACTACGACTATGAATTCTTTAATTTCAAACATACCGACTTCACGACCTATAAACCCTGTCATACATTCTTCATCTTCAGCATTAATTTCATACATTGTGGTGATTGTTTCAGGTATCACAATATTTTTCCTAGAATAATTACGCTTAAAATGTTTGAAATGCTAATATACTGGCTTTAGTTCTTTTAGTTTTTGCTTTTAGTGTATGTACAGAAATCTGTAATCAACTATTCTTTCTCTCATCTGTCTATATGTATACAAGATAAGATTTCAGTGATTCAGTTTGAAAGTTGAAGCGAGAAGTCGAGTTTAATTTATTTCAGGAGGTATATGACCTATATGTATACAAGATTGTGTAAGGTATAAAATTTTAGTAACACGCATTTCAGTAACACGCATTTATTTGGAGAAAATGTTTGAGTTTTTCTGTAGAAAACTTATTGTTCCAGAGTTTGAAGCTCGGCTTTCAATTCATAAATAACAATGACAGATTCAAATACTTTTAGCTCATTATGAGTTCCCGTAATGCCTTCATGCAGTCAACCGTTCATGTCTTATGCTTATGCACAGACTTACTTATACTATATATGTGCTCATGCATTAGTTAGAATTAGAACTTGTGAGTTGGAAAACAGAAACCAAGGAACAGGCATGAGTGCAAAATCTTCCCCAAATGGTTAAATCCATCAACGAGCACACTCCGCCAGCTTTATATAACTCGAGTAAATAAAATAAAATATAATTCCTGGCTTCATGTACTTATTAGTCTGATGTTCCTAATCAGCCAGTCTTCCTGTCTTCATTTACTCTCTGCACTACAGCATGCTTTATTTTATTCTCTATTCAACCTCTCACATCTCACAGCCTTAATAAAGAAAAAATGCTTATATTCATTTTGAATACCTTATAGTGAATAGTTTGTACAATATTATATTCATAGTTGCTGTATTTGCTGCACTAATATGGTTCAAGTTCGGACGAAGTAGATTCCAGGCAGCCAGACAACGTTACAGATTAGCCCGTATGCATGCGTCACGGACACAGCAGCTCAGAATTCAACATTCTCCAAGTCCTGACGCTCGAGCTAATCTAATGATTCCTGAACCTAATCCAATGATACCTTCTCCAATTGAAAACCTACCCAATCAATTAGAAATGTTACCTCTACCACCACGAATTTATAGTCCTCGAGAAGATATGTTGATAGATTTGGATGAAGAAGAAGTAGTTGTTTATGTTACTCCCGGTAAAAATACTCCAAGTCCTACTCATACTCCTAATAACTTACCTATCCCAGTACCATTTACCAAAAGTGAAAGGTCTCCTTCTCCACAAACTTCTGATCCTATTGATACCCCTACTACTACTACTCGTCCAACTAGGTATACCAAACCTATTAATCGGTTAACGTACCATCATCATCGTTAGAATAATACATGCTTCTGATAAAAACGGCCTTCTTATACAAAATTATTACTTTGTTCCTTACTGCATACGTCTCTAATATTATTTATAATATATCTGCTATATAATTCATATAAAATACTAAGCTTCGAAGCACTGTTCGCTCAAGCATTGTAAAACTCTATACATATAGATATACTGTGTTAAACAAAAGCATCTAAAAACAAAGTAAATCCTATTAACTCGCTTCTTATCTGTTCTGTTCTCTTGTCTAGCTGTCAATCTGAGTAATTAAGTTGAGAAGTCTACCACAAGGTTTAGCTGTACAAATACTGCTGTCAATAAAAACGTTCTGCTTTTCTCATTTCACATGCTCAAAAATTGAAACCATGCTGTATGAAGGAGGAAAATAAGCGACACGAATGAATTTTACTGCTTTAAATGTATAACAGTATGAAATAGGAACAGATTTCTTCTCATTAAAAGTTGTGGTTTATGGGTAATTAAAAAGATAGCACCGAGCAAACTCATTAATTATTAGCAAGTATAAGAATAAAATAGTTATGCTGAATCAACGAACTCTCTATCTCATATTTCTACTCAATAGATCTATTTAACCAAATATTTCAACATGGGTGAAATACAGAGTCTAGAACACTGTTTTTATAAATGGAAAAAAGAGCTCATCCGAGAAGTCGAAGGTTGTGACAACAAGCATGAAGGTAATAATATACAAATTCAGAAAATCATGAACACAGAAACTATAACTAGAAATAAAAAAAGTCATAGTGCACTACTTATCACTGAGATTATCTTGCTAAGTCTACTACTATAATTAGCAATACACGAAAATACTGTGAGATATACTTAAATTCTGTAGAATAGTTAAATACACGGAGCTGGATAAGTAATCTCAACTTTTTTATATTTTTTTATTTAGCTGCTCTTTCTACAGCAGATGCTGTCTTCATGAAAATTAAAAGAAAATATTTAAATCTACATACTGCATACACAGATCAGAAGTTAATTACACAGCAATACTATGCTTTATGGAAGAGTAGATGTAATATATCAAACCCTGTAATTAAACCCTGCTCGATAGTTCTACAGAAACTAAATAATAACGACATAAAAATTGCAAAGAAGAAAACACCTCGACATCAACGACGAAAATTTGTGATTTATTCCGATTCAGAATCAGATTCTGAACATGTGTAAATTAATTATGTACCAAATCTTTATATTCTTAAATAATATACTATTTATTTACTTATTATAATTTTCTTTTTCCAATTAGTAAGAATTGAAGATACTTACACTTATTTTTAAATTTCTGGCTGGGAATAAAAACTTCTCTTCATTTCTTCATTAAGAAGAAAATGTTGAGACGATTCCGTTAGGAATTCTTCATCGCTAAACAGCGCCTCGTCTTCACTCTGCATCGAGTCTCTAATTAAAAAAAATATGTTTAGTTTTATACAATAGCAAATAATTTAAAAAAATTTGTTTTACCCGAAATATTTCTCAAATAGGATTGAATAGTGGTCAGGCGTCAGTCCTAACGCTCGCAATATTGCTATTCGTTCAATGTCCATCATCTTCTTTTTTTCCACCATGTTTTTAATATTTCTGAGTTCCTTTGAAAAACAGGTGGTCAGTAACGTGTAAGGATTAATTACAAGGTACGTAATTTCACCATCAGAATACATTATTCTTCCCAAGGCGGTACATATATTCGATTCCTCTCCAATATCAATTTTCTGAAATAATAAATAAATAAATGAAATATGGAAGACCTCATAATATTAAGAGCATACAGATACAAGAGCTCACTGTAAAAAAAGGATTAATAGTAGTAAAGTAAACATTTTTATTTTAAATTCAGTTACATTTTTACCATTTTTAAGCTCCTTATCCAGCTCTTTCCCTTAATGCCGAAACAGTCTCGGCAACTAGACATTTTTTGCTTCATCTCTTGTTCAGCACCTATATAAAATATTAGTTAATTATTTAATTATCCCATAACAAATACTTGTGTCTGTTAAGTTTGTACACTTACAACTCCTTGAGTAGAGCAGGATAAGAGCAAAACACAGAATCGAAATATAAACTCGCATTCTAAGAATTTGAAGTCGAGAACCGATTTCAATGCAAATAATGTACAACAACTAATTTATAATTTTCTGAACCGTGTATTTATATCAAAAATAAAAACTGATATGAAATCAGTCTCACCTTTAAAACTCATGCATCAGTTTTATTTTCTGCTTTAATGACTTGAAATTATGCATATCACAAAGTTCAAAATACAATTTCATTCATTCAGAAGAAAAAGTAAACACTTCATTCAGAAGTGCTCACTTATTTGCATACAAACCTGTTCACATTACGCGAATGTAAAACTTATGCTGATTGAAAAAATTGCATTCATTCATTCCAGAAGAGTTCACTTATTTCATTCAAATACATAAGCATTATGCTGACGCGGAATTTATGTACTTACTTTATATTACATACATTGATGACTATAGCATGCGATCTACCTCCGCATACAGCTATAGCCTGAGACTCACCCCCATTCCGCGGCCCCCACCTCTCCCAACATTACTA
>Ga0194135_10001515_pt1 | contig 13907 bp, 8 predicted proteins | sample LitLau_LLRF_2013_FD_134024 | JGI IMG/M metagenome (GOLD analysis project Ga0194135, IMG submission 134024) | Freshwater sediment microbial communities in response to fracking from North America - Little Laurel Run_MetaG_LLRF_2013 (version 2) | ecosystem: Environmental > Aquatic > Freshwater >...
CGTCGTAAACCCAATAGATACAGATAAATTGAATGAAAAAGCGAATGCAGGTAAAAATCAATATTTCAATTATCTTTTCCGTTGCCGTTCAATTGCTAACTTCACATGAATAATGAAAGATATTCGGGTGACAGTAACAGTGTGCCGCTTTGGAATATTTCAAAAGTATTATCCTGCACTAATGCAATACTCGACACATTCTAACTAACATAATTCCTCCATTTTGGGATTTTCTTTCAACCGATAAAACGATACAATAAGTTTCAACTTCAATTGCACCTGTGTCTCTTCGTTCATCACTGTATATTTTGTTAGACACATTATTTAGAGTTTTCTGAGTGATGTGTAGGTTTTTTCCTAATGTGTTTTCACCTTCTGTGAAAGGATCTAAGAAACATTTATACTCAATATCTTCAAGAATATACGTGACCATTTGCTATGGTGGTAAAGAGTGAGAAGGTTCTCGCTCCCCAAGTCTCATTCACCATTTGTCTTTGTTGGGCTCGTTTACTATCGCTCGTAGTAAAAGTGCCTTACACTTTTCCCCTGCTGAAGTCATAAAGACAGTCTGCTACTAGTCTGCACAAAAGAAGAGAGATTTTTATGGAATTTCATAGAGAAGGGGTCGTAGGAGAGAGAAGCAGGGTTGAGTTCTGTTGAGCTGGGAAAGTTTACATGCGCTTGCTTGTCTTGATCGATCCGTTTGTATACCCGGTTTCATAGGTAGGAGAAAGTATTTCTCCTGTTGGGAATACGAATGAATGTTCGGATCTTCAACTTTCTTGTTATGATACATTTCACAGATATTTTGGTATATCTGGGTTCACACAAACCTGCTCGCTATGCTGCCTTTGATTTTACCTACTTGCTTGTATTCAGATTCTCTCGAGTGTGAAACATTATTCATTATGCGAGAACAAAAGCCTCACTCAAATCATGACTGATTTCTTAGCAGCACAATCTTTTTATAAAATCGGTAGTGTATACTTTAATCAGTAATAACTTTTGAGATTAGGCAGTAGCACGCCAATAACGCTGGTATAGTAAGTGTGGTGATAGGTCGTGTTTCAGTGTCTTCCAGATAATTTTAGTTCACGTGTCATTCATATCCAAAAGTTATCTAAAGTTGACGAAATACTGCAGTGTTATTAAACATTATCGTAAGTTACTACTAACTGAATATAGCAAAGTCATAATTAGCTTATTGAGGATTAGGACTAGAATCTCATGTATCTCTTGTGTTTAATAACTTATTTTTGTCGAGGATGGATTAAAGTTTATAATACCACTACCTAATTTCTGATTTCTTACTTAGATTCTCTACAAAATGGAAAATTGTTAAAAAATAAAGTATCCATTGGGTTTGAGACAAGTCCAGATGGCTCATCTTCTGTGAATACAGATAAACTATGGCCACAAGAAGTCGTCGAGGACTCTGTCACTGATATTCAGTGTGCTGCAAAGATAAAAGAGGTACTTTATGCTTGTTTCACTGTTCGACTGTGAATTTTCGTATCATTATATGAAAACGTGCTTTCTTATTCCTAATTTCAGGTTCAAGAATTAGATGATTCAATGACGCTTAATCTAAAATCCTTGAAACAACAAACCGTGGTAGTGGGAGACGTAGATAATGTTCGAAGTATTTTGGAAAAACAGAGAGTAAGTTTATATTACTGATGCAGTAATGAATGGCATCCTGGATATATGCGTATTTTTGAATCGCTGACTAATTGCCCAAATTTTCATTATTTAGACCGTTCTTAGAGAATTGGAACTGAAAAAACCTCAGCTCGACGAGTTGCTTCAAACCGCTGAAAATTTGAAATCTGAATCCAATCGCCACAACCTTCACGGAAAAGGTGCTACGAAAACTGACTTCAACGTGATAGGACTATTAAGTAGTAATATTATTTTTAACTGGTTTATTTAGTCAGCAAATTGAGAGAACATTGGGTTGAAACTAACCATGCAGTCGTTGGACGTATTACTCTGTTGGAGCAATGTTTAGCGGATTCAATAAGATGGGAGTGTCAACTAAAGGAAGTCGATTCGTGGCTTTCTCACATGGAAGCTCGCATCAACCACATGTTCAATATTGGAGCAAACGAAAATACGGAATCCTTCATGAAGGAACAAAAGGTAGAAGTTTATTTAAGAATGATTGTTTTTATTGTTGTGAGCTGGTGTAAACTTTAATACATCAAACTTGTTTTGTAGACATTGCATGTAGAACTTCATCAGTACAAAAAACAGCTGGAAGGATTCCAGCACCTTACACAACAATTAATCGCAGCATATCATCAAGACGACACTAACCGTGTGAAAAGAGCAACTGAGCAAGTAAACCTTCGCTATGCTCATTTGAATAACAGGTATGAAGTACTACTGCAGAACCTTCACCAATTTAAGTGAAACTTAAATGTTAATTTCTTGGTTTGTAGTGTCGTTTCTCGAGGTCGTGCTATGCATGCCGCCCAAGCGTCTCATTCTACAATAGATCGACAAATAGATTCACAATTCACATGGATCATCGATGCAGAAAGAATTCTGGAGAGTGTTGAAAATGAAGCTTACCGATTGGGGCCTAATCCTCCCAGAGAATCTCCTGCTCTGAAAAATATTCTTCAGAGATTAAAGGTAAGAAGGGGAAACTGTTTTACTCCTTTTTGTTCGGTATTCTTGCTATCTCAGAAATGTTATCGTAAACCTATGTCGCATTCTGCCTCGACCCTCGCAATGAAGTAAAAACTTTGGTTTTGCGTTAAGGTTTTAATAGCAATTTTTGTGCTAGAAAATTCTTATGTTTCTCCTACCTTCGCAGTGGTTTTCTTGTCATTAAGTTAAATGGAATTTTCTGTTGACGTTTAACCCGGATTATGTAGGATTTCAATAAAGTTGTGCAATGAAGCCTCGTATCACGTAGAGCCCAAATGAATTGTAGGTTGTCAATAATGCAGCGTTTGTCCTCGTACCATCGTGCAGGAAATTGCCGTTTAGGAGCCTGTAAAGCTCATTTGAAACCTTCAGAACGGGGCTGTTAAATCGAATGGACGCGGAATATGGCCGTTAAACTGTAGTATTATTCCCATCCAACAACCAGATCCCATACCTGAAAGCTCAAAGCCATGTGTGCCACGAGGCCATGACTTGAATGAAATTGATTATGATGGAGAAAACTCAAAGTGAATCTTAATTTTTAAGTTGAATACGTGATGGATATGGATATGAGTGTTCGAAGTAATGTCAAAATCCACATTCATACAAGTATATGACACTTTATATATATTCACGATAGACTAGGTAGTTGACACCGACCCTAATACATTTATTTCTCTAGCACCGTCACTTATTGTTCTTTTTAAGTGAACTAATTATCATTCTTAGTTCTCTCAACAGCAGCTTCTTAAAATGACTTCTCTTATTTGCCAACAACACCCAACGGTGTTTGAAATACGTTTGCATTCTATTTAAAAGGTTATTAGTCATTTAGTCATCAGCACAATTGGTTAAAATGGTTGTATGAACATTTATATTTAAATATATGCTGAGTTGCAGAACAGTGAGGGAACTGCTGGCTGAGATTGTATTTGCTATTAATGATAAGGCTGGTCAGGAAAAGTCTGCCCGTTGGCCCGAAACAAGTATTGCATCTTAAGAGAATAACCAGACAGAGAAATCTGTGTGTATAGAAAATGTTACACAGATTTCTTAAGTACTTTGGCTCCAAGGATGTAGATAAGTTGTGTGTGTAGGTGCCTATTGACGATTTCGAGAGAAACTATAAGAGTCTCTTATGGAAAGTTGAGATGTTGGATCTGAGACGATTTCAGAAACTTATGGGTGTGCTGCTGTTAGAGCTATAAGTTCGAACGGCCATGGAAAGCACTTGAGTGGATGGAAAGCGTTATAAAGTGCATAGAAGTATGAGAGGAATTCCTCAACTCGTCTTGACACTTGAACTCGTACACTATACGGTTAGCTTAAGATGCTCTTGACGTATTCAGTGTTCCTGTGAAAAATCATCCTAAGAGAGAACTTTCAGTCTATTCAAGGGCATTTTATAAACTTGCTTTTTACTCTCTGTAACTTTATGTTTTATACTTTTTGTGGATTCCATCGAATGGACTCCTGAGCTACTTTACATTTAGAAACAAACGATGGTGAGGGCATAGTGTGCTGTTAGATTTACAACCACATTCTTGTTTGACAAGACTGGTTGAGTCTGTGTTTTTAGTGGTATTAGAAAGTTTGTGTGTTTGCAAGTTGAGCCGAGCGCATGGCGAAAGAAGAAATAGAATTAGAAACAACGAAGCATTAAAGTTTTCCTGGGTGCTCAAGACATGTAGTAGCGGTGTATGTTTGGAGGAAAGAACTGAAATTCGTATAGAGTACGAAGTGGCGGATACTACTTACTAACCCTCTGCTGTGTGTAGAGAAACTTCAGTTTGATCATTGTACCACAAGCAAGTCTGAATTTACACCCTTGTTAATAAGGCGTAAATGGGAAAGTAACTCACAGTCCAGAGAGAAAGCAAGCAGATCATAAGAATATCTTGGTGACTTCTCTCTCGAGCTGGGGTTTATTCTCTCCTTCTCCCTGTCACCAACTCAACTTTCTCATTTCATACAGAATCTTGAGGTGAAATATTTGGTTCGGTTTTGACAACCTTTTGTGAGTGGCAAGTATAATAATGGTTGACCGGAGGGAAGTAGACAAGAAGCACTGGCTTGTTACTGTGCTCACTTCATTTATCTAAATACGAGCGACACACTTTTGCATCTTCGATTGAATCATTAATTAATGGTCTCTCTGGATCCACTCCAGTGGTGTAAATTAAAATAGTTGAAAATGACGAATTGGGCTAGTTTTGCTGTGCTGAGCTGATAAAACTTTGGAGTGCAGAGAGACAATATGTAGGGTAATGTGAAACATAAAGTGAAAGTAATTCTGTGTTTAGAAAGTGGAAGGAGCGTCTCATTTCTTCGTGCATATAAAATATGCAAGTGCGAGTGCTATAAACTTTCTCTTTTGCACCACATAATATACTTGCAAGCCTAGATAATCTTTGCATATCAATGGTTTTATCTAAACTAGCAAATGTTTATCATTATCAATGAAACGAAACGGTACGACCGGCAGCGTGGTTAGTGGTCTTCTTGATAATGAAACACACAATATCATCCCTAGAAGTTCTTCAGTGAGTTATTGCCTGAGCTCTTCTGAGCCAAGGACACTTGGTGACATGGGAGTTTACTTAAGAAACAATGCTATGCATACGTCTTCAATTCCACGGAAAAACTCCAGAAATAGAAACAAAAGTATCGTGCAGACATCCCCAAGTGACAGTCATTTATTTTCTGGGAGAAAGCCTAGGCCTTTATCACTTCCTCCGAACGGGATTCCTAGATATTCTGTTGCTACTTCTTTGCCGTATGCTGCTGTATCATCATCTGCTTCTTCTACTGGGGACTTTTTCTGCAATGATAACAATCACAATCAGTCAAAATCGAAATACATCTCAGATGAAGCCAGGAAGTCTCCTGCCTACACCCAAAAATTTCCAGTTAGTTACTCCACACCTGGAATTTCTAGTTTGTATGAGAACATATCGAGACTGAAACAGAAAACAGGGGATAATAATACTGCTGATCCATTAATAATTCCAGATCATGTGAAACGAAGTGTGAATTCTGAGAGAAATTTAAGCTATATGACGTCTTCTTCTTCGATCAGATTACAGAATGATAATAATAATTTATATAAATCGAATGAGTGCCCGAGATATTCCTTCCATAGTCTTCCCATCAGTGATCGTAGTGATCTGTACAGTCGCAGCATCAGTTTTAGTAAGATAGAGGACGACCATGCAACTAAAAAGAGAAATGTTTATGCTTCTCTTGCGACTTCTTCAAGTTTAGTCCAGAAGGGATCTCAAATATCACCATCACTTGTAGATTTGAATGATGGCAAATATGAAGTCTACCGTCATCAGGATAACAGTCAATTAAGGAGAAGTGGTAGTTTGAAACTGAGTCGAAATAATGGCAGGGGTAGTATTGGTAGCGCGTTTGCTATGAGCAGCTCCAGGAGCTTCACAAACGGAAGTACTTGGGCAGATGTTTGCAACACATTACCACGCTCCGGAAAGCAGAAGAGTGGAGAGCAATTAGCCCTCTTCTTAGATATTATGACAACGCAAGAACGATTTGTCAAGGTGAGTGAATTCTAAGGATGATGTATAAGAGTATAAGGAAGATGATGATGAGTGTGCCTGCTGACTGACAGTTCAGCGTAATTCTGTAATTACTCTTATGGTTTTGTAAATTATAACTTGTCTTCGTCAGAGCCTGAGGCAAAGCTTGTTGATTATTTTGAATTTAAATCATGTTCTGGGACAGAATCTTGTAAAATTGCATCCAGTATTATATACATGCATATAAAACCATACCATTGCATTGTAGTATGATTCAAACCATACGTGGGGCTTCCTGTCGTACTGTACGTACATGAATATTCAGCTCGAGCATTAGATCAGTGAAAGACGACTTACTTGATGGGAGGGTAAGTGTCAGAAGGATCAGTTTGACAGATAAGGAAAACGATAAACTGGACAGGAGATTTACTCAAAGACTGAAACCGTCCAGGGACTCCATAAAGTCTCAAACTCGGGGTCCATTAGAGACGAAAGCCTTTCTTTTACTCTGGTTCTATGTCCATAGCTGTGCATACAGAAAAAACAAACCTAGTACACAGACTGCAGACAAGTTCATGCAAACTTTCTCCCTAGAATCAGATTGATTATAGTGGGAACTATGGAGGAAATGCTATCTGGAACGTCGATGGTTCGAAATGTTAGAACACATGAGACAATAGCAGAGCAACATGTAATGTAATAATAGAAGGAACCACAAGCTGAGTTCAATGAGAGCTAAAGCTGTCTTTAAGTCGATTGACGGATGCAATTGGATCCAATTTAGGCTACAGCTATATTGAGTGATCACGGTTTACCCCCCGTAGGGAGCTTAAACTTTGGCATTGGTCGGTCATATTATGCACACACGAAGCGATGGAAATAAACTTGTGTGTATAGATTTTTCAATATAAACGCTGGCTAATAGACTGTACTTGGGTGTCGTATGCATTCTATTTAATAACCACCCTAAAACTATCCGTTATTTCACGTAAAATATTCTCCTATACAGAAACTTTGTTCTTTGTCTGATGAAAGCATAAAAGAATGAATTATTCCCCATGTTGAATCGATCCAAGAAATAAACCGAAAGAAGTTCGAAGTAGTTAGATATGACCTAATAACAGAGAACGGACTATATATAACCTAAGGAGCCAGTTGTACGACATATCTCCACCAAGAAATGAAAATACAAGGAATTTAGCACCAGAAAGTTTATTAAACAGTTTTCAATCGAAAACTCATGAATATATGTTTTTTGAAATCTAATCTCCTTTTTACTGCTACGAAAGGTGACATCAGAACCGGATTGGTATACAAAAATATACTGCCCATCCTTATGCTTGAAACATAAAATCGAAAAAGTTTGTCATATGGTTTGAAATATTTCAAAACAAACTGTAAACCCCACAAAAGTCTTGAGTCTTGATTAACCTCTTTGGCTGTGTTTTCTTATGTCTAGCTGGTAGTCTACTTTCTAAAATTAACGAAATATTCACGAGTGTGCGTAGATTATTTGTAAGATTCGTTACGCGTGTTAAAATATTGAAAGGTGACAGTAGGGGGTGTGTGAATTATAAAAAGGAAGTACGCGTTACCGTGATTTTCATCTGAACTTTAAGGATAGCATCTTTGTGGATGCTTCACTCATAAAAGTTCAGAAATAATCTCAAGTGTTAGCTCGTGTACAAAATAACTTTTAAAACTACATGAAATGAAACGGTAATCGCTTGGTAATAAGCTATGCAGAAAGTCGCAGGCATCATCGTGATAGTATCGTATGGCTGAACGATTGAAATCCTTTTCTGATTGCAAATGCACTTCAAGAGGAAGCTTATAAGTTGAACTTTATTGTAAATTCGTACGCATCAACTTTCTGTAATGTTGATCATGACTTGCATAATCAATTTAATCGTTTTGCCTTCAACAGAAGAAGCTTTGCATAAAACGTCTGTAAATAAATCAATAAAACGCTTTGCATATACGTTCGTGAGTTACACATGAATTAGGGTCGTAGTTGAATTATTGACATATATTCACTTTGAATACATTTAAGTTGTTAAATGAGCAAAACACCTTGGAGCAGATTCAGGCACAGATGTAAATAACTACGTGTTTTCTGAAATTTAATTGGACAGAATTCCCTTAAAACCTTGTCTGGGCCACAGGTTGAGTTTCTGGAGAGAGGTGTTTGTTCACTATTAAAATCGGCTTTGAATCTACTTGAGTTATTAAGATGTCTGTTAATAGGCCTAGAGCAACAGTAGTCTAATACATTACTACTAGCAGTTTACTAACTCGCATGGAAGTCGTAACTTACAAAAGTGCACTCGATTCGATTACACGCTGTTAAGCATGCGAACATGGCAAGGGAACATCTTTCTCTAGTGGATTAAACGAGCTATATAGTTTCTCATGACATAAAACTCTTCTTGTGTCCTAGAAAAGCAACTCTTGTGAAGCAGATTCATCTCATGTGTTGTAATATGTAGTTTCCTGAATGACCCTTCACATGGCTCACTCAGATAATTTCGTTCTTCAGAAAACTTTTTACACGTAGACAGATAGTAATAAATGTCGATGGTGAATGGTGAAGAAATATTCAGTTCTAAACACTCGAGATAGCTCAATATGGTGTCAAGAAAACAGATAACCCGCATTGGCATTAGCAAGATGAACACTGAGAGACTGAGACTGTGTTGAATTAAATGAAGGAAATCTGTCATCGCGAAGGTATTTACACTGTATCGGGATCATACTTTAGAAATGTTAAAACCGAGGAAGTTAACTGACGAATTGACGAGAGAGTTTCCTACTAGAAATCTTGAGAGTAACTTATTATGATCTTATGAACTTGTGCACTTTCTTTCGTGTGAGATAAAACCTGATTCAATTGATTACATCGTCAACAAGTTCTTGAGGGCACACGTAAGGATAAAATTTAGTTTGGTATTAATTTAAAATTCGACCTGATCTGGTAAAATAATAATATCTCCTTCTTTCCAATATTTCATCTGAAGTCTGACAGGGCCATCATGTAAATGACTCGCGTTGTAGTTTAAGTCAAGTGAAGAACCCCATAGTGTGTGTCCTATGCATATACTTACAGAAAGTCATCCAAAGTCAATCCCTTTTTCAAGTTGTTCGACAAGATTGATGTATCGAATAAAAAATAAAATATGCATAACATAAATTGGTTGAGTTCATGGGATCAATAGGTTTATTAATAAATTTAACCGCGAGACATTTCGTCGTGAGTAATGTGCGTAGAATTTAAATGTCTTCAATAACGCATAAGAACATCTCAAAGTAATATAAGGAATGGCAAGGCCAATCCCTCATCTTCCATTGACTTCTCTCTTCACGCGCGTTTGCTGTGGTCAGATTCGTGTAGTAGGAAGTAGAAAGGTTTTTATGTTCATGGGACACACTCTTAAGATTCATTCTGTTCGTAACATTTTTTCTTCTAAAGCCCATCTTATTATTATTTTTTCATGCTGGGTGCAGTAGTAGCTGTTGTTGTAAGTGGATATGATAAACATTTCTAGGCGTATGAAAGCATAAAGTTGAAAGCAGTAGAAGTTTGAGAATAAAAGGTGAATGAATGATAGAACGAAGACAAGTCCTATTGTAATTTTGTTTTGCAAATTTGGTCTTCTTGGCAGGATGAGATGAATCTGTAAAAGGTTTACAAGATAGTATCGTCGTGTCTTTGGATGTGTGAGTGTGGTGATCTTGTATTATTGGGGGACGCAGGAAGCAGGAACCTCATGTTCATATCAGGGAAACAAATTGTTTCTTGGTCTTCTCTAGTCTTCTTCGGAATGTATGAGCAGAGAAGTCCTTGTGTTTAGCGTTTGCTAAGGAGTGAAGAGCCCATGAATATGAAACTGTTAACAGTCTATTTGGTCGGGTGCTGCATATGCGTTGAAAAATAGGTTGAAGAATTTACTACTCTTCTTCTACTTCTTGAAAGAAGGAAGAGATATTCTTAAAAGGCTAGTTAGCCAGAGTCTCTATGAGAGTTGCCCGTGTATGTTATGTATATTGCTGGATCTAATATACCAATGCTGTGTATATGTTCTTATGGGAGGATAGTATGGACGAAAGGGGAAATCTGATGATGTTGGATGTTCTCGTATGTCTGCATATGCGAAGGGTAAAGGGTAGTAGTAATAGTAGTAAGGATTATACAGGGATTGCCTGCAAGATGATTATTACATCACAAACTAGCCTGGAGGTAACTGATTTCGTGGTTTGTTGACGATGAGAGAGAAGAGATTTAACTTTTGGTTCTCTCCTGTGACTTGCAGTTCAGCGTATATATTCGTGTGCTAAGGTTGTTTAGTCTTTCTACTCTCCCACAGAAGAGAAGAAGTGTACAGTTGCATTTTGCTGTTCAAATCATGATGAGATCACAAGTGTGTCTATGTCTTTGTGTGTGTGTGTAGGTGTGTAAAACTTGCAAATCCATTCAAGCAATAATATTAAGCTAGTTAGGACAGTAAAATAATAACAATATGAGATTAATATGAGACTTACCGAACAAGTGATATCTGTCTACTTCTTCTCTTGCCAAGTTAGACATAACATGTTCTGAGTTTTTCATGGACTTATCACATCGCATCAGAAACCAGCAGAAAAACATACAATTCACTAGCCAGCCAGTCTCTCTCTCTCTCATACACGTAAATACTTTGGAAACTCTTTGTCAGACTTCAGACTGGCAAAGAATGTAATTTACCGTTCCTACCGTTTGTAAAGCAAAGCGACCTTGTCTCACACACGGAGTGAATAAAAAGCTTTTGTGCAAAGGCCATTGCGAGATTAAAATTCTCTCTTCTGTTCAGTGTGCTCATTTCCGTGATTTGTGAAGTGCTAACGAATAGTATTTATACATTGTAGTAGCATTTCGCTACATTTTAATTCTGTGATATTTCATCTTCTAAAGCCCACCCTCATCTCATCATCATCACATCATCACCATCAACATTCAACTCTCATCTTTTAGTAATAACAGGCTCCAGAATTCTTTCCTTCTGTTTGTAGAAATGTTTCTGCAACTTGTTAAACCCATCATTATGAAATATGAAATACGTTGAAAGCATAAATTACGTCCTAAAAGGTCTTCCATCTCTCTCTGGTAAATCTGTAAATCCAACACGGCAATGTGCAGTGTGTATTCAAGTAACCATTACCAAAGAAGAATGAAGAATTGATCAAAAATTATCATCAGCATGAGAATGACTTGTGAAAACTCTCTCGAGCTGATTTCCCTATAATAGTTGTCGGTGATATTTCCAAACGGAATGAATGGATAGAAGATTGAATGTCAGTGTGGACTTCACAGAGCACAGAGCTTTCCTATAGTTCCTCCTACCGATTTGAGATATATTGCTCCACTGCTCACTGTAAAGAATGAGAATGTCAACACATCTCCCTTGGGCTTTATAGAATGAAAGCTCTCTTCGTTGTTATTACTCATGTTAGCATTATTGCTACTTGTATTCTTCTTTACATCGTTGGAATTGCATCATCACAAGTATTTAATTGCTTGATGATTGGCGATAAACATGATTTAATACACACGTGTTTTGTTTATGCTGGATCAAGTTGACCCAGATTTTTTTACCCTTTTACCCATCTGTGTTCATCCTTCGCATATAATTCTTTGAAGTTAATTCTTTCCAGTGTTCATGTTTTTATGGAATAGAAAGTGAATGAGTTTACGAGTTCGTGACTTCAGTTAAGTATGGATTACGATCTGTTAACAGAGTCCGCTTCTTCTTCGTTTGTAACTGAACCACTCCAGCAGAAGAAGTTACATTAACAAGAAAAGGCGTCTCATGCAATATAAGCGTGTGGGATCTTAATGAGTTAGTGAGTCGGTATAATGTTGTTGATGATGATGACGACCTGAGGTTAACATATGTGTGTAAAAGTGTAAATGTGACGAGCTAGGGCAGCATGTGCGAGACTAATAGCAGTTTAGCTGTCAATATTGAGATGAATGGTTCAATATTGGCGATGATTATCTTTCATATACGGAAAAACACACACGCCTACAAACTACAAACCCCAATACGATTTCTCCCTCTTGATTACAGTATTCCCCAAGAAAATCACTGGGCATTTAAGCATCTTTCCTCCTCCTATTTTCCCTCAGGAAAATTTACTTTAGCATACAACAATATTATTGTACATCCAGCTTAAATTTTTCGAATTCGTTGTTTATTGGAATAGAAGCTTTTATACCATACAAGGCGAAAGACTTCTTCAGTCTTTTACATGCATTTGTATTTTTTATTCGCTTGAATAAAAGATATTATTCCTTTTGCTAGAGAGAACTTTAAATATTTTGATAAGTTGATATGACTTGTGGTCTAGTAATTCATGCGTAATGCGTGTGTATGTATTTATGATGATCTGTTGTTGCTCGTGTAGTGTTTAATCCAATCGCCGTTAGTTAAACTTATCCTTAAATTGTTCCCGTCTTGGTGCGTGGTGTGGTCCATTCTTTCTTCACGGAATAAATTGCAGAAAGGGATTATTTTACAATTACGTGAGAGATGTTTCATGAAGCGCCTGATTGACGTGAAATAGGAGCTCTGTAGTCTCTGTCGCATGTCAAAAACAGAACTCATTCGACTGCAGGAGAAACATTTTCCGTTTCATTTCTTGAGAAGGGCATATCACAGCCGGTTCAGTACATTCATTTACTAGATTTGGTGTGGTTCAGCTTTTCTTTCCAACTTCAAAAAACTAGAGTAGAGAAGTAGTAATTGTATTATAGTGTAGGCGAGTTTGGCGAGTGGTTATAAACGTATAATATATATAGGTTCAATCAAATCAAAGCATTTTATCCTCCTCCGTTGTCCGTGTGTATAATATATAGTTAATCGAAAGAATATAAGCTTGAAAGATGAACTCCTCACCAAACCGAAGAAGACAAAGTTCTTCTGTTGAAATGAAGCTGGGATAGCAATGTTCTAAACAAGCCATGTGTATTTTTTGTTCCCATCAAGAAATTTCTCAAGAGCTTTTATGAGGTGCTAGTTTCCTGAATTGGAATTTTTAAAGACCCCTTCCTACAAGTGACTTTCTCTTCCTGCTGTCTTAAACTTATTCTACCTATGCATGCACTTATCATCCAATTGGTGTGCATATTATTATGTGTCTTTAAAGTACTGTCGAAATTGAGAACAGATCTTTTTTGTTAGAGAAAAAATGGTATTTCTTCAGCGAGATCGGATGAAAAAGGAGTTCGTAAGTATCGTCACCTCAAGAGTTAAACAGTCTCTCGTCTGTACAACAAGAAGAGTCTTATGTTAGCTGACTTCTATGCACACCTGACTAAATAATATATTGCCAACGTGTTGAGACGAGAAATGTATCTCTTTCTTGTTCACCTTGTATCTTGTTGAATCTTCGTCAATCCACTGTTCTTTGTTAAACCTTTAATAATAATGCGCTGCTTCCCTGTGTGTATCAATTTTCGATTTCCATACAAGGTTAGTTAGACTAGGATGGGCTTAAAGTGACATATTTATAAATTAACTGAATCATCTTGGCAATGAAACAATGAAGGAGGTCTGTCTATTCTATTGTTGATTGTTTTCTTTGGACATTCTTCATTCTTTGTTGTTTATTCTCCCGAGATTTTTAAAAGAAATCGAAATTATAGGCTACGAAAAATCAATTCAGGCGTATGTA
>Ga0194135_10001516_pt1 | contig 13897 bp, 14 predicted proteins | sample LitLau_LLRF_2013_FD_134024 | JGI IMG/M metagenome (GOLD analysis project Ga0194135, IMG submission 134024) | Freshwater sediment microbial communities in response to fracking from North America - Little Laurel Run_MetaG_LLRF_2013 (version 2) | ecosystem: Environmental > Aquatic > Freshwater >...
GCGTTATTTATTATTGCCACTACTGGGACTCGATACACTATAGTAGAGTGTACGAGCATATTCCCGTTCTAGCATGGCCAGAGTCAGATGCACTGAACACTGGACCATGTAGCCGTGGCTATTACGTGATTTAGATAGACTGATGTATTATGGCATTTATGCTCTAAGCGTGAAGTATTTCGAAGCTCAGAAATATGTATGGAGTATGGAATCGGATAGAAATAAGCGAAACGGAGATTGCTGAAGGACGCCTCACCAGGGAACCGCCTCGCCTGAAGTTAAAGTTAAAAGGGAAGCTTCAGCCGTTGTTTTTTGTTGTTGGTTCCTTGATGGCAATCAGCTTGTTCAATTGCGTGTTAGAAAAACTTTGGAGATTACGCATAAGTTTAATAAGCTACATATATTTTTTGCTATGAGGTGTCGAAAGATGTTTCGAAAGAATAAATGAGTTTGGAAAGGCAAAAGGTACAAAAAAGGGACTACCATGTAAATCTTTCAAACATCAAATTTCCCATGAAAAGCTACATTTATCGGTATTTAGTGACAACATCTGATCAAAGTTGACTGTTAAAGCTCTTCAACTTCTTTTAGGTCGTTTTTCAAATATCATTCATTTAAACTATGATCTTTATAAGTTTCACTCTGATCTTGACAAATACAGAAAGTTCAGTCGATTTACTTTGCATGCTATCTTATCACGATATCACATATATGAATATTTTAGTGGTGCAAGACATCAGTAAAAATATTTTACATGCATGAATACGGCCCAAGTAAAGTATTAGTCGGCATTAAATACATTAAATTGTGTCAGAAGTCAACTTTAATCAGCAACCACGATAGAATATTGCTGTCTTGGTATTCTTGTAGCTTGCACGCTCATGACTAGCGTTAATGAAATATAAATTTCCTTAGGCCAACGAATATCGGAATGATGCTGACGTGTACTTAAGCTAGATGAATATTTTATGTAGAGCAACGAAAAAGAAGTAAAACTTAAGTTAATTGCCAAATGACGTCAAGTGTCAAGCATAATGTTATTGGTTGTCGGCGTTAAAAGTTTTAATATTTTGCTACAAGCCTTGCAAAATGTAGATAGAAAGGCCTAGTACTTTGTGGCAAACAACAGTTTTTTAAGTAGTCTGACGTGTCAAAAACGTATCAGTCAGTTCAGTTGGTGAAGAATCTGACCAGTTCGCCGAAGTCCTACGATCGTTCGTCTTGCTGTTGCCTAATTATTGACGTTTGACGTTTCATAGACAAGCAAGTTAACGCTTAATTTAAGTTCCACATGTCCCTGGAAATAAAAACTTGTTTGAAATATTTCGTTAGAAATAACTGTTTGCAAACATTGGTTTGGAGATCTTGGTTTTAAAACGCACTGGAGTAGTAAACAACAATTTGGCGTCTCAAATTCATCTATTCATTAGTTTCAAATTAATTCAACTGCACCGAAAGCTTTTTGCTCATGATAGTTATAATCTAGTGTGGGTTAGAATTAATCGGCTTATGTTTCGTAAAATTAATCAAAATACAAAACAGACTCTTTCTTCCATTAATCATGCATTCGGTAGATTTTATTAGCTAGAGGATAGTCAAAATATGTTACGTTCTACCAAAGCAATCTGATTTTCTAAAATCGTTGTTTGTTACACATCAGAAATATTCATTGTGACTTAATTTTTTCATTAAGGTAAATTTCGTTCATCAAATATTCGGAGCATCGTAGCATTATATAATTAGTATGGTTTTGAGCAACCTTCAAAACTATTGAAATCAGCTTTTTGTTCAATCGCTTCGCTTTAATGTTTATATACGAAATCGTAACCTTTATTTTCATGATTTTTTTAAAGAGTTGCTTTCAAGAATCCGCGTTTATAAACTCCGTACATGACGTAGTGAATTACAACTCAGAGTGCCACATTCATATTTTACTTCAAGCACCATTTTATTTTCCAATATACATAAAAAATCCTCTGACAATCAGATTATTATCAAAAGTCAGGTCAGAGAACGTGAATAGTTTACTCCAAGATAATTCAACTTTATCTATTGTAAACGTGCGCGGAATACATTGCATATATTTTGTTCTTCTTCAACCTCACAAAAAAACAAGTGGTATTGTTAGTAGTAGGCAAAGTTTGGACAGAAGTGATGCTGAAAATTACACACCAGTTTCTAACTTTGGTTCGATTCCATTTTTTAACATTTTTAGTCGGTTTTTCGGTATCAAAGATCGGCTGAATGAATTTGACGGATTCTTGTCAATGACAGGAAAAATATCACAAGTGATAATATTCACAAGACTAAACAATACCGATCTCCCGGGGCTTGCCAAGATCCTCCATCAAACCAACCATGAAGTTTCCAGAAAAGTCGGATTTGTTCTACTTTCGGATTCTGATTTTGAACTGAAAAACTCACAGGCTTCAAAAAAGATTACTCACCTTATGTGTCACAATTGCTTTTCTAAGCAACTTGATAGTACGATTTCAGACAAAACTTTTATTTTAAGTTCACTAAATAGCTTTGTAGATTATTTACAGAGTGTGAACGAAAGACGCTTTCTGATTTACACATCTAAAAAAATTGTTCTGTCATTAATGACAGTGGGGGATACAAAAAAAACGCACCCAATGGTTGTCTCTAGAAAATTAAGAAAAGATTTTGAAAGCTCGTCCACTTTAAGGGAGATTTTGGACTATTTCATGTTACTGAATATTATTGAGTATCGTAATCTTTCCGTTGAAATAAGTGAGTTTGGAAGGCGTAGTGATAACACAGAACTTTTAGCCTCGACTAGAGATTTGGAATTAACTGAGAATTTTTACCTTGAGGAAGGAGAAGTATTGCTTCTTGAAGCAACGACTCATTCTTTTCTTACTTGCTTCAACGTACCAATTGTTTCGATATCATTTTTTGTTTCTCCTTTTGACCCAATTGTATGGGTTTTGTTCATTTGCTCAGCTGGTACTATCACGGTAGTCTGGCTAGTAATAAGTCAGTTAAGTGGTAAAAGAAACGCCATTAAGTCTTTCTCACCCACTCTCTTTATGATTTCATCAATAATGGACGACTCTTGTGGGATCCCAAACTGGCTTGCGAAACAAATTTCTTTTCGCTTCAGTTTCGTAGCATGGTTTCTAGCTGTGATAGTTATTGTCAATGGCTACATAAGTGTTTTGATATCCGGCCTGACCTCCCCTTTTGACTTAAAAACGATACGATATTTCCAGAATTTAACAATCCCTTATTACAACTACCAAGATATCATTAAAAACAGACTTTGGTGCAATATGGGTTGCGGACCTTCAAGTGCTTACTACGACGCGTATGGATGCGGCGAAGAAGTTGACACCGAAAACTTAACTCCTAGAAAATTTGACGAAGAAAGAGATTTTAGAATTCTATCTACAGCGCTTGGCCACACTGGGGAAGAATACCTTGGACAAGACACTCTCACCTGTAATCACACTCGAATGCAATGGAAAACTTCATCTTTTATGTCAAAACTGATTAAATTTCAGCAAAAAAGTTGCATCTATGATCCATTGCCAGATCTCAAGTACAGTCGGAGTGTGTCTATGTTTGAAGAACTGTTGTTCAATCTAATTTTCCCATCTCACAATGGGATACCGCAGTCAGGCGCTAACCTCTACTTACCAAACCCATTTCAAAGTACGTGCGAGTTGAAGGATAATAATCAGTTTGAAATCGAGGTTGAAAAGGAGTTATTAAAATGTGGAAAAGTGGTTTTTGCGGATGAACACCGAATTGTATTGCTTGAGTACGAGTATTTAGAAAAGCAGTACCGTAACGTTTCATTCTTTCTGTCCGAACAAATATGGCCTCAGCAACGTTACTGGGAATTCAAAACCATATTTAGACATCCAATAATATTTGAAGGAATGCAAACATTTTTATCAAACGGAATATATTTCCGTTCTTTAGGATATTTCGAGGCTAGTAAATACTTTGAACGCGCTCGAGTTTACAGAGAGAAATATTTGCAAGAAAATGATGCACTGAAACCAGTCGTGCTGGTTTTAGAAGGAAAGTTTAAATCGCTGTTTTATGTATTTTTAGGTTTGTTCCTTACGTTAATTTTGTTTGTGTTGTTGGAAATTTATTTTAAATATCTGAGATGGAGTATATCAGAGATAAAGCAGAAAATATGCCTTCTTTTTTACTTGGTGCAGCATCTCCAGTATATATATACACGACAAATTATCGCATTTACCACCCGCCTCATATTTTGATCAATTTTTCACCAAGTAGGAACGTGGTTATATTCATAGAAGTATTGTAAATTACACCAAATGTCTCTACTGCTTGGCAAAATATGTTGCAAGTAAATAATGCAGTGTAAAAGTAGCCAAAACACAGTGTAGTCAAGTACGAACGTAGTTAACTTCGAATAAATAAAAATTTATTATATTTAGATTCCTTTTACACGTCCTTTTATTGATTTAATTGATTTAAAGTCAATTTGAAAATATACACAGCGGAAGTTAATTTTTTCCTCAAATTTATTTTAATACTGCATTTCTTACCACCACAGTTTTCTTATTCGTAATGAAAATAATCAAATTCTTATTAAACATTGTGCCACTGACATACATATCTCTCGAATATGTATTACCTCAGTCAAAATATTCGCAACTTTTTTAACGTTGGAAACATAGGAAGTTACCATATAAAAAAGTTGCGAATATTTTGACTGACCTATTAATTTTTCAACCATCAAAATATTCGTATACTGTTGTAGCAGCTTATACAAACTAATTTCTACTCAATGACTTGACCATTGAAATATATAGCATAGTTCTGGGAGAACCATTCGAGAAGATTAAAGGTAAGGAAAATTATAATGAATAAAATCGATATGACATAGTCGCAGGAATGCTGACGTGTAATAAAAGGATTCGACAATAGAATTTCTATAAATACCACGAAACTCACCGATATTTTATATTGCCAATACTCTTCTCTAAAAGGAAGGTTTTAATTTCCAATTCTCTAGACTTTAAGTGTACATTTAAGACCCTTCGTTCAATAAAAATGTTGACCTACACGTTACCCACACTTCTTCTAATAATGGATTTTGTCCCGTTGTGTTTACAAGACTCCGTTTTCATTTACTCTGTGCACGAAGCTGTGAACTGCAATCCAGAATGTCACTTTCATATTTTGCTTCAAAATGTTTTTGCACATCTTCTACAGTTAAAAAATCCTTCAACTTTTCGGAAACTAACTGAAAATGGAACAGAAAACCAAGTTCGTTTACTTCAAAATAATTCTTCAATTTCGGTTATGAACGTTCGGGGAATAAATTGTGTGTATCTAATTCTATTCCAAGTTTCCAAGACTGAGCGTACCAGAAATCAAGTTACAAAGAACCATGTTGCCAACAACGTAGACCAGACTCAAGTTTTTAAATTTATTCCTTTTTGGGAGATCGACAGAAATTTCTTAATTATAAAAAGTGCCGATAAATCTGACCGGTTTCCTTCCTTTCAAGCAGAATCACTTACACTATAATTTTCACCACTTTAAAAGATATAGAGCTTCGAATCTTTGAAAATACCCCTCTTTTTCGATACATGGAAATTTGTAGGAAAGTTCGATTTGTCTTGCTCTCTGATTCTGATCTTGACGACAAAGGTTCATCTGTTGTCTCAAAACCAATAACCCACTTTACTTGTCGCAGTTGCTTGTTAAACTCTCCTTACATTATTTCAAATATACATTTTAGCCTAAAATCACTGAAAAACTTTGCAAAGTTCTTGAAAACTGCAAATGAAAAGAATTTTATTTTTCACGGACAAAGGAAACTGATTCAATCCATACTGAAATTACCAAACCCAAAGCAAGTGCATTCAGTTGGTATTTCTAAACTGGTGATTAAGTCTTCACAAAGCTCCGACTTTTTACGTGGGCAATTGGATATTTTTATGTTACTTACGTTGAGTGAAATGAGAAACTTTTCTATCGAGTTTTGTGACTACCACGAGCCATGCATTCGGGAATATGTCACAAGATTGTTCCTTTCTGAAACCAGTGACAGAGATTTTTCATATATAGCGTATCCGGACCGCGGAGAAGTTCTCTTGCTTGAAGATATCGTTCATTACTTCCTAACATGTTACAGCGTTCCAATTGTCTCCGTCAAGTTCTTCATTTCCCCCTTTCAGCCCGGCTTATGGATCTGTTTTATTTTGTCAGCGATTGCTGTCACATTCGCCTGGTGTCTAATTAGTAGATTGAATAAACGGAAGCAAAAGTACAGTAACTCGTTTTCAATGACACTTTTAATGATCTCGTCTGTAAATGAAGATTCTTGCGGGAGTCCACGCTGGCTTGATAAAAAGCTATCTTTCCGCATAAGCTTTGTTGGATGGTTTCTAGCGATGATTGTAGTTGTGAATGGTTACATAGGCGTTTTAATATCTGGTCTAACCTTACCTTTTGATATGGAGACAGTAAACCACTTTAGCAACTTAAGTGTGTGCAATATTATAGCTACCAAGAAATAACGAAGAACAATTATATGTGTAAAATGGGATGGAAGATGCTCTACTTTTTTAACTACAATGAAAATAATTGCAAAAGTGAGCCTGGGATGTCTTATCACCCTCGAAAATTTGATGAAGAAAAAGATTTTCGCCTTTTATCTTCCGCGCTTAGCCAATCACAAGAGACGGGAGTGGGCAATAGTTGTAATCAGAGTCAAATGCAGTGGCTTATTTCATCATTTCCAAACAAAATGTTCAAATTCAGATTAGGTTTTCAAGGCAGCTGTTCTAGTTCGAAAAAAGTTACTTGTACAACCAATTCAGGCTTTGCGCGTTTGCAAGAAACATTGTTTAATTTAATCTATCCCGCTCACAATTTTTTGTATATTTCCATGACGTAAATATATCTACAAAGTAGTCTTGTGGTTTTTATCTCCAGTTGGATGAAAGATCAATTCAAGAGGAAAGCTCCTTAAATTGCAGAATTTTGTATTCTAACCCAATTCCACAACCATTTTGAGTCACAGAAACAGAAAGCTGCTTTTAACAAAAACATATTGATTCCTTTACCAATAAGTGCAATAATCTCGAGATCAAAGAGCAATATAATAACAAATCCATTTTAATAGCTTCCGTCTTCAGGAGAATGAACTTATTAGAATTTTTTACTCCTCAGCAACAAAGTCAGCATGGAAGTTGAATTATTAAAAGCATCTCCAGTTGGAATAAATACAACATCAGTAAGAACGATTTCTTTAGTTTTAATCTGATCTTTCAAGCATTCACAAGTACTTGGATTCAATCTTATCATGAAGAGGATTCTCCTTCTTCTGGTCCTTGTAATTTTGGTAAGCAATCATCAGTTTCCCTATTCATTAAATAACATTATTCAAAATCCTTTTTAATTAATATTTCAAACAACATAAACAATTTTCACATCTAGGACTGCACGGGCATATACTCATCACGCCAATCTCATCATCACAAAAGAATCTGGAATGATGAAGAGCGATCCTTTTCCTCTCCCCTACACCCAGTGAAGGGTAACGATCAATTTACTTAATTTAAATATTTCCACACCTTTAAAATCTGCAAAATAAAATTTTCAATTTTCAATAAATTTAAAATCTTCTTCTTGAGCTTATATTGAGACAAAGATACTTTAATAATCGGCAGGGCACCGCCATCACCACCACCGGAAAATCAAATCCGAGTGTAGCCCACCTCCTCCAGAGATTCCCCCGGAAGATGACATCTCAAAACTCTCCCTGTGGGAATTACTTGAGAAAGCTGAATCCCAACTAACCATCCATACTGGAGATGCTATTGTCCTTCTTGGAAGTACTGGAGCTGGAAAAAACACAATAGTTCAAACTGTCGCAGGGAACATAAGCAATCTCTATGTTTATGAAACCGCAGGAGAGGACCTGATTATTGTAGACCCTTAACAGAAAATAGGAATTACAACTGAATCAAGAACTCTTGTCCCTGAGCTAGTTCCAGATCCTCCCAACAGTCTCTATTATTACGACTTCCCTGGATTCAGTGATAACCGAGGAAGTAATGCAGACATTACTGCGAACTATCTCATGAAGAAAGTCACTGATAATCTCTCCTCAACACGACTCGCCTTTGCTGTAATCTCATCTGCGGTAAAGGTTGGGAATGACAAGAAGAATTTCGACTACTTGGTCTCATCTGCAATTCAAATAGTAGTAAAGGATTTGGACAAACTCCAGCAAGGAATGGAATGATTGTTACTAAAGCTGAGAACTACAATAGTCAAGGACAATTCAGAAGTGATGAAACAATCATGAATGGAATTATCGATTTCCTGAACCAATATAAGGAAGATCAGGAAAACCAAATAAATTCAATTCGGAGGAGAAAAAAAGGTCACTCTCGAATGACTCAAAGATATGTAATAGAACGGAAGATCCGATTCGTCGAAATTCTTCTTCAACCAAACAAGATTTGGTTTTTCAGACAACCTGAGACTTGTGGACCTTACCTGGAAACATCATGGGCACTTGATAACAAAGATGCAATGATTACACTAATGCGAGATAATCTAAAAAGCGTTGCAACAAATGAAAGTGATTTCGGATATGCCGTTTCCGACCAATCACTTTTGGAAATATTCAGTCTTTATCAAGAACTGAATTCTTACGTGACTTCAAATATAACTAAACTGTCTGATGATCTGAAACGAGCTAGTTTCCAAACTACGCTTACACTAAAAGAATTCTACTCACAAGCTGACTGGATAGAAAATGATTATGGGAACTTCAGTGCGGTAGTCAGGTCATTTAAAGGTAATTCATCCTTGTCCCCAAGTTTCTTGGCTGGTTTATTATCGGCTGCAATCAATTCAAGAGGATATGATCAACGATGGGCTGTAAACTTGAAGTCAGGTGAGTTAAAAATCAATTTCTAACAAACCATTGACATTTTAAAATTAATTAGTGAATTGGTTCAATGTTATATAACTAAAAGTACAAGTAATATAATTACATTCTTTTCAGACATGGAACGAATTGAGTCGTACATGGATTTCTTCGACGGTGTTGCAAGCGAAGGAACAACTTTTGACAGGGATATTTCCAAGTGGCTCCAAGATTACGGGAACTTCAGTGTAAGGTTGTAAGTTCATTTGAAGGTAATTCATCTTCATCCCCAAAGTTCTTGGCTGAGTTATTATCTTCGGCAATTAATTTGAGAGGATACGATCAACGATGGGCCCTGTACCTGAAATCAGGTGAGTCTAAATACCAAATCCTTAGTTAGCTTTAGAGTCTATGTATGCGCAGTATCCGGATAGCTCAACAAAAACAGCTCACCGATTCTCTTTTTGATTCAGAAATGGAACGAGTCGAATCTTATATGGATTTCTTCGACGATGTAGCCAAAGAAGGAACGACTTTCCAAAGAGACCCTGCCAACTGGTTACAACCACTTAAGAACTGGATCAGCCAACTCTCTCAAAGAAACGAGTGGTTTGTTTTCCTATCAGCCTTGAGGGATATCTTGGCTTCATACAATTTCCAAAAGAACCCTAAACCCACAACAAACCCAACAAACATTTTAGAGATTAAGGAAATGCTAGGAGAAGACGGGTACATTGTAACTCCATCAATTATTTCAATCTATGGCAAAATGGAATCCATTATTCCCGAAGACATGGACATACTGTGGTTCTTAGTAGACGAAGCCATTGAAGTCCCCAAGATACAATGTGACTCAAGTACTAGCCAAATGATAGTCAAGGGAACTTTCATTAAATCCACGGACTTTACAGACTCGACTGGTTCTTACGCAAACTGTTCATCCCCCAGGGTTGTGTCTATTTATGCCACTTAAACTGTCTTCTTCGATAGAAACATAAAACCGGCTCTAAATGACACCAGCGAAGATCCAGAATTGGCAATTGTTTCCCCAACATATGAAGTTGTGTGAAGTTCCAAGGTAGAAATAAACCTGCAAGGCTCAGAAGGAGAAAGTCCTTCATCTTCATTATCATTTTCCTTATCAAGAACAACAACTACTACTTCTCTCACAAGTTCAACAAACAAAAACATTTCACTCCGAGAAACTATAACAAGCATCCCTGAAAATATTGATTTCATCTGTAGAAATTATCACGACATATTTCCAATACACGGATCAAATGGAGGTGCGGGATCTCCCGGTGGTCCTGGTCTACCTGGAGGAAATTTCATAGGCCTCACCGCATCTGTATCAAATGGAGACATGCTTGAGATTTCTGCCTCTGGTGGAATTGCAGGAAAAGGTGACCAAGGAGAAGACGGTGGAAGTGGAGGAGAAGGAGGGGAGTTTAGGTATGAGCGGTGGGGGGCTCTGCCAAAATGTTGCACCTTGCTTGGCCGAAGGTGGTTGCGATGGCCAAGGCCCATGTACTGGACACTACAGACCATGGGCTTTAAACTTCGACACCTGCTACAGAAAATCAAATGATGTAGTCGATTGTGAAGCAGCAGGATGTATCGGAGGGAAAGGTTGATCAGGTGGAGATGGAGGTGTTGGAGGAATCGGAGGATACCCGGGAAATGTTTCCCTAGTGCTGGTTACAAATGAAGATGATGGCCAAGGAGTAGGTATAAGAGTCCATGTTGGCTCTAATGGTACGGGGGGACCGGGTGGAAACCGCGGTAGAGGTGGAAAAAGAGGCTCTGGATGGAAAGCTTGAGTAGACAAAGGTCTGGGATGTCTTTGCGATTGGGAAGATGAAGTATCCCTTCATTATGAACAATATTCACAGGATGGATCATCTGGAGCCCCTGGAGCAAATTCAGAAGGGCTGCAACTCCCGAGGGAGCCTACCTTTATGTTAACTAAAATGCCATTGGTGTTGGCTTACAAGGCATTTGCACTCCCAAAAGAATCCGATTTCTTCCCAAATGAGTTTATAAGTCAATTAGAAAACACTCCAAGTGTGAGGGAAGAAGAATCAGCAATTCATTTTGCAGAAGAACTCCTCATTTTGGAAGAAGTTAACTTACTATTTAAGAATGAAGACATAGGGAGAGAATCTTTGACATTCCGTATGGTTCCTCGCTACGAGTCTTATGTGAGTAGACTCGATAACTATACTCAAGAGTACAGTGACAGCATTCCAGATGCAGATAGGAAACTTATCTCCCTTCTATACACAATGGCTCTCAATCAATTGAGGACACTAAAGATGGTGTTTGGAGTTCCTGTTGTTGTCAATGTAGAAGGTACACAAAATTAAGTGTTTATATTCTCTGTTTCTATAAGTCAATTAAATTACTGAATCATGAATTTTTAGGATATTTGGAATCAGTTGCCATGCGCTTAGAAGACTACAAAGAAGTAGAGACTGCTGTAATGTTAACCGACGAGAAAAACCGGTACAAGGAGACTTACTTGGTTAAAATAGAACAAGCGATGGTTTTTCTCGTGGACACTGTGGATCCAGCCCTACAAGAAATCTATGACGATATCGGAGATATCACTGATCAATTACTTGTAGCCATACAGAGAATGATCGAGGCCGCTGAAGCAGCTGAAGAGTACTACAAGGAAGCTTTGGAGGAAGCAAAGAAGAACATGGGCCTTCGGTCTGTCTTTAATATATTTCAAATGGGAGGAGCTGCGTTGAGTATTCTTGGAGGTCCTGCGGGTGGTGCGATAGGTGGAATCATAGGAATAACGTCTTCTATTGGGGAACATTTGGCTTTAGACTCGAATGGAAATATCCGACCTCCAAATCCTCTGCCACCGTCAATTCAAAAGTACGCCGATGAAATGGAAGCGCGTAACAAAGCGACAAGCATTGAGAGGCAACAGGAACTGGATACTCTAATTGGAGAATCAAGGTCAGCTGTTACAGATAACCCAGAAGTTCTTGACGATTTAAATGCTCAAATAGACAAGCTTGAGCAAGATAAGATTGTTTTACTCGAGAATGGACCAACAGGATCTATGAAACAGTTTCAAGACTTGAACAATGCTGTCTTAGAAAGTGAAGCTAATTTAAAGAATGGACTGGACGAGAGGTCTACTCATTTAAATGTAAAAATCCTACTTTATTATTACAATTTATTTAAGTGAATCAATTTGAATCAAATAATGCAAAGTAATTTTATTTACAGAATGTAATACAAGGACTGGAAGGAACTCCAGAAGAACAGGAAGCTTCACAGAAATACGGTCCAGCAGCAATTGCAGCGATTAAACACGTCGAGTCATCAGTTAAAGTAGTTACTTTTATGGGCTACAGCATTTACAATGAATACCAAAGTGATAAGGACGAAATAGCCCGGCTGTCAGCAATGGTTGACAAAGCTGCGAAACAAGTGGAAAGCCTTAAGCTCTACGAACAAGCTGTGTACGATCTTCTAATTCCATTCACAGAAGAAATTATTGCAGAAATGGATGAAGCTGCACAACAAATGGCAAATCAGTCTTCTGTCTTCTTACGAGTTACTCGATGGGAGGTTCAAAAGACACTGAGGGAATACAATTACTTTCTCCAAGATTTCACTCAAGCTTTTCCAGACATCGCTAAACAATATGCACTGCAAGTGGAAAATCTCATGGAAGCCATGACCTTAATGATTGACCTTTACGATTGCATCGAACAATACAATAAACAAATGCAGTTTGCCGATTACATAGCCAACATTAACTGTCCACGTGCAATTGGGGCTTCTTTGGGAGAACCTGCAGCAATTCTTTATCAAAAGATAGATTTGGCAATGCAAGCATCCTTATTGCTAACCGAGTGGGATAGAGTCATTCAAACTTTCCAGCAGTGGGTGTATCCATTTGAAGATGCTTTCCAGAATGACCTCAAGACAAACAACATTCCAGATTACATGGCTCCGGAAATCACATATGTTTCCGAGATGTACAGCTTTATGATTCCTGACATCCAGAAACGAGTGACAGGTCTGTCTGCATCACTTACTGCGTACAAGAACGCTGCGTTTGAAGCTGTGGATTCGGTTCTAATTCACAACGAGTTCAATTCTGACAAGGTCTCTACTGTTCCCTTTCACGTGTGGAAAAATGAAGATGAAGAGAAGAGAATTACGCAGCTTTTCTTAGGAAATCAAATTACGTTGTCGGTGTCTCCAGAGTTCACTTACCAAAAGGAAATGAGAGCTGTAAAGTTTACAATTGCTGAGATTGAACCGAAAGCAAGAAATGAGACCATTCAGGCGGAATTGAAGGCGGAGTTGGACAAGCTACGAGTAATAATTACTCACTCGGGAGTGTCGAGATATTTGCACGAGGATTCCATGGAAGAAATGGTCGGGGGAAATTTGACAATCCAATACAACTTTGAAAGGGATAACGAAGGACAGAGACTTGGAAAGAATAACGTGTACAAGAAACTTGAGACGGGAGACTTGATTCTAACCCCGTATACATTGTGGACACTTCAATTGAAAAAAGCTCAGATTAATACACCCTTTGATTTCAACGAGTTCTCGAAGTTTGCATCTCTTGTTGACCTTGAACTTATTGGTAAGGGGTCGTTTGTACGACAGAAAGGAACAAGGGTTATCAAGGTTCACCGTGTTCCATTGTATGTCTTCCGAAATCGAAACATCTCGTTGCGTCCAGTAGGAAAACGATTGGAAATTCACTGACTGACTCAAGAAACACAAGAAGATATAAAGTGTCGTACAATATCTGGATGTAATTTTACCGAAATTGAATCAGCTGCATTGTAATCTGGTGCTAAAAACTAGTTTTACCTATGTCTAGAACATATTGTTAACTTATATATGTATGTACTTTGGAGGGGAGTCCTTTCGGACATCGGCGGTAGTCTATTTTTGACTAATTGCCTCAACCCCTATTTTACGTACTAAGCTGATCTTCGGTGA
>Ga0194135_10001517_pt1 | contig 13896 bp, 13 predicted proteins | sample LitLau_LLRF_2013_FD_134024 | JGI IMG/M metagenome (GOLD analysis project Ga0194135, IMG submission 134024) | Freshwater sediment microbial communities in response to fracking from North America - Little Laurel Run_MetaG_LLRF_2013 (version 2) | ecosystem: Environmental > Aquatic > Freshwater >...
GGGCTCGTAATTGGGAAGTGATTGGGAGCAGGAGAAAGTTCTTTCACTTCGAAATTAATCATTTACGATCCCATAAACCCTTGTAACGTTTACATAAGGAAACAATTTGTTGCTTCTTGGAACAAAATGCTCGTGGAGCTCCCACGGACGGTTTCCAAAACTTTTATGATGAGCTGAAAACAAAGCTTTGGAATTCTGAAATTAGTTTTCCGCGCTGCGGATGATTTTAAGTATGACGTGGATGATTAAAACGGAAACGAGTAAAAGTTTGGTCCTAGGCGTCCCAATTCTCCTTTCCAATTGGGAGCGGGCAATCAATGGTGAAAGTGAAAGGCAGTGTGGAGAAAACGTCTCTCTTGAACTGATTTTTTTGAGAGTGTTGAGGACCTAGCGGAAAAGAAAAGGAAAACATGCTTTCTCCGTCCTTGTCTCTCGATTCCAATTAAGGGCCCATATTCAATTTCAAGTTCTGGGAGGTTCCTAACACTGCCTTTGTATTTCCCTTCCTTCCAGTTCGCCTTCATGACAGCATTCAAGAGGAACACTTCCACTACCTCGTCTTTGATCTGTGAGTTTCCTTTCTCTCTCAGCAGCCGCGGCTAAGCACATCATCATACCCGCGGAAAGCTTTCACTCCACCTTTCACGTCCCTGTCTGCTCCCGTTCCGTTGAGGAGGAGAAGTCCTTCTCCGCCAATCAGGAGGAGAGGCATGGAGGCGAGGCGTAGAGGGAATAATAAATCCCGCTTTGCGGTGAATGGGGATGACGGGACGGGAGTGATAATATGCACAATTTACCTAATGGATCCCAAAGTTGGGGCCCGTCCTAGTCCTACCCGAAAATGAAATGAGATGAGACAAATCCCGTCTCCGAACGAACAACCACTCCTCCGCAATTCCGGCCATGATGAGAAAATCCATTCTGCACTTATGCTTATGAGATTCATTTCTGGAAAAAGCTTGGGGAGCTGGCAGAGTAAATTAGGACAGTAATTGAGGATTTGTTTCCTTTGTTTAGCGTTACCGGGGGCGAGCTCTTTGAAGACATTGTCGCCCGGGAATTCTACTCTGAGGCTGACGCTTCCCATTGTATTCAACAGATTCTGGAGAGTGTGAACCACTGCCATACGAATGGTATTGTACATAGGGATCTTAAGGTAAGCTCTACATTCAAAACTGGCCGCTAAACTTGGGCTTCTATAATTAATTATAAATCTCCGAAGGAATTCTGATTGTTTTATTAAATTTTCATTAATTTATTTGTGATGCTTCATTTTTTAATTGGGTTTAAAAATAAATGTTCAGTTTCTGATAAAACAACATCATGGAATCACTCGGAATAATGTTTTGCATTTCAAATCAAAGTGAGGAGATCCAATGAGAAGCTCCAGTGAAAGAAAGCTTTCACTTCCACGGAGAAAGTAACGCTGCGCTTGCGCTGTGCAAGTGAAAATGGGAACCTGAAAAAAATGTTCCTTCCGGAATTCTGATAATTGCTGTCCTAATTCTTGTTGGCTCCCTTTCACTTCTAGCCTGAGAACCTCCTCCTTGCAAGTAAAGCCAAAGGTGCGGCCGTCAAGTTAGCTGACTTTGGATTGGCCATTGAAGTTCAAGGGGACCAGCAGGCGTGGTTCGGTGAGTTCTTCTCAATAATTACACTTCCCTTTCCTAATTATAATTAATGAGAAAGAGCCAAACCGAAAACCAGCCCGGGAGTCCGCAGGACCAACGCAACGGCACTATGCATTTTAATCCACTCAAAAGGAATCCTGTAATTAGGGAAGCATCGGGGAATTCTCATTTTCCTTTGAACATTCATTATGAGATCCACTTTTGGCAAATGCGTTTTTTTTTGTGACTGGAGCCACCCCATTGGGTCCTCCTAAGCAACATTCTCTCGTTGAAATGAAAATTTAAAAAGGGAATTGATCAACACGTTCTGATTTTCCTAGGATTTGCCGGGACGCCGGGTTACTTGTCCCCAGAGGTGCTGAAGAAGGAGCCATATGGGAAGCCAGTGGACATATGGGCATGTGGTGAGTTAGTGCTTCTCTCCCCCTGCCTCTCCGAGGCCAATCCATCCAGGATCAATCTCTTAGTTCTGATCTGACATTTGTCTTCTTTTTGATTCCCACAGGAGTCATCCTGTACATTTTGTTGGTCGGCTACCCGCCTTTCTGGGATGAGGACCAACACCGATTGTATGCTCAGATTAAACAGGGCGCTTATGATGTAAGGAAATTAAGACCCACCCCCTCACTCACTCACTCCGGTAGAGTGCTGTCCCTCAATTTAGTTTCCGTCTTGATTGGTTTCTGGTACAATCCGTAGTATCCCTCACCTGAGTGGGACACTGTGACCCCGGAGGCAAAGAACCTAATTAACCTCATGCTTACTGTAAATCCCAATAAGCGAATCACTGCCACTGATGCTCTCAAGCATCCATGGATTTGCGTAAGGAACACTCTAACTTCGTCGATTACTGGATCGAAGCCCTTTTCTGATCGATTCTGACCATTTTTTTTTCTGGTTCTGTCTTGGCAGCAACGAGAACGCGTGGCAAGTTTAGTTCACCGGCAAGAGACAGTAGACTGTCTGAAAAAATTCAACGCGAGGCGGAAGTTAAAAGGGGCCATTCTCACGACGATGTTGGCGACCAGAAACTTTTCAAGTAAGAGCCGTCCTACTCTCACTTCCTCCGCCTTCCACTTCCAGGTCGGATCCTTTTGAATAGTATGGGAATTCCTTTTCCAGGTCGAAGCATTATTAACAAGAAAGGTGATGGGAGCACAGTGAAGGAGTCCACTGACTCGTCCACAACCATTGAGGATGACGATGTCAAAGGTAAGTCCTCTGCTCCCCTTTCTCTGAGTCTGAGTGATCGCTTAGGATATTTAGAAAGCAAGGATGGGTCAGCCCGTATACCCTTGAACGGTGCGGCGGGACTCACGTCTACTTCTCCTGTTTCGTGTAAACTTTAACCTTCTTTTGATTTCCATTTTTCGTATTAAACTAAAAGAAGTGCATGAGATGGTGTTCTCTCCATGTTCTCATGTTTGTAGTCAATAATGATTTTCTCTCATTCTGTTTCATTCATTGTTTCTTTGTAATTTTTTTTTGTAATCTTTTTCTAAATTTCCAAACTCTGATTATTGTCTTCCTTGGTTGAAAAAACATGTTAGCTTAGCTGTGGTGAATGAAACTAATTAATTACTACTACACTAATGATTCCTATTTGATTAGAAAATACACATTTTCTGTGTTATTGTTGTGTTGGTTAGACGAACAAGGTCGGGTCAAGGGAGTGGTGGATAGAACTTGCACCGTGATTCTTAAAGAACCTCCTGAAGGTAATCGACTGGAAACTGAGCGACAAAGATGAGAGCATCCTTGATGTGTAAATGTTCGTATGAGAGGTCACTTGCTAGTCCAACTAAAATCACAGTAACATTCCCAACTGAACGAAACAGTAGTCAGTGAGTAGCTCATGCTCGTGCCTGTTCAACTTATTCATTATTGACACTTGGAAAGCGCGTGTCAACTAATTAGCTTCTCTGTTCGCTTCCTACCGTCTCAACGCACTCTTTTTCTGTCTGTCTAAACTAAATTCACTTCCTCAAATTATTAACTGTCGGAGAAAGTTAGTTTCTAAGCTTCACATTTTGAATTAATTTCGGTTTTGAGGAGAACTAACCACTTTGAAGCAAATTCTAACCTTGCTGTAGTGCTGAGATTACTAACGATTCCAACACGTTTTACTAGAGTTTCCCAAGAGTTCCCTCCACCCAAACTCCAATTTGTGATTTGAAACTAATAACGCTAAAGTTTTGGAGAAAGTATTCATGGTCACTTTTGCCTGCCAATGGTCACTTTTTGCCTAGGAATCCCTGTCACCACGAGCACGCCTTTCAGTACGCCTCTCTCATCACCCCTCCTCCCCCCTCTCGACATGAAAAGCATCTTAGATCAAGGTTAGAATGACTTAATTTCAAATTCGGTTTCTTTTCTTCTCTTTCCTTTGCATGCGGCTTTAATTTGTGCAAACCTGACTCCAACACACACACGACCTGCCTAACAGTCATTGAATCGACCGTTGTGGAAGAGGCAGAGGAAGTTACCCTCTCGGAAGCATCTGACGAGGAGCCGGATCCTGGTTGGTCCAATTCATGACCTAAATCCAAACTCTGTCGTCTCCTGTAGTTTGAAATTGAATCAAGTCCATTCGAGTCCCCCTTGTCCTGCTTCAGTAAATTGGGAGAGAGACGCAGAGCAGTCACAGAAAACCATGTAGATCCGCAGCTCCTAGTAGTCGTATATTAAAGGAAGTAATCTGATCAAAAATAAATTAGAAATGAGATCTTGGTTGGTTGTGCGGGGGTACATTTTAATTAAGGGAAAGCAGCATCCGCCTGTCTTGAGAACCAATCACGATTACACGCCTCACTCTTCTTGGAGCCGAAGAAAGGTCTTGATTGGTCCAGAATTCAATTGTACCGCCACAGTGGACATCTTGCACGATGAGGATCCGCACAACCATAGGAGCAACTTAGACTTGTTCCCTGTCGCCCTTTTAATTGTGCGCTGCTCCGGCTTTTGGAAACGTAGAATTTTACTCCTCTTGCGTTCCAAGTTCGGCCTGTTGAATTTCCAGACAAATCCGGTTAGTCGTTGAAGGCAAATCCTTACACACCCATAGTAGTTCCTATGAAATTGAAGCATGAAATCAATCTCTCGTTGTTTGGACTCACGTCTGTCTGGCTCGGCCTGGAAAAGAATTGTGATCTGATCCGTGTGATGTGTGTGCTCTCTGGTTTCCTTAACTTTTCTCTTTCTTATCTTCTTCTGATGCCATTTTTCTTGTTTTGTTGACTTTCTCTCGTCAACAATCACTTGACACAAAACACTTTAGAGAACCGCCACACTGTCTCCTGTGGAAATGCTTACATGCAATGCAGCAGCGGAAGTGGTGGTGGTGGTGGTGGGGGCTCAGGTAACGCTAATCCGACTTTCACTTTACGAAACTTGTCTGCTTTTCCAACTCACTCCATTTCTTCCAATTCTTCATCACGCCTTTTCTTCATTTATAAAGAATTCATTTTTTTTTCTTCACTAATTTCTCCTCCAGCGAGAGAGCACCATCTAATAATAAATAATTAGCATAGGAATTAATAAAATCCCAGTACTAACCCAACTAAAAATGCAATTAAGAATGAAGTTGATTAACAATGTGAATTTGAGATGATGCTCAAATAGTTCCAAATGAAATGGGCGGAATCATTCTCATCTTGATGATTTTACTTTCCAGCCCGTAAAGGAGAGATCATCAAGTTGACGGAACAAATCCTAGAATCAATTGCCACTGGGGATTTCGAAGGCTACTCGTAAGTTAATTATAAAAGAGTTATTGTAACAATCTCTGATGAAACCAGGTGAGTTTTCAATCTCTGCCTCTCCTTGTTGATTAAAGGAAATTAGCTGACCCTCACATGACGGCGTTTGAGCCGGAGAGCCTCGGCAATCTTGTCGCCGGTATGGATTTTCACAAGTTCTACTTTGACAATGGTTGGTATGCTTTTGTTTTGTTTTTCTATCAACTAATCCTCTCTCTTCTCAAATTAAAACCTTTCTCTCACCACACCGCCGCGTTTTGGCACATTTGACATAATAATAATCCGCACACCAAACAAAGCTGCAGGCTCCTCGCTGCTGTCGCTATATTATTAGCTCGCTCCATGCGGAAAGTACGCACGCACGCTATGAAGCTATATTTTATTTTCCGGCTCCTTTGTTCTTGGGTTTTTGGGCAGGTGCAAAATGGAGGGGAAGGGAGAAGAGACTGTGAATTAATTGGTTTTCTCCTTGTTCTGGCTTCCATTGTTTCAGGGGGAAAGTCTGGAAAGATGAATACGACGCTCCTTAATCCACATGTCCATCTACTCGGGGATGATGCGGCCTGCATCGCCTATGTCCGTCTGTCCCAATCTACTGACAAGTAAGTCAATAATTATTCAACCAATCACGCGTCAGGATGTTTAATTAAAAAAAATCCGCGAATCGCTTACGAAAACTGTGAGCGAGTTAACGTTCAAACTTGATTGGTCCTTGCAGATCCTCTGGCCAGTCTAGAACGACTCAATCCGAAGAATCACGCGTTTGGCATCGCAAGGACGGGAAATGGCAAAATGTGCACATCCATCGATCCGCCTGCGGATCCACCAAATACCCATAATCCCTGCCCCACTCTAATTAATTAAAAAGCAAGACAAGGAAAAACTCTTACTCTAAAAATAGGTCTCGACTATGCAAAGAAAAAATGGACATCCATCCTCCGAAGACGTCAGTCCAAATCAATCAGCGACCAGTGACTCCAACGGAAGCTCCTCCTCCTCCTCCCACCTCCACAGTTCTTCGGAGACGCTATAAATGCAAAAGCAACTGAAATTCTCTTTTCTCTTTAAAAAAAAATGTTGAAGCTAATGGCTACTCTTCTCCTTAATTAACTTTCTCCTCTACTTTAACCTTCCTACTCAACCTGATCCCGTCTCTCCTCGTCGTCCCTTGTGACTTTCCCCCGGTGCATTCTGGTTTCTAATGCCAAAGAGTTGAGTTTTCTATAAAGTTAGAGTCAAGAATCTACAAACTAATCAATGCATTAATTATTATTATTAACTAAAACAAAAAAAAAGAGTCACAAAGTAATCCAATGATATTAAAAAATTAAGCCTAATGGAAATCCAATGAACGTTAAAGACAATTCTACCGAAAAAAAGTTTCCTTATTCAAAAGAATTTCTTTCGTAAATGCCCTGGGAAGAGACTTCCTCATCCTCCTCCTCCTTCATCTTGCTCGCTCCAAATGAAAAACTCCTCCCATTTCCAGTCTTCTTAAGATGCCTTCAACAGCACTTCTTCTAAATTCTATCAGTGAATTATGAATTATGAATTAAACTTGTACTTTACTTACGTACATAAACCTAATCAATCAATCAAAAAGAAACCAAAATTTTTTTGCACCATCTCTTAAAACTACGTTTTTTTGGTCTATGAGTCAACTACCGTGAGTTTACTCTACTCTAATTAATTATTATTATTAATAAGAATTTATTCGCAAAATTTACAAAAACTGAAGAAAGTTAATTAATTACAAATAAGAAATTGAAATGATGGTTACTTCTACTATACTACTGTTTACTGAATAGTAAAATTACAATTGTTGGTCTTGTTCATCCAATTCCTTCTCTCTGTTTCTATGTTTAGGAAAGTTTGTAAAATTGGTCCAATCGGAAGTCTTTTTCGTTTATTGCGGAGTGACCAAAATGATTTTATGGTCCTACGGGGACCTTCAACTCCGACGAATTTCTAAGTTCTGCTGTTCCACTTTGGCTAATCTCTTAACAATGTTGTGAGGGTGGGTAATTATGCGGAAATTTGTTTTTTAAAAAAAATGTGGAATGCGGTGACTTTCATTGTCTTCTCCATCTCCATTGGATGAACTTGACCAAGATCTCATCTCGTCTTGAGTCTTCCCTCAACAAAATCCTCATCTCATCCTCATCATCGGCATCATCACCAGCATGCAGGTGTCAAGGAGCTCCAATTGTAGCCATCCCTTGTCTCCTTCTTGTGTTTTGTGTGAGAATGATTGTTAAGTTGGGATGAGAACAGGTTGAACAAGTGAACTTGCTGCGTTAGTCGAGGCGAGGCTTTGACTCGGATAAGTTCTCCTCATCCTCAACCCATTTCACTCATCCCCGCTTCCTCTTCATCTTTTGTCACCAAAATACGAAGACTCTTATCCGTACCTGGCTCGAGTCCCCCGAATCCGTGTGCCAGTGATCTCTCTTGGAAACTCTGAAATTCCGGTGGACTTGAAAGTTTGGCCCGGTGGACCAAAGTGCTCTTTCTCCCGCATGGTTTTCCCAAAAAGGGAAATTACGGACGGTTAATTGGAGCTTGGAAGTGGGTTTCGTTCAAGGGGAAGGAGCTACCAGGCACACGGTGCGTAAGCCTAAATTTTCTCTCTGTTATACAAATCAGGCCCACGCCCAAGTGGAAAACCAATTTACTGTCGAGCCTTTTTATACGCAACGCTTCCTCTCAGGGCCCCAAGGGGAAAGTCAGAAAGGGAGAGAGTGATTGGACTTTTTCCATTCCATTCCACTTACTTTTTCTTTTCAATTCCATTATCTTCATTTCGGCTAAGACTGTCAGGTTTTTGAATCCAGCAAGGCTAAATTTTGTATTGTAAATTTAATTACTATTATTCTTTGTGTGATTTGGGTCGGAGGAGCGGATGCATGCCAGTTTTCATCTCATTCATAAAGTCCTACGTAATAATATGTTTGGTAACCGGACTGGGAATGCGACTCATATCTTTTATTCCGTCATTAATAATTCTTTCAAGAAAACTTGTTTTCTGTTGGAAAAGGTGATTCCCCGTTAGATCTGCTAAATTCCCTTCTTTGCTGTCTTTCTTTTTCTTTTTGCCAATAAAGGTCACTGGTCCGTTATTTAATGGGAACCAGCTGGCTGCTGCTGCTTACGAAATGAATGATGCTGCTGGTGGTCGCCGTGACTCTTCTGTTATGTTGACTACTAGGGCGCCATTGTTGGCAAAGGAAAAAAGCCATTTCCTTAATCTTCAGGTTACTCTGTCAAGTTAATTAGGTCATCCCCCACTCCTTTGCTCGTCTTCGCGGGGGGAATACAATGGACCCATTTATTTTTACCAATTTCCTTCGACGGGAGCCACTTTTGAGTCCCCCCTCCTGGCCCTTTGCGTCAATCAATGTCCGCTGGCCCTCAGGCGGTTCCCTCCGCCCGAATTCTCCTGAATTCAAGTCCTCACTTTTTTGTCAAGGAGGAGCTTTTGTTTAATTTCTCTTCTCTGTCTGTGTGCCAATTTTGGGAATTTGACTCTTCGTCAAACTCTGCATGTCGCCGTCACGCCGTGGTTTTCTGATCTCGATTTATGCATAGATGACGACGGCGGAGTACCGCAAAACCTCAGGCTCGAGTCCATCCCAATGTTTACAGGATTTTATGAGTCATGACGAGAGGAAAACGAGGGTGAATTTCAATTTGATTCGTCAAAACTTATAATTTTTAATTACGTTGGACTAGAAATCAAAACCTCAATTGTTTGGGATTAAACCGGGAAGGGAATGCAAGGCAGCACTAGTGACAAGTCACCACCATTTCTTTCTCTTTTTTTTCTTGCTCAGATGAGGACGCTGAACCACAGGCGGCTGTGCAAACTGTCCCTTCTCCTGGTCGTCGTCTCACTCTCCTGCCTCTTTGACGACTGCAATGGGACCCAAAATGTGTCAACCACTTCGTCATTCAAGGATACTGACGTCGTCACTGCCATTGACCAGTTTCAGGCCGGGAACCTCATGGCCAACGTCTCTCGCCCGGCCCACCATAATTACACCGGAGTAAATATCTTCGCAGCACCCTCCATGGTCCATGGATTCAAGCCCGTCTACGACTCGGATCCCCAATTTGTATCCATCACCACTGAGACGCCGCCGCCACCGCCGCGGCGGAAACCGGGGTTCAGTCTATTCAAAAAGAAAAAGAAACGACCTCCGCCGTCGCTGCCACAGTCACCAGCTCCTCAGACCACGCAACCAACTCATCCCCAACAGTCCCAGTCCCAATCCGTCGAAGAGTCCGTAGAGACGGCACAGCGGATTCCAATCAATTCTCATTTCAACAATCAACCTCCCCACCACCACCACTACAACCATTATGGACCCCCACCTCCTCCGCCACAGTCCGCATTTAGTCGCCTCACTTCCATGTTTATGCGTCCCGGCGGACCACCAGGCCCCCACTACCCACCACAGCAACAACAACAACAGTGGAGGCCTCCGCAACCGCCGATGCCGATCCATACGCATGGCTCCACTCAAGGCCCTTCCCCATCCCCGCCATCCTTCCCGATTGTTCCCAAGTCCCCGCATTACGGGGGAGTCCCCGCCCACCAAGGGCATCACCACTACGGAGCTCAGCAACAAGCAAGTGTTCAGGCACCAATTTACTCGAGGCCTCCTCAGGGCCCCGCCCCCTTTCCACCCAAGTCGCCTCACCACCGTGTCTCCCTCAACCACTACCTCCAAAAAATCTCCAACATGTTCAGTCGGTCACCCCACGTTCCGGGCTCATCAGGCTATCGCCCTCACGCGTATGCCCAGTCACCGGCCTACCCAAACTATTTCCCGCTCAACACCTATGCCCCGCATGGGCAGAGCCCGACGGTGGGTGGTCCAGTACCGCAGCAGGCACGAAGGAAGAGACTCCGCGTCAAGAAGCCATCCCCAGACCGACGCCTGGACCAGCAATACTTGACAGGGAGACCGAGAGCGACGAAGGAATCCGATCCCGGGAAACCGGACACAATGGGTAAGTGTTTCAAATATTATTTTGCCAAGCATTCATTGGTCTACGGAAGGGTGAGTTGGGCCCAAGCACGCAGTTAATTAACTTCAGTTAACCAAATTAATCCAGAATTTATACTGAGAGTAATTTTAATTATTTTGTGAAATAGAAGTAAAGCTCCATACTGGGATTCACACGGAATCACGCGGACTGTTGACTCGGCGACTCTTCAATACACCGGGCCCTGTCTTTGTGAGGATGAGACGTGACACGGGTGCGGGCTACAGGATGCCTGGGATTTTCGGCATGGACGGTGGGAAACCATTTTATTTGGACAAGGTAAGGAGTAAGCCGATGCGGAACTGGAATGGGAATGTGAACATTTTTTAACGCAATTTTTGGGGGTTGTAGGATCCAACTACGGGCGACATAACCTTCACCCCAAACCAGCAAAAGAAATCCATCGCGAGCAATGAAGTGGAGACAAATGGAACTTCGGATGGAACGGGAAAGAAGAAGAAGCCCATGCCGATTATCATCCATTCCTACTCGAGCACCAAGATGCAGGGACAGCAACGACGACCCGTCAACAAGTTTGTTCCTAAGAAACCCACGTTCTTTTACGGAAATCGCACCAGCACATTGGCTCCACCAAGGCTTCCCAGCTTTTACCCCAAAGTTCAATCCCTGAGTGACTTTAAGAACAGCATGGGGATGAAAGCCAGCAGTACATCGACCACTACTACCTCTACAACAACTACCACCACGACAACGGAACCACCCACAACTACGACGACGACCACTGAGCAGCCAACGACAACGACGACCACCACCGAGCCACCAGCAACAACCCAAGAGTATCGCCTGGTTACGCTCAGAGCCAGTCAAGTTCCAGCCTCAACGTATCCTCCAGGCTACGATCCATATCTCCCCTTCGACCTTCTTCATCTCCAGACGAAGAAACCAACCGTCCTGGAAGAAGTCTCTGCCGTGGTCCAGGAAATCCATCCGGGTGATCACGGTTCCAGTTTTACTCCGACAGGGGTTTTTTCGGATCCAGAAGGGGACGAGATCATTGGGAGCGTGGAATCGGTCCCACTCGACTTCATTCCTCCTCCAGTAGTTCAAACGGCACTCCCGACAGAGCCCTCTCCAAGCACTCAAGCCCCGGTTCCGGTGCCAAGCTCTGTGATCGATACAGCCGAAACCTCGGTCAGTTCCGCCGGAATCGAGCCCACGCCGTGGATTCCATCAATCCCGTTGGAGTCTTCCAGCAGCGTCAGCGTCAGCATGAGTGAGACGGAAGGAGTAACTGAACCAGAAGAGTACTACGACTACGAAGCACCTCCACAAACTGGGCCTCAGTACCCTCCATTCTACAATCAATACGCTCCTCCTCACCCCCAAAATCCGCCCAATAGCTTCAATTCCTTTGGACCAGGGCAGCCGCAACCCCCTTGGTACTATCCACCCCCAGGACAACAACCATTCTATCCCCCATGGGGTCCATACCCGAATCCGCCAATGGGATTCCAACCACCTGGACAACAGCAGTTTGTACCCAGCCAGCCTCCTTTAGTGGTTCCGGCACCGGCTGGGCCCGTTACGGAATCTCCAGTGACGACCATTGCAACAACTGTACAAACTTCCACCACCCCTTTACCTACCAGCTCCACAACCCAGAGTACGTCAACGACAACGGAGGCAACCAGTTCAGCTGAGCCAATAATACCAGAAGACGCCGGGGTGGAGCAGGAAGACGAGACGTCCGATGAGGGCCAAGTTTCAGTTGAGACACCAAGTGGGCCAGGATTTAATCCTATTCAACTGCCTACAGAAATCCATCAGCGTCCCCCTCCGCCTCCACCACATCATTTTAGGCCACCGCCAAACTGGAGACCACCGCCGCCGTCCCACTTTAATCGACCAGGCATTTACCCACCACCACCCGCCCATCACTTTAACCGCCAAAACTTTCCATTCCGTCCACCACCACCCGTAGGGGAGCTTATAAAGAACAAGCCACTCCTCCCGAATGGAGACTTTTCTGGACCTCCATTCCAAAAGATGCCAAACATGGCCAACCAGCAGCAGATGAGGGAGCCAGTAGTAGTGGTACACATGGAGGAGAAATTGGCGTCGAATGAATTGCCGAGCTTAGTCCAAATACCGACGACGACGACGACCGAAGCAATTGTCACAACACAGAAACCTACGACACCCGAGCCACAGACTCAGCCGCCAACAATCCAAACTCAGCCACCGACAATTCAGACTCAGCCACCCACAATTCAAACGCAGCCACCCACAATTCAAACGCAGCCTCCAACAATTCAGACTCAGCCACCCACAATTCAAACGCAGCCTCCAGCAATTCAAACGCAGCCACCCACAATTCAAACGCAGCCACCCACAATTCAAACTCAGCCTCCAACAATTCAAACGCAGCCTCCAACAATTCAGACCCAGCCTCCAACAATTCAAACGCGGCCACCCACAATTCAAACGCAGCCTCTAACAATTCAAACACAGCCACCCACAATTCAAACGCAGTCCCCAACAATTCAAACGCAGCCGCCCCCAACAATTCAGACTGAGCCTCCAACAATTCAAACTCGCCCTCCGCCGCTTGAGGCAGTTCATGTTCCTCCAAGAATCCCAATCTCTCTTCCAGAAACGGCACCAACGAGTCAGGCTCCGTTGTTTCCGGAAGCGAGCGGAGTGGTCGATCAGCAATCAACTGTGCCAGCATCCGCAGAGTATGAAACGTATTATGAAGACTATCCAGATGAAACGCCCGTCATGTACAATCCGTACAACAATGCTCAGGGGCAATACTATAATAGTCAGCAGCAGCCCAAAACGGCTCCATCTCCCGTCCAACACTACTACGAACAAACTGAGAATCCACGAGAACCTCTTTATGCGCAACGCCCGAGCATAGTGAACTCTGACCTCACAGAAACTTCCTTCTTACCTCAAAACTCAATCCCAATCGAAACAAAGAAGAATGGAGCGCATCGACTCGATGAGAATATCTACAAGAATCTTGAAAGACAGCCTCCTCCGGCGGAACCAATTACCACCACCACAACCACCACCACTACAACGACTACAGAAAAGCCGACTACGAGAATCACTACAACCACAACATCTTTGCCACCGCCGCCCAAGGTTCATTTCAAGCCGAGCCAAGTCGACAACTTCTTTATCTCGGCTGAACAAATTCTGAACGAGCCAGGTTCCCTTTCCATTCTGGAAAATGATCCAGAAGAGGAGGAATTCGAAGACGACTTGCCAACGCTCCCCAATATTTTGCCCCAATTTCGTCCAAATGCAAAGGTGGATCCAAGCGAACGACTCCCACTCTTCGGCGAAGGAGAGAAAAAGGTGACGACGGAGAGGACGTCGGGAGAAGTGAAACAGAAGCCGAAAGTGCCAGAAGGCCCGGTTGAAATCCCGCAGCAGTCAATCGAGCAGTACGAAGACGAGGAAGAGGTCAAGACGAATCAGAC
>Ga0194135_10001518_pt1 | contig 13892 bp, 29 predicted proteins | sample LitLau_LLRF_2013_FD_134024 | JGI IMG/M metagenome (GOLD analysis project Ga0194135, IMG submission 134024) | Freshwater sediment microbial communities in response to fracking from North America - Little Laurel Run_MetaG_LLRF_2013 (version 2) | ecosystem: Environmental > Aquatic > Freshwater >...
CTACTAAGTTTATAAAAAGACCACTTATCTTTACGTTTCTCAAAGTTATCTTTAGTAAGATTCACGATACCTCGATACTTAACGAAATCATAACTTTCTGTTGTGAAATGTAACTTCAAAGCAGAAAATAATGAATATGCGTAAAAGCCTGTGTTTTCTTCCATACTCTTAAAACGGTAATTTAGATGTCTTCTTCATCAAATTTGCAGACTGTGCTTCTTCCAAAATCAAAGACTTTAAATGATTTGAAATCAATGATGCAGATACTTCTATCTCAAGAGCATTTTCATCGCAATACTGAATAATAGCATCAATACACGAAATATTATCAACTTCTGAGATAGATTCAATCTGAAGACTGAACTCTTTGATTTCTTCACTTGTTGGCACTATAAATTCCTTTTGTCACATTAAAACTGTATTATATAGAACTATTACAGTTTTGTCAAGACGTTGTGTAAAATATGTGATTGTTTATTCTAGCAACAAAGCTGAATCCCCACTTAGGGTGAACATCTTTTGAGTGATAAAAAATAGCATTATTTAAATATAATTGAGGGTCAACAAACGGCTTTGATAGTGCATATTTCGCTTCTTCAAGACATTTCAACCATGCAATATTATCTGTGATTGTTTTTGATTTTAGTGCTACCCAACTAAATTGATATTTTCCATTTTGATGTTGATAGACAACTTCGCATATACTTTTCGGAAATCTTGAGTCTCTGACTCGATTTAGAACAACTTGATTGACTGCTCTGATACCTACTGAATCTTCACCACGAGCCTCAAAATATGCGTTTTGTGCTAGACATTGTAGCTCTTTAAAATTGTATGGTATTTTTGAAATGTACGTTATTTCGCTTAGATTTGTGTGAACTGCTGTTAATGTGAAAAATAAACAGAAAAACACAAAGAGAAGATGTTTCTTCATTGAAACCTTTGTTGGTTGTGACGAGTTTTTGAAAAGAACCCGTCATTAAAACTTTACTCAATTAGAATGAGTATTTTGCACCTACAGTGACTGTGTTACCATTAAACGCAGACACATTTGCTTGACCTGCATGATATGCATAATCAGCAGTCAATGATACCTTTTCAGCAACAGGCAATGTGATACCAACACCTGCGATAAACTGATTACCAAATGCCTGTGAGTGGTTCACGCTAAGACGAGCAACACCAGCTTTAGCTGTGACAGTAACGAAGCCAATTTTGGCAACATCATAACCAGCAACAAGCGAAACACGATTTGTGTTTCCGACGATTTAACGGTCAACACCAGCAGTCAGACTATACTTGTCAAAACTCTGCGAAACAGTTACACCAGCAGAATCACGACTTGTTGCGTCAGAGAAGTTTGCAGAACCCGTGACACCAACATCAAGAGCGTGAGCAGAAGAGAATACCACAAAAGCGGATAAAAGAACTAACAGTTTTTTCATAATTTTCCTTAAATAAAAAATATAGATTTTCTTTAATGTGACACCTATCAAAATCACAAGTCGCTATTATACACAAAAAATGCATATAAAGCAAATAAAGTGTTGCTTAAAAACAACAAATCAATTTTATTGGTGTGTTTCTAGTTTTTTCCTTCAGAGAACACATTAACGAATACTGTGTTATCTTCAAGAGCTTCTATTTCGTGTGGAATATTTTCAGGTAAATCTAAAGGTTGGCTATCTTTAGTCATAATCAATTCTTTATCTTTGACTCTCACAACACATGAACCTGAATTGCACATGGTTGCGTGACGATATAAGTGCTGATGTTTAGGTAAACCTTCACCCTTATCTGCGTGATACACATTTATCGTCGCACCATCATAAGTAAAATTATGAGCAGGCGCTAGAGTAATCATATCGTCTGAGTCCCTGTGCTTTTTGGTTGGGTGTTGCTATTGGCAATTACAGGTTTAGGTTTAATAGTGTTGCTGCTTGTGTCAAAATAATATTGGTCAGCAACAACATTAGCATCGCAAGATAACCAATACATTGGGTCTGTAACAGGAAATGTTGAGTTGTCTGGTTCTACTTGTGCTACACGATAACCTGTTGTGTTATCATTGTTGACTACCAATTCAATAGGAGAGATAAGTGCTTGTGTCATATATATTTACCATTCAAAAATTACAATACCAGATTTACCTGCGGAGCCGTTGTAACCGCCAAGACTAAGACCAAAAGCCGATGCGCCAGCGATACCTGGATGGTAAATAACACAACAAACCACACTAGTTGAATAAGGAGGTCCACCGACTTGACCATTTATATTAATAGAACCACCACTTCCAGCACCACCAGTGCCACCACCTGCACCTGCACCAGAACCTCCTCCTCCACCAGTGGCAGTCAGGGTTGTGATTGACTGCGTACCAGACGATATAGAAGATGTTCCACCAGTGCCACCATACCCAGTACCACTTCCAGCACCACCAGAAGCACCAACAATTACTGATATGGTTAAACCAGCAGTCAGTCCTGTTAGATAACTTACGACACCACCAGCACCACCACCACCAGCACCACCATTTGTAGTACCACCTGCACCACCAGAACCACCAACAACGATTGCCTTGACCGATGTTACACCAGCAGGAATCGTAAAAGTACCATTAGAAGTAAATACTTGTGCGTTAATACCTTTTATGTTTATCAGAGCAGTGTTCATTTGTCCTAAAGACACTGATTGTTGCGACTGTGTAGCATTTGCCACTTGAACAGAGCCACCTGTACATTCCAATAAAACCCAACCACCAAGAGATGTATTCCACTCAACTTCCACAAAACCGCTATTTACAATTTCACCACTCTGAAGCGTTACATGACCACCCCCGAAAATTGGTGATGCACCTAATCCATTAACGTTTAGTGTACATGCACCAGTGTTTGTTGTATTAGCTTTGAAACTAACAATAGTACCATCAAATAATGTCGTAATAGACGGTGTATATGATACTACATAAGCATTAGTTGTTCCTGTATCATTCACAAAAGTGTAACTATTTTGTTGAATTGCTGTTTTTGTTGCAGAATTTGTTACTGCTGTATTAGCTGTATTAGCTACTGCGTAACTAGAGTTAGCCTGAGTGAATGCAGCAGCAATCTGTGTTGTATGAGTATTAGCTAGAGAATACACCGCATTAGCTTGAATAAATGCAGCATTAGCATTTATTGTTACTGTATTAGCTTGTGAATAACTAGAGTTAGCTTGAACAAACGCAGCATTAGCTTGAGTAAAAGCTGCTGTTGATGCTGCTGATGATGCTGCTGTTGATTGTGTCGTACCGTCACCAAAAGTTACACCACCATTATTAAGAATTGTTGTTGACATAGTTTATAAATTTCCTAGAATCATTGTTCTACTATTTATAAACTATTTCGATTCTTAAATATCAAATTTCTCGCAAGCAACAATCCAAGACTTTACAAGTGATGACCTGACAATATCATCTGGTGTAAAAGTAACTCTTGAAAATTCAGGCATAGTTGAAGCGATTTTTAGAAAATCTTTTAGTCCAGAGACATCGTGTTTATTTTTAATCAAATCGTTCTGCTTCAAATCACCACAGAAAATAATTTTTGACCTATAACCACATCTTGACATCACAGAAGATAATTCGTGAAAAGACATTGATTGACATTCATCAACAATGATAATAGCATTATCAATAGATATGCCTCGAATAGCAGTAGTTGAAATGAATCTAACATTACTTGCTTCTTTTAGTCTATCCCACGCATCTTTTCTACCGAATAAAGTTTCACAAATTTCTTTATATGGTACTTCATATATCTCCATCTTCTCATCTAGTGTACCCGGTACAAAACCTTGGTCACGAACCTGTACAGCAGAGCGTACAACAACAACTTGACTAAATGGATTATCTTTATTGAGAACTTCTTCTAACGCTTTATACAAAATTAAAAAAGTTTTACCAACACCCGGCGAGCCCAGTAGACCAATAAAATAGTCACCATTCTTGTACATATCAAAAAACTTTTGTTGATTTTTTGTCATAGCACTAAACGTTTTTAGATGGTCTAATTTTATTTTCAGTGCATTTGAATTATTCGGTTGATGTTTATGTGCATGTTCATCATTGATGACAACATCTTCTCTTTTTTGAATTGCAGTTTTTGTTGCAGTACCTTTTGCTCTTGACATGTAGACCTCATTTATTCTTTTTGTTTAATTTTACGCTTCTTTTTAGTTTTTTTGAAGAGTTTTGCTGTTGGATTATCAGTATCATTTTTATTTTTTGAAGTTCGCGTCTCCTTCATCTCAACATTACCACCAAGAAGATATGCCAATTGTTTTGACATTATTATACTACCACTCTCTATTGCCGGAGTTTGTTTTGTGTCCAGATTTTATCGTATTTCCTGGTATTCTCTCCATCATGGGTTGTATCACATATTTCTCAAAGCTACTGTCAGCTTTATGTGTGCCAGGAACAGACATTCTAGCGGCATCAGACATAATGGGTAGATTCTTTGCTGAATGATATTGTTCAAGCTGTGGATTATCTTCTTTGAACTTATCAAGCTCTTTATAAGACATTCTAAATTCTTTGATTTCGCCTGTCTCTTTGTTCTTAAAATCGTATGATGCTATGATATATCTCCAAGTTAGTTATAAAAGTCACGTTCAAATTCATATGTCTCTGAATGATTATCAGCAGTGTTCCATTCTTCGATGAGTGTTAATAACTCTTCAAAAAATTCATCACCGATTTCATCAGTATCATATTGTGTTGTGTTTTCGTTTTGTTTTTTCATATGTAACTCTATTCACTAAAATCGCCATATTTCATATTAAAAGTGTTTTTCTGTATTGGTATATATTCTTCTAATCTTAGTGTGTGTGATTCACCTTGACCATCTGTCCTTGAAGTTTTGCCAACATCTCTAACACTTTTATGTTTATGATTTTGTATCAACCTATCAGCAAATTTCTTATATGTATGATGTTGTTTCTCTGTTGCAGATTGAATAACTACTGGTCTATGCTTCTCTAAGTCTCTGTTTATGTAATGTTTCGCTAGAGTTAGAGTGTGTGTCAATACTTTATGGTCAATATCTGCTTTGCCTTTTTTATCACCAGGTTTCACATTGCCATTGTGTATGTGATACTCAACATCATTTGTCTGTCGATTTTTAACTCTGATTAAAGCGTGACCGTTTTTTGTCATATGTTCTGATTGATACGCATATGTGTGTGATGGATAAATTTTATCACCAGCTTGATGATTCACTAAATGTTCAAGAGCATGATTTCGACCATGTTCAACCTTGGTATCAAACATTTCATATAAAGAATCAACTTCTTCAAACAAAGCATCATCTTTATCATATTGCTTAAATGCTATCATTTTTGTGTTATCTTGTCAAGACAATCAAAACAAACTGAATTGTATTTCGGTCCATTATTCGTTGAAATAGCATTACCACAAAAATTACATAAAATAAATGCTCTAGTTGCTACGCTATCTTTAGTTGTCTCATAAATTGGGTTTAGTTGATACCCAATAATCTTTTTATCAAAATTTTCAACGTTCATTTTAAAATCATCCTAAACATACCAAACAAGTCAATTGCTATAATGAACGCATAGTTTAACACAGTCCGAAACTTTGTCTAGTATAGCATGACCAAATTGATGCAAAACACCCAGTTAAAAATACACAATATAGAGGAACTACAGGCACATTCGGTACAGTCGCAGCAAATATAATTGACGAAACTACAGAACAAAACCACGCAAGAACTTCAATAAAAAACCTAACTCTATTTGATTGATAATCATTTTTAATATAATCAATCGTTCTCATTACAAATAAATTCAATGTGTTAGCTCCAGACCCTAAAATTACTTAATGCGTTTTTATGTTTTTTGTCAAATTTTCTATTGAAAAGACTATTTCTATCATCTTCTGGTCGCCAATCTGTCTCGACGAATGGCATTTCACCAAGATACGGTTTTGCATATTTTAAAACTTCATCAAACGGCAAATCTTCTGGTTCACAATAACCCAGTCTTGGATTTTTTATCATCCACATGAGTTCACCAAGAAGTGATGCGATAACTTGTACTGATGTTGCGTTTTCGTTCGGAATCAACCTTCGTGCTTCTTTAATATCAAGTGTTGAACCATACCAGTAAGACTTATCATTCTTACAAATTAACAAAACACCAAGTTCATCCATACCAGAGACAATCTCATCTTTCAGTATTCTCGTTTTGGACTGCATATCAAGCTCTTTTCCGCGTAGTTCATGTATCGAAGCTATCGTTGCATCACATGGACAATAAACGTAGTAAACGGACGGTCTAAAGCTCTTATCAGCAGTTTCAAAGTATTGAGACATTGTGATTGCTTCACTATGTTGAATCAAAAATCCATTATAAGAACCGCCGTTAGGAACCCATGATTTACACAGGACGGTAACACCTGGTTGATGTAGAAATGCTGCTGTGTCTTGGATTGTTCCGTTTTCAAGTTCTGGTGCTTCATGTGTGCCATAACCAAGCTCTGATGGTGCTCTACCTTCTGCCCAAAGTCCTTCTGCACTCCATGTACCTGTAAACTCGTCTTTGAGTTTTGGTTCAGCAATAACTTGAGTGTCTCTTTCAGCTATTTGAATCACTTGAACACCGAGATTTTTCATTAGTTGCGCCCAACTCTCTTTATCTTCAGGAACACTAATCTTTTTACCAGTTTTTTGTGCTATTTTTAGTAATGCTTCTTTTGTGAGATATGTTACTAGACCTGGGTTTGCTCCACCAGTGGCAACAACAGTTGCTGCATTTTTGTATTTTGAAACAACTTTTCTGATTTCTTTGTGTGTATGAAAAAGTGTTCTATCAGATAATTCTGGGATTTTTTCATCTTGATGGTTTGCCCAACGCTCAAGACTTGTATTAACATACATCACATCATTCCGAAGACACCATTCAATAATAGCTGTTGCAGCTATGTTTAACGATACGTCTATGATGATAGAACCAGCTTCTGTGTATTGTTTTAGAGTTGACGCAAGATTCTCTTTAAGAATTTCTTTTTTGATGTATTTTACACCATTATTAACATTGCGTTTTCTGAAGATTTTACCATGATTATCTTTTTCGATAACTGTAATCTTTTTACCATCAGAACAAATATGTCTTAGTACAATAGGTAGTATGGCTTGTCCGACACAACCATAACCTAATATGAGTATTTTTTTATCAAAATTAACATTTTCATGTTTTGTTTTTGAAACTTGCTCAGTCAAGTCTGTTGAGAATTTTTTAAAACTTTGTAGTGATACCATGAATTTTTATTTGAAATGAACACACCCCGAAAAAATATGAGTGCATGTTAGTACACTCATATTTATAAAACAATATTAGTTTATTCCGTTGGTGGTGTTTCTACTGTTTTCTTAGGACGACCTCTTTGTGGAGGTTTGCTGTACAAATCTTTAATGTGCTGTGGAATTTCTTTTGGTTTCTGTACTTCAGGAATAACTCGTGGATACTCTTCAATAGCCACCTTTGGTAGATTTTTGATTCTAGCTGCAATATCATCAGATGATACTGTTTGCACAACAAATTGTTTGAATGATTCAAATGATTCTCTGACTTTGTATGTTGGTTTCAATGGATTGAAATCAGCACCTTCTCGTGTGAAAATCGCAGAACCATCACTCAACATTTCTGGATATGTTTTAGTATCTTTTTTGAATGGCAGAATCGTAAAGACTGACTCCATATTCAAAATCATCGGTACTTTTAACTCTAAATTATAAACTTCAACCATCATTGTCATATCAAACTCCTATATTAAAAAAGATATTTAGTTGCGAATTTAATAGCAACAATCAACGCAAAACATGAAATTGTTATCTTAACAACATCTGTCGGAATACACTGAAGATGATGCTCCATCTCAAGTTGTATCATTTCTTTCTGTGCTAACAACATATAATTGTTTTCGTCGTCCATTAAACGAATAGCTCTATCAGATTCTTTTAATCTTTTTTTGCATTGATAATAGTAGTAAATAGACTTCATAGATAAATCCTTGACCATTTCGGTATATTTTCTTCATCTAACTCGATAAAAGTTATTTCAACAAAGTCTTCACCATTAAAACTCTTAACAATATGCCGTTTCTCATATTGTTCTATAAGACCTGTTAGCGTACAATGCTTAGTATAAAGTTTATTGCTGTGTTTGAACCACTCACAAAATTCTATAATTTCATGTTGCTCGTTTGAATAGCTGTTCCAAACGTCTAATATAGACTTAAACAAACTTTTATGGTTTGAGTCCATACAGTTCCTTTAAGTGTTTATTCATGTTATATTCATCATTGACTACAGTGAATAGATTATCAATCACAACTTTAACGATAGTATCAAAGTCATCAACAGAAATCCATTTTCCTGATGTGTCTTTTGGTATGAGTTCAAGCAATTCTTTCAAATTTTTGTTCATGTCCATAAAGCATCCCTAATATCAATTAAGCGTTTAAGCATCAGTGTATCTTCATCTGTATAAGTTTTTTGAATATCGTGTGACTTATAAATCAAATTGATGTGTATATCCTTTTCTTCTGTACTTTTTTCATCAAGTAAATCAAGAACATCACGTCCTTCATAATATGCAGACAGACCAGAAAGAATATCAGGGTCAATCCTACTTTTTCTTGTTATTGTGTACCAGTTATACAAATCAAGAACTTCTTGAGCATTTTTTGCTTGTTGTGTTGGTGTTTCACTATCATCACATTTGAGTGTTGTTTCCCATGTTAGATAATCAATACCAGCACGTTTACTGCGTTTATTTGATAATCGAAATATAGACCGAGAAAGCTCTGGATATTTTTTCTTTCCATCTTCACTGTAAATTACTTGGCATTGAGCTTTTTCAACTTCAACAAAATTAACAAGCTCATTGAATAGACATGGAAAAATTCTATCACCCAAGTCTCTCCAAGAACCTGGTTTAATATCATCTTTATGTGCAGTTAGCGAATTAGACCGTGTTGTGAATCTATTTCGATAGTAATATGTACAATCTCGAACAATATCACTAGGTTTATTGATTGTTTTTTGAACACTATCAATAAATTCCTCAGCAATCCAATAGCGAACAGCATGTGTCGTCTTAGCAAGTTTGTGCCAAGACTTCCAATCTTTTGATGTTGCTGATTTTGGTTTTGGTGTACCACGAATCCAATCAGCAAAAGGTGTACATGTCCAGTAGTTTCTCATAATTTTTTCTCTTTTTCAAATTTTGTTGTAATATCTCTATATACCAAATAATCAACAATATTCATTAAAGCTAATGTTATAAGACCGATAATAAAAATTTCAAAGAGACCTATAAGTGTGGGTATTCTTGTTGGTTCATATATCAAAAACCCAATAGGTATTGATGCTAATAGTAAAACAGAAACCAGTGGAAATTTCATAAATTCTTTCTATATACCAATTCATCTAAAAATACTTTTCTGAAATCCTCAGAAATGTTCATTTGTGTATCTAGTATAGCTTGAATATGCTCTGTTGTCAAGTCTTTTAACACAACATATCTTAACGTATCTTTACCAGTCTTACCTCGTGTACCCCATGTGAATCCTTCTCTGATAATCTCATGTGAGTCATCTGTAAAAATGTGTGCTGGTTTCGCTTCTTCTTTGTTAATATTTGTTCTGATATAATCAATACCACCATCAAGCATATATGTTTCACCATTTTTATCTAAATGTTCAACATAATCATGTCGATGTTTTGATTCTAACACAGTACCATCAGGTGTGATAATTCTTGATACTAACAGCTTTCTATTTTTCATAAGTTTTCCAATGCATAAACTTGTTTCTCTAAGTCTCGAACATCTTCCTCTAATGTTCTTATGATAGATTCAAGTTGTTTAATTTCATCAATATGGTCTTCACATTCGACTTCAATAGAATGAATTTGTTTCTCTGCTGCATCTCGCATTTTTGTATTAGTTGTTCTCACACTTTCGTATGTATCTTCAAGATGATACCATAATTGGTCAAAATATTCATCAGTTAAATTAGCGATGCTCTTATCTTCGGGTGGAATGCCATTCTCATCCAGAATACGGAAAATGAAGTCTCGTATTTCCCTTTTTGCTGAGTTTATTGATTTGTCAATTGTGGGACAAGTGTTTGGATAATCAAATGACATAATTATTCCTCATATTTGTATACTAAACCTCTGAAATAGATTGGTCCAAAGTCATTTTTAAGATTTAACCACTCACTTTTTTCAGAATCAAAATAAACTGTCTCATCATCAATTTCACGTGCAAGAAATCTAACTTCGTACCAACCTGAGTGAAACGGTTGTTCTCTATTAAAATCAAACCACACACTTCTCGTGCTATAGTCTATCTCAACAGTTGAATCAGCAAGTTTTTCACAGGAATTGTAAAAGTTTTGGTTTAGATTCTCTGTATATCTTTCTTCAAGTGATGTCTCACCTTTTCCGTACACAAAAAATGAAGCAGATACAATAACCACAAATAAAACCATAATAACACAGAAAGGTACAAAATCAGGTGAATTTAACATAAAAACTTTCAATAATGTTGAAAAAGAAACTTAATAATACTACAAGGCATTACCTTTGTCAAGTTTTTTGTTATCGACTTGGTGGTATAATTGAATTATAGATTGAAAATATTGTGACGGTTATTCCCAAAAATAGAAAAAAAGACTCTCTAAAAGATAACTGGAATGATGCACCGATAGAATAGAAGAAGTATAGATAATAGAAGAGAACGATTAGGTATAAAGTCATAATAGTTTTTTGTAAAAGCACGCAAAATAGTTCAGGATATGTTGAGCATATATTTCTGTATAAAAATAATATATTCGGTTATTATTATTAAATACGACACTTGTGTAGGGTGCTATGATAAGGTTTTGTTTTCTGGTAAATAAAATCATCGCCAACCATATCCACAGTAATTTTCCATTTTTTTATATTTCAAGTTTAGATAATCAAAAACAAAATCATGGTAATAGAGTTGTTCTATGTGATTAAATTTAATGTCCAGATAATAAAAAACAGAAACAACACCATCAATCTTATCAGGAATCTAAATATCTTTTTTTGTTAACAGTTTCATGATTTATAAGAATATAAGTACTTCCAATAATAAATATGGAATAATATTTTTTTCAACCATTCGCTTGAGAAAAAAGTGGGTTTCGTCTGCGCCTTCTGTAAAACCAATTATATATTCGGTATTAACATGTCGTATCGTTCCCAGATGCATTTTTCGATTACTCCACAAATATTTTGTCTTAAATAAATTAATTCCATAAGAGTGATACTTAAACCTCCTCTAAGTTTAACTCCGATGATTATTTGATTTGGTCTATGTAATATCATATATACATCACTTTTTCTTATATCCACATTTCTTAACCAATATTACATTTATTTTAGCATAGCAACTTGCTAGTAAACGAAATATGAAAAACATTCCACTAGAGCCGACAGCGGAGAAAAAATGATTAGTATTCTTACCTGTATCATAATGATTTATTACTCTACCTAATATCATTAACACACCTTGTCCTTTCATAGATGTCGTACAAAACCAAAAAACAAGTATTTTTTATAAAACCAATATTTTGTGATATTGGAAAATTTTTGTTTATAGCTACGAGATGTTTATATGCTTTACGATTGTTTCTAGCAATATGATACCGAGACGAAGCTGTTTTATGTATAGGTAACGATACGGGATTATTGAGTATCATGTCACAATAATAGAAGTTCCACAATCAGATTCAATAGCTGTTCCATATGAAAGCCAAATCAGCGAATTGATATTAACATCACCAAGACGATAATCATCATAACCATCTGTCAAGACTAAAAAGACTGCATCTTCAACATAATCTTCTGATTTCATAACTTCATCAATAGCAAGTTTCACACAAGTACCACCACCACCCTTCATGCTATGAATCTTGAAATTCTTGATGTCTTCAGCTTCAACAACGATTCGCTCTTGAATACCAACATCATAATAGATGAGTTCCAACTTTTCAACTTCGATTGTGTGTAATAGATTCATTATATCAGCAGCACATGTATTCAATACATCATACATAGAGCCTGATGTATCAATAAACATATAAACATGTTCAAGTGCATCACGAGTTCCTGCAATAGTCGGTTGATACTCACCACGAGTCACAAAGGGTCTACGCTTAACTCTTGACCACGATTTTCGTGTCTTCTCTGGTATACTCGTCAGAAGTGATGCTAATGTTTCTTGCCAAGGAATAATCGCAACATCAGGCTCAATCACAATATCACCAGTACCTTTGGTGTTACTAGCCTTCAACTCTTCGTTAATGCGTTCTGATTCTTCACGAGCAGCTTTCCATAGACGTTCAGAGTTGTTTGCGTCTTCATCACTATCAGAATCATCTGGACTGCCATGCTGGTCGAATTGTGGTGGAATCTCTTTTGCGTTTGCTCTCAATTCATCATAAACTTGTCGCCAATTCCAACCATTATATTTCAATAGTGTAGCATCAACTTCATAATTACATTGAATCTGTCTATCTTCAATCTTAGCAGTTGGACTCTCTTGTTTACCAATCTCATTAACGATATTTTCGATTACATAATCTTGTGCTACGTTCGCCAACAACTTAAATGAGCTATATGTCAGCGTTTTATCAATGAATGGGTGTGTAATGTGACCTAAAGCACCATGAAGAATCTCATGAAGAATTAAACCTCGTTGCTTCGGAGCAGGTAGAGAATCAATAAAATCAGAATTGAATATGAATTCTTTACGTGAACAGCCAGCAGTCTGTGGCATAGGTGGTGGTACAATCTTGGCGTACTCTTCTGAAGTTAATACCCTAAGTTTACACACATACATAAACGGTTCAAGCTGTGGAACACGTAATGTCAAGTCTTTGATTAGATTGTTTAGTTCTGTTTGATTCATGTTGTGTATTCTATGTTAGTTTCTATGATTTGTCAATGTTTTTATTAGATTTATTTTATGAATAAATATCAAACCATGCACATAAAGTGAGCGCAATTTGTCACCTTTAAAACGTAATATTTTTGGTGATAATATATCGCTTCTAGACCACAACAAATAAAACTCACCTGCCATTACATATTTTTTTCATAGACGCATGATGTGTATTCTATGTTAGCTTCTATGTTTTGTCAATGTTTTAAAAAGGTAAATTTCCAGAACCACCACAACTATCAAGCAAACTTTGAAAAAACACATAATGTAGATTTAATATCTTACCATATTCAAAATCAGATAGAGAAAAGTATGGTACAAAGTCATAAATTGCCACATAATTACTATGATACTCTTTTGCTTTTTTAAGTATCATATTTTAATTTGAACAATGCTGTTTCTGAACGAATAATATCAACAAAAAATATTATGTTAGATAAAATCCATTTTTTACATGGATGTAACAGTACCATATCATAGTCATCAACAATAGCGTAATAATTTGGGTAATGTTTATTTTTATTGAGAATCATACCTCACCTTATAACATAATCGTCCATAATTAACATAATGTTGAATTTTGTAAAAAATGTACACAACATTAAAAGAGTCAATAATGTTCCACAATGCTATATAATATAACTTATATTGATATTTTTTTGATGTTTCAAGAATCATTTTTACTTTTTTCTCTAATAAGAGGAATACACATTAAAGAAATCATATACCAAATAGATGATTGTTCGTACAAAATTTCACAGAAATCAGGTACGTTTGCATAACTAAATGGATAATATTGTCTATTTTTACCGAGTATCACTGTGATGTAATTTGTTACGCATTGATTCTAA
>Ga0194135_10001519_pt1 | contig 13888 bp, 33 predicted proteins | sample LitLau_LLRF_2013_FD_134024 | JGI IMG/M metagenome (GOLD analysis project Ga0194135, IMG submission 134024) | Freshwater sediment microbial communities in response to fracking from North America - Little Laurel Run_MetaG_LLRF_2013 (version 2) | ecosystem: Environmental > Aquatic > Freshwater >...
GTATAGAATCATCCCAACCTCGATTCAATAAGTTTGATTGCTGCTTCGCGCCGGTCTTTACTTTCTTGCGTTTCATAACCTTCAACATCCACCTCGATGGAATCCAAAGCGTCCAAAATCTGCCTGAGTTCTTCATCTGGCATTGGGCTGGCGAATAGTGGGCGGATATTTACCGCATGAACGCTATCCCAATCTCCATTTTTAGTCGTAGTCCAATTTATACTTTTTCGTCCATGCCCCATATCCAAATCGTATATCCATGCTACAGGTTCATTGTTTTTCATTGGTTATCCTTAATAGGAATTAAAAATTAACGGAACGCTTACATCAATCGCATAAACTAAAACAGGGTCAGCACCAAAGTGAGGATGAATTATTTCTTTTAATTCATATCCGCAAAAAATTCTAATAAGCTCTTTTTCGCTATCGCCACGTTTAGGATAGCCGCGACGAATAACAATATTTTCAAAAATTTTCCCCTCAAGCCGCTTCTTCCATTTACTTGCCAATCTAAATTCGTGCGTTTTAGTGCCAGCTTTGATCTGGTCAAAATACTCGCCTTTTAAATTCAAATAAAGAATATTTAGCATCACTTCTCCAATGAATTTAGAATTTCTTGCGGGTCGATGTGTTCAATAATTTGTTCGCTGATTTCAATGCTGTCATAGCGTTCTAAAATAGCTTGGTTATGAATAAAAACTTTTGCGGCTTCCAACGTTGCACGAATAGCGGCAAGCTCTCGTTCCGTATTCACAGCAGTCACAATACCTATCGCAGCATCTAAGGCTTCCTTTTCTCTGGCTTCTACAATATCGGCGCGAATGTATTCAATAGTTATTTGACCTTTTCGAACATCCATTGAATGCAAAACATCAACATTAGAAAAGCCCATAAACCTACCTGCGGTGTCGGTCTTTCCCCAGTTGCGAGTAATGGCGCATAACTTATCAGGCCAGTTGTTGTCAGTGGTCATCTGTCACCTCGATAGCTTTGACTTTTGCGATTAAGTTTTCCATTTTCTGCGCACGATTAAAAAAGTGATCGCGCTCTTGCTGATATTTACAGCCATCGTGTATTCGCATAGCTTGTTTTGCCGCGATATTTAATGTTTCAATGAGTTCTTGTTTAAGCTGCTTATTCATTACTTATCCTTTCCGTATTTTGTCAGCCCAATCTTGCGCTGTATCGTCAGGAGAATAACATTCAAGGCATCGCTGACGTTCTTTTAAAGTGGCAAGGGCAGTGACTTCTCGAACTAATCCAGACACATCAATCCAGACACCTGTTTTTCTGCTGTACACACGAATGTTTCCATCTTTCATTCTCAGGTCTAAACCTGTTTCATCAGCTATTCGTATAATTTCTTTAGAGTTCATTACTTATCCTTTCTTGCTCTGATTTCTTCGGCTTCGGTGGTAAGGGCATCCAGTGCGTCAAACCTTTTACTTCAACATTCATTTGTCCTTGGCTGTCATATTCAGATACGCACCAAGCAAAATATCCTTTTGGCGAGTAGTCTGGATGCGCCCATGACACATTTGTAAAACGATCTTCACCATTCGATGCGTCAAACTCTGTACAAAAATCTTTTGGCGCGGTTTCGATTGGTTGCCAAGTTGCGCTAGCCGCTTCTTCCAACGCTTCGGCGCGTGTTAGTTCGATTAGCTTGCTAAAAGCTAATACGGCATAAAACGGAGCTTCAATACTAGGGTATATGGGTGGGGGATTTTTAGTCACATTAAATCCCGCAGCCATCGCCAGTCGCAACACTCTTTCGCGTTCTGTTTCGGTGGTCATTCTCAATACTCCAAATCAACAATAAATTCGTGACCGCATTTAGGGCAAATAACATCAACATTTTCTGAGTGAATGGAGTTATTTTCACAAGCTTTTAAGTGGCTTCTTCCATCCCAAAAATCAGGATAATCAAGTAAGTCAACATGCTCTTTGCAGTTAGGGCAATCGCAATACAAATTTAGATTCCATGTTGCGAATATTTTGTTATCTGCACTCATGGCATTTTCTCCCCAACATTGAATTAATCATACTAATAAACTCAGCTTCCGTTTTTGGTAAAGTTGGGTGTGTTAATTCACAGCTATTTGCCCAGCGATCAAAGGTGGAAAATTTCTCGCTCATATCAAACTCGCCATTGCAACATACTCGCCAATATCGTCCACGACCAATTAGGTAGTAGCCTGAGCAACAGCATCGTGGTGTATGAGGATACAACTTCATTTTTCTAGCCCAATGAAGCCATTGTTTAGGTAATTTAGGGACGCTCATTTCACAATCCCCATATGTACGCATTTAGCCCGATTAACCCTATCAATATAGTAACTAGATGGATTAGCAGTTGAGCGCACAATTTGAGACAAACGCTGGCACTCAGCAAGAGTTTCCATAGGTGGTGAATAAGACACAATGTCATGTTCTCCGATTGTAATTAGTATCCATACTAAAACTGTATTCATAGCATTTTCTCCCCAATAGCAGCAGCTACAAGTAACACAACACGTTTTAGGTCAAAGTCACTTCTCAAAATAAACCAACTAAAATCCTCTCCATAAAATGCAGCATTCCATATTTTTTCCTCTTGGTTCCACACAAGATCAATTTTCAATGCTTCTTGCAAGTTGTGACTATCACCACCGTCAAGGTGTGGTTTCCATTCAATCTCTGTGTTATATCCTGCCTCATCATCGAGATATGTGTAGAAGTTTCCATCACAATCAGTCCATATTTCCTTGCCAATCGCTTTAGCCGCAAGCTCTAAAAGTTCTTTATCTGTTTGCATGACTACTCCTTATCTTCGACGTTAATTAATGGCTGCCATAATGAAAATAAATACTGCATTCTTGGCTGAAGAAATTTTATAACTTCATCTTCATCTTTTCGGCAAACATCAATAATAGAAAATCTAAATAAGCCTTTTCTTTGCCCTATAAAAAATAGCTTTAATTTTCCATTTCGGTAATAGGGATCACCGTTAAAAGTTGATTGCCCTGTTTCAGGATGATTTTCATCCCAATCCCAGCGAAAAATTAAATTCAGCCCAATATCAGAGTCGCCTTCTTGCAAGATAAAATCTGAAAAACTACTAAATTCTGACCCACAATCGTTGCTAAAATAATTTCCTTCATTGCAGTAGTAGTCGTGATCGACCTCCCACAAATGTTTTTCTGTTTGCATAATCACTCTCCTGCCATTCTTTTAAGTTGCGCTTGAAACTTGACTATTGCTGCATTTTCACGCTGTGCTAAATTTGTTATTTTTAACTCGGCTACCCATTTCAAGGCTGCTCGGTGGGCTGCGTTAACCATTCTGCGCGATACATCTTCAAATGTTTCACTGCCATTGTTAATTGCTAATTTTCGTATTTCCATATCACTTAGCGGCGACACACATTCTTGCTTGGCTTCGTCGGCAAAGCGAAATTTAAAATCTTGGTGGCAGTTAACTACGTCTGCTAAAAGAAATTTAAGCCACTTACCATCGGTTGCAATTGGGTGCATCCCTTCAATTTTTCGGCTAGTGTTTTTTAGCGATTCGGCTATAAAATCAGCATAAGGATGTTTGAAAGCCCTATTGGCTGGCTCTTGTTTAGCTTGTTCCACTTTGTTTTCCTTTACTACTCGATAGGCTACGATGTCATCGTGGGGGAGTACAGAATCCCATTTCCATACAAAAAAACAGGCAATCCGAATCTTTTCATTGCCACTCCGCAGCTTAACTACTACGGTGGTGTTGTCATCAACAGGACAATCTCCGCCTTCCCAAGGAATCCAATCATCTTTTGGTCGCTCGGTTAGTGAATCGCTCCAATAGTCTGGTGAAAAAATAAGTATGCTTGTTTCATCACTAAAAAAAGTTTTGAAATTAATTTCAGGCTTTGTTGAGTAAGCATAAATTTTCCCGCTAGCATCCATTGCCGCATAGTTAAACTCTCTCGGCACTTGTGACCAGTCAATAGGTAGTTTCATAATATTTAATTAGTTGTCAAAAAGGAATTTCGTCGTCAATATCACTAAAGCTAGTATTATCAGGCTTTGCTTTAGCCTTTGGCTTTGATTCTGCTTTAGCATCTTTTGGTTTAATTGAGCCTGAAAAGAATTTCTTACCATTAGCTTCTTTTAACCATGCACTCAACCAAAACTCATTACCTTGTAAGTCAAGTAACTGACCAGAATAATCAGGATGATTGTCTTGTGTTTTACGCTCATTTTTAAATAATGAGAAACTACCCGGTTTTGGTTCGTATGCCATGATTATTGCCCCTTGAATGATTTAATTAATGCTCGTACTTTGCTGTGTGGTTTTAATAATTCCCACAAGGCCACTTTTTGATCTGCATCCTGTACTGCACCGACCAACTCTTTGATTTCATCGTGAGAATTGCGCTCAAATGCGTCAACGATCTCTTTCGACAAATCAGCTAATGCAGTCTGCATATCAACATCTAACTTTTCTAATGCGCCATCAGTCGGACTAATAGTCTTTTTAGGTTCGGCTTTCTTGCTTCCTTCGTTACCATCATCATCAGCTTGATATAAACCACAGATAGCGGATAAAGCATAACGTCGCGCATAGGTCGCTGTAGAGCCATATCCTTGAGCATCATTCTTCTGCAACGGTACAAAGCATGAATCTTCCAAGAACTCGCCTGATACGTGCATTAAACGTGTTGTAATGCCTAAGTAACCAACATCACTTTCCGATAATGTCTGAATGAATACAATACCGTTTTCATTCAATGATGGTTTTACGGCATCAATGACTGTTTCTAGATCGGCATACTTACTTTTAAAAAAAGGATTGTTGGAATCTTTAGCCGCAAAAGTAATTGACTTCTGAGCAGCTAGCAATGCCTTGGTAATATTAGTTAGTGATTGACTGGTTTTCATTTAATTCTTTCTGTTGTTTATCGTATTCAATTTGTTTATCAACTTGGCTATCTTGAAATTCACGCTCAAAATCAACATAAAATCCAATTTGCTTTAACTGTTCTTCTAACACATGTTGTCCTATTTTAGACATATATCCTCCCGTAATTAGTTGTCAGTAGCAAGCGATTCAATGCTTCGAGCACATAGGGCGAGTAAGTCTAGAGATCATTTCTTGCCACCGACAATTGCTATTCTACGCTAAAAAAAATTACTGTCAACTACTTTTTGAAAATAATTTATTTGTGTTGTAAATTATTTCGTGATATATTTAAGGCTCATTATATCAGGGAGTTAAACATGACCAACTTAGAATTTGTAGTTAAAAAATTGCAAAATATGAACCTTAAAAAAGTTAGCCGACAGGTCGATATTCATTACATGACTGTGTACAACATTGCTCGCGGTGTAGTTAAAAATCCATCAAATCGTACTGTTGAATTGCTGGCTGAATTTTTGAAAGATTGATATGCGCGATAAGTTCGAGACAAGAACTATTTATTTACGTGGTAAGCAGCAGGAAGAAACGTTATTACAGTTAATTCCTGCCTTACCACTGGATGAAGAAAAGCCTTTACAAGTCATTATCCGTGAAGCTGTCGATGAAAGGTCATTAGCTCAGAATAAATTAATGTGGGCAATGATTAATGACGTATCAGACCAAGTATGGTTAAATCGCCGTAAATACTTGCCTGATGTGTGGAACATTTATTTCAAACAGTTATTTTTACCTGATTATCCAGAAGAAGGCATAACAAGGGTAAATTACTGTAAATGGGGTAAAGGTATGGAAGGCGAACAGGTATTGATTGGCTCTACCACAGACCTAACAATAAAAGGCATGACTAAATATTTGGATGAAATTAACCGTTATGCCAGTGAATACGGTGTTGTATTTTCACACTTTGAGGAATAAATGAATTTTACTAACGCAAATAAAGAGAAAAAATTCCGTGATGAATCAGAAAAAACAACATGGTTTGTACATAAACGTAAAAAATGTACTGCTTGCGATTGTGTAATCACGGAAAAAGAACAGAAACGCAATAACGGCCTATGCAATAAATGCTATCAATATGAAAGTTAAATCTAAAAAGTGTTGTATATGTAAGACAGAATTTATACCTCGCAATTCTTTGCAAAAGGTTTGCGGTATTGAGTGCGGGATTACAACAGCTAATAAAATTAGAGTTAGAAAAGAACGGCATGAATTAGCAGTCCGTAAAGAAGCTATTAAATCTCGATCAGATTGGCTTAGGGAAGCTCAGGCAGCATTTAACGCATGGATTAGAAAGCGTGATAAGGGTAATTCTTGTATAAGCTGTAATCGCAGCACTGGGGCAAAAATTAACGCGGGGCATTACTTGGCAGTAGGTAGCCATCCTGAATTACGGTTTAATGAATTAAACAATAATCTACAGTGCGAGCATTGCAATACGTATCTATCTGGTAATCAATTAGAGTATAGAAAAGGATTGATTGCAAAAATAGGTATTGAAAAGGTGGAATGGTTAGAATCTAAGCATGAACCTAAAAAATACACTATTGAAGAAATAAAGGAAATTAAGCAAAAATATAAATTGAAGTTAAAGGAATTGCAGAGTAAGATTTAATAAATAGCTTGGCAGCTATATTTAAAATCAATGAGGATTAATTAGCATCGTGCATGGTTATTGGTTTCCATGTCTGCCAACGGGTTTTTCCCGACGGTGCTAATTAATCCTTTTTTTCGTCTAAAGGTTTATATGAATAAATTACACGCTCACCAATTAAGCATGGCACATCAAATAGCACGACTATCTGCCAAGGCGTTAAAACAGCATCAGGCGCATTTACTGTGCAATAGCTTATCTAGAATGTTAGGTGGTAAAAAATGATTCATTCATTTGATATTGATGACGCTAAAAAATACGGAATGACCGAAGCGGTTATTTTATATAACCTCAGATTTTGGATTGAAAAGAATAAAGCCAATGACAAGCATTTTTATGAAGGCCGTTATTGGACTTATAATTCTGTCAAGGCATTTGAGGAATTATTTCCCTATTTAACTTATAGAAATATACGATCAGCAATAGAAAATCTACAGAAAAACAATGTCATTATTACAGGAAATTTTAACGTTTCTTCTTACGATCGCACTCGCTGGTTTGCACTATTCGATGTGTCAGAATTGACAAATGGAATTGCCAAACCTGACAAAACAGTAAATACAGATAGTAATACAAATAAAAAACAGTTAACCATCAATGAGTTTATTAAATTATGCAAAGAAAAGAACGAAAAACCAATTAAAGATTTCAAAGGACTTTGGGAGTACGTTAAAGACAGTCAGTTACCCGAAGAATATATTTTGATCTGCTGGCATTACTTTATAGACAATTACAAAGACACTGACAAAAAATACAAAGATTGGCGATTGGCTTTCTTAAAATGTGTAAAAGGTAATTGGTTCAAATTGTGGGCGATTAATAAAGAAGGTCAATACTTCCTAACCTCAACAGGGCAACAGACCGAGAATTATTTAAACAACAGAGGATAATATGTTATTCAGTCTTACATCAGAGCAGGGGATTTTAGGTTCTTTGCTCATTAATAATGATTCGATCGACAAAATACCGAACTTGCAAGCAGAACATTTCTACAATCACGACCATCGAGAAATATTTTTAGAAATAGTTCGACAGATTAAAGCAGGAAAACAGGCGGATCTCATTACCGTCGCTAGTGAATTGAAGATTGCCGATGGGATGGTTTATCTTAATCAATTAATCCAAAGCACTCCCACAAGTAATTTGATTAAACGTTACAGCGATGAAGTAGTCAATTTAGGCATTAAACGGGCATTAGTGGCTATTTCTAACGAAGCTAGTGAACTTGTTAGGGAAAACAAAGAAAGTAGCGTATGCGTCGATTTAATGGCATCTAAACTTGAATTGCTAACTCGCAACAGTATCGAAAAAGAACCGAAGAAATTAAAAGATACGTTGATTGATTATTATTCGGTGATTGAAAAAAGGATGACAGGCAAAATTAAACCGATAGCGACAGGGTTTGATTATTTAGATAAACGTCTTGGGGGTGGATTAGAGCGTGGAACATTGTGTGTGGTTGCTGGTCGCCCTGCAATGGGTAAATCTGCTTTCGGTGTGGCATTATCAATGAATGTAGCGAGAGAACAGACGAGTTTATATGTGTCGATGGAAATGTCAGAAACCCAATTAAACGATAGGATTATTGCTGTATTGGGTGAAATACCAATTAACTTCCTACGCAATCCCGAAGATTCAGACGAAAACAAACCCCATTGGGATAAATTAACCGCAGCTACCGCACGAGCCAATGAATTAAATTTACATATTGACGAACAAACGGCACTAAACATGATGCAAATTCGCAACAAGGCTAGAAAAGTAAAACGTAAATTTGGCTTAGATTGTTTAGTTATAGATCAACTATCATTTATAACTGGTGCTGAATCGGTGAATAGTTGGGATAGAGCAGGAGAATATACTCGCGGCCTGATTCAGTTAGCGAAGGAATTAGACATTGTTGTCGTTCTTTTGTGTCAGTTAAATCGAGAATGTGAGAAACGGCAGAATAAGCGGCCTATGCTGTCAGATTTAGCGAGTTCTGGCAGTATTGAGCAGGATGCAGCGACGATTTTATTTTTGTATCGTGATGTGGTTTACAACCAAGAAACACAAGAGAAAGACTTGGCAGAGATTATTATTGGTAAGCAGAGACAGGGGCCAACTGGCACATGTTACTTGAAATTTATTGATGATAGGACAGAGTTTAAATCGTTAAGTTTGGATTATCAACCAACACGACAACCGGAGATCAGGACAGAAAAGCGCAAAGCATGGCATGACGATATGTAAAAGAAAAGCCCTAATTAAAGGGCTTTTTTATTAACACCAAACAACATTATTATAATCAATTGTTCGTACTATTCGGCTGTGATGCTTACCTCTGTAGTGCCAATCTTGGACTTCTAAATAAGCATAGGCAAGCATTATAATATAATTGTGTATCATTTTTCCACCTCTAAAGGTTCAAACCAAAGCGCGGCACTGGTGCAAGTATTATCAAGGTCTTTTCGGTGTGTTGAGCAATATTCAAAATCTTTAAATGTTTTTGAACCGTCAACAGGGTTAATAGTCATATTTTTGGGATTTACACATCGTAAATATTGAACGCCATTTTTTAAATCATGGCAGTGTTTGCAGTCAATACATAGTTTCATAATTTATCCCCAAATAGACCAACAAAGAAAATAACAGCTAAAGAAAATCCAGCTAGAAAAGAATAGACAATGATCTCGAAGGTTTCATTGTCTTTGTCGTCGTTATTCATTTTGGCATTACTCCAAACATTAAGAAATAGGCATCCTCGAAGTCAATGCATAGGTTTTTACAATAACGGATAAAGGCATAATCGCCCATCTGTTGACGTAGTGTAGTAACGAGTTTATGTGTTGAGGGTAGCATGTTAGTTTCCTTTAAATTCTAAGCCACGAATAAAAGCAATCATTTCATTGTAAAGCTGTCTCGCAGGGATATGACCACCACATAACGGCGTATTAACACCACCGCCAGTATTCATAATGCGATGCAAGCAATAGCCACCATAGGCTTGTGAGATAGTATAGTGACCGATATTACAAACACTTTTACCATTGGCATCGGTTCCCATGTATTCTTTAGGTGAATTGGTCAATTCGTTTAATTGATTAGCTAAAGCGTCTAAATGTTTGATAGTGATACGTGAAGTCATGATGTGTTACTCCTAGTTAGTTAATAATATAATGGTGCAACAATTTTAAATCCGCCATTCATCACACAATCTGAAATGGCATCTTCACGGCAAGAAAAAAATAAATATGCCCCAGATTTATAAACAACAGTCCATTTAGTGTTATGTTGATTTTTCATGATATATCCTCAGTTAAAATATTTACGTACAGGTAAAGACAAAAAATAGCCAGTGATACAGCAAGTGATAAGTACTAGAATCATTTTTAACTCCATAGCCCCGAAGGGCATTTGTTTAGATTGAAAACTGATGTGCTTTTAAAAACTGAATATCTTCTGGTGTCGCTGTGCAAACTGCCATCATGTGTTTGTTTAAATACGCTTGTAACTTGGCGTGATTTGCCCGGCATGGGTTGCTGCGGTAAGCATTAAGTAATTTGTTCATTTGCTGCTCCATAAGCCCCGAAGGGCATTGAATTAAATGGGCTTAACTTCGACTGGAAACCAACCATTTTTTTGGCACATCGCCATAGCTTCATATGGATCATTTGCGGCGACTTTAAATTTTTTGCATTCGCCTTCGTAGTTTTCGCAAGTCACTACATAGTTCACTGGTTGCTGTGTCATTTCTTTCTCCGTGTTTGTTTGTTCGATGTAGCTATTATTGAGTAAAGAAATTTATATTGCAAGGACAAATTAGTTATAGTGTTTAAATACAACACATAAAAAAATATATAAGCAAAGTCTGAAATTGTGGTATGATGTATTTGCGTAGTAGCTAATTGAAATAACCCCGCTATCAACGGGAAGGCCGATAGGTAGATGTACGCTGGATTCGTCACCAGATCGCGGGGAAAATCTGTATCAGTTCCGCGTTAAGGCACAAACAGATTGACAGATCGGAATAGACGGTCAATTGCATAATTAAGACTAAACCCTGTAGTAACTACAGACATGTCCTCACACTATCAAAATTACAACATTATGAATGAAACAACTAAGCCTTGTTATATACATCTACAAGACTACGATAACGGCAAAGCACTGCCGGCTGACAAATCCTTATATATGGCTAATGGCTCATTCACTACATACACACTGCCGATAGATCACAAGTATATTGTGCCAGCTAATTACAAGCCTTATATGTTTGACGATGACAATCCGCTTCCCAACTATAAGCTATAACATAGAGTAGATAGTATATAGATAGAACAGCTAATACATATCCTTTAATAGCTAATAATAGCTCTCAATAACAAATAATATCTAACCTCCTCTTACATCTCCCTCACAAAGAAAGATTTACCATGTATATATGCGGCCACTGCGGTAACCCAGTAGAAGGTCTATACGGCCTTGAAAGCCTATGCTGCGGCGAAGTTAATCATGCGGAGTGGATAGATGATGTAGATAGCGATGATACTCCCCCTGTTGATAATATAACGCCTGTTAGTGATGAAGCATAACAGTGATAACAATATCACAATAGACTGTGGATAAAGTGCCAGAATATACGGGGTTATACACATGATAGCGTGGGATATACTGGGGGGGTATGTAGGCTGTGGATAACTATGTGGATTGATTGTGGATAACTTTGGGACCAGGGATGGGAGGAGGGACGGGGGGTAATTAATTTTCAGACCTCTCTCTCAATCTTCGCAATAAAAAAAGATTGCAATTAGCTCCAACATGATTTATGCTTAGTCTCATCTGTGCCCCCACATGGATATAAGCTATTTAAGTTTATGCTTTCAGGAGGTTAAAAACTCCTTTCTTGTGGGGGCAAGGAAAGCATAGACTTAAGTGGCTTTTTTGCTTTCTGTGGTACTCCTAACCACAAGACAAGATTAAGAACCTAACTCGGTTGCAAGGAAGAAAAGAGTATGTATAGAGCGTAAGCAAGGTGCAATTCCTAAATATACACGGCTGGTCTAAGATAGAAGCCGGGGGCGTACAGTGAGAATCTGTAGCATCTATCTCCCGTAATGGGGTTGAAACCATGTCTCTCTTTCCTCTAATGGGGGTAGGGGGGTCTTGGGTTGAAATTATATAAATTGATAAATCAAATGAGCATATCAACAGAAAACACGTTACGGCAGATAAATGAAGATCGAGCATTAGCAGCTAGTATGCTATTTCCCCATCGTCATAAGAATGCTAGCCCTGATTTTCATATACAGATTATGGATTTATGGCGTAGTTCAGATGAATACGTCTGCATACAGGCTTTTCGTGAAGGTGCTAAGACTACCTTATCGGAAGAATTTTTATTGATTGAAGCCTTGTTTGGCAACTTTAAATACCTATTAATCTTTGGTGAGACGTACACAAAAGCCTGTCAGCGTATCGAAGCCATTAAGCATGAGTTAATTACCAATCAACGTATTTATACCTTGTTTGGTAAGCAAAAAGGTTCTACGTGGTCAGAGAATAAGATTGTATTGCCAAACGGTGTTGCTATTGAAGCGCATGGATGGGAAGAAGAAATACGGGGATTTAAACATTTGGATGCCCGTCCTGACCGTGCGTATCTTGATGATATTGAAAACAAAACAACAACTCGTGATAGTAATGCAGTGGATGTGTCTTGGGATAAATTACACTTGCAATTGATTCCAGCGATGGATAAAGAGTTAGGTAAGATCAGGATTACGGGTACACCATTGGCAGACGATTGTTTGGTTAATCGCTGTGCTAAGAGTGAGTTTTGGACTTCGGCCGCTTTCCCTATTTGTGATGGCGATATTGATGACCCCAATGCAGAGAGTTTATGGCCTTCGCGTTATCCGATGGAATGGATTAGACAAAAGAGAGATATGTTTAGTTCGTCGGGTAAATTACGTGGGTTTAATCAGGAATATATGTTGATTGCTACAGGTAGCCAAGGCAAACCCTTTACAGAGGAAATGATTCGATATGAAGATATTGCCCCTCGTAGTTATTCTCCTCGCATGGTTATTCTGGATCCTGCTAGAACAGTCGAAGTCAAGACTAGCGATCAAACTGGTTACGTTGTGGTCAGTCGTATTGGCACTCGTATATATGTCCATGAGAGCGGCGGTATGTATTGGCAACCTAATGAGATAGTTGACGGTGCATTTGATCTCAGCCGTAAGTACGATGACTGCGAAGTGGCAATTGAAAAGAACTCATTAGACAACTGGTTACTACAACCTATCCGCGCCAAGATGCTGCAAACAGGTCGTGTGTTGAAAATGAAAACACTAACGGCTCCGCAAGATCGGGATAAGTCTCAATTCATCATGGGATTGCAAAGTTTCTTTACGGCCGGTGACATTATTCTCATTGGTGGTCGTGGGGCGCATCCTCAATTAGTTTCTCAGATTTTAAATTTTCCAAGTGGTAAGAAAGATATTTTAAATGCGTTGGCGTATGTTAATCGAGTTTTTTCAGGCTTCCCCATTTATACTGACTTTTCTGAAAGTAACATCGTGTCTGGCAGTGAACTTTCACGATCATCACAACTTCTCTTGGCATGTAATACAAGTAGCTCGGACACTGCGGCTGTTCTGTGTGCGCTTGATGGACAATATCTCACGGTATTGGCTGATTGGGTTTCACCATTGCTGCCTATGGATGCCATTCCTGACATTGCTAGGCTTATTCGTGCTGTCTATCCTAATAGAAAAGTAACAACATGGATTCCTGCTGATGTATTTGACCAAGTTGGTAGAAATCCTTTAGTATCTGCATTAAAGCATGAACAGTGGAAAATAAATAGGGCAGAGTATGCAACAATGGCTAGGTCATCCCTTAGTCCAATGATTCGCACGACAATGCGTGGCAGACGTTTATTCCAAGTCGATGATAATGCAAGAAATACCTTGCAAGCATTATCAATAGGTTATAATTTCCCTGTTAAACCTTCGGGTGAGCGTATGGCTGAACCTGAACGCAATTCAGCACGTACATTAATGGAAGCATTAGAAACATTGACATTTGCTATAAATAAAGTTGATAATGCAGTAGAATACACACCTAATGCAACAAATGCGTTGGGAACTCCCTACAGATCAGCCTTACCGAGAGGTTAATTATGATGAACAAAAAAGCTCCTATGCCTAAATCCAGTGGTAAAGATGCCAAAGCTGGTGCAAGCAACCATACCTCAGGTATGAAAAAAACGGCTACCCATGCACCAATGACATCTCCTAAAAAGAC
>Ga0194135_10001520_pt1 | contig 13886 bp, 16 predicted proteins | sample LitLau_LLRF_2013_FD_134024 | JGI IMG/M metagenome (GOLD analysis project Ga0194135, IMG submission 134024) | Freshwater sediment microbial communities in response to fracking from North America - Little Laurel Run_MetaG_LLRF_2013 (version 2) | ecosystem: Environmental > Aquatic > Freshwater >...
ATTATCAACTTTCTCATAAAGGAAGTTTTGATGGAAGTAATGTGTTTGATAATAATCTTTAATGCTCTTTCGATTTGTTAAGTAACATAACAGAGCTTAAAAGCCACACAGCATAAAGTCTGAAGATAATATTTGTAATTTTAGTAGTAGTGCGAAATGCGCGTTATGGTTAAGGTGGTGTGGGTGGTGCTGAAATTTAATCGCCCCTGCTATCAGAAAAACTATAGGTCACTTAACGAGAAAAGGTCATCATTGAACTCTGGATTTGTCTCCAATGCTCGATAATAATTTGAAAAATTGACGTAAGCCTTGATTTTCTCAGGGTTTTTTGGTTTGGTTTGAGGTATTGAGTCTGAACTATCCGTTTCAGTTCCAAATGAACCCGAGTCGGGATCACCGAAAGTATCCCCATCCCCATGTGGACTAGTGAAGGTTGGTGTAAATGGACTGGAAGATGAGGGGTATCTCATGTAGCGATCCGTCAGAGGACTTGACCTCGATAAACTCCATGGGTATTTGAAATTCCGGACGAGCAAGGTCATGTCTTCCCTCCTGCAGACACGCGGATGTTCTTGATGCATTCGAGCAACCCTGTCCACAACTGCTTGAGCAACTCCATTCAGTGTAGTCTGTGAACTAAACTCTTCCATGATCATTTGAACAAGTAAGGGATTGACATGGTCTGTCACTTCTTCCAACGCTTTGTAAAGACCGCTTGAGATGAGGACCAGAAAGTTTGTAGAGTCTTTGATCAGGAAACTCGTGATTTCCGGCTCAGCTATCACTGGCTCACTTGTCGCTGAAGCCAAATTACTATTTTCCTTGTAGCCACCTTTTACGAGGTAATTTCCAATACAGCGTGTCGTTTCCTGATTCCCAAGCTTCCCTTGCAATGAATCCAAATCAAGGTTTAGGGACCGTAGACGCTGAACCTCGTCCTCGTTCTTTAAATCGTGGGTAACGCTGAGCTGAATCACTTCCCGGACACCATGATGCGGGTCCACCACACAAACTTGAGCTCTACAATCACCGGAGTTGGCAACGAATACCTTTTCATTGAAGATGAGCACCACGAGGGCAGCCGTACTGGAAGTAATTCCTTTGTTTAAAGTCTCCAATCGTTGTTTGTACGAGGCTGAGTAGTAGTCTGGAGCATGTTCTCCCTCGGAAGCCTCTCGCATAGAGTCTCGCTCTACAAGAAGTGGATCAACCACTGTTTGAAAGTATCCTCGCTCCACGGCTAGGAAGGCTTGTTTCAAGACTTCGCGGATTTCTGGCTCAGTACTATTTTCTGTGAGTTGCCCTAATAGAATTTGTCCTGGCATTTCCTGCATTGCGTACTCAGCAGCTGCTTGTCCATGTTCTCCGTCAAAGACACCATAGAGAGCAATGTTCTCATCCGGCTTATAATGGAAACTCTTGTCCTCCAGCTCATGCTCATTTGTTCGATGTCCGTCTCGGTAGTATAGCTGATTTGTCTGAAATCCAACACCTGAAATGAGAGTGGAGATTCAATTAGTATAAATTCATAAGGACTGACAATTGACCTGATCTTCCTATCATACATTTGATCCATACGGTTTGATCCATCAGGGTTGAATTCAACCCTGTTGGATCAAACCTTATTTACCTGTGGAGTCGCAAATTCTGAGATCCTCGGTGAATGGTCGGGTGGACGTAAAATTCCCGATTCCAGCCATGTTAATTATTTGAAAGTATCATTGAGTTGGATACTCTACAAAAGAATAGTAAAATCATGTTACCGAAAGTGACAGATGGTGAGTTGAGTGATGTGAGATGATGATGATGCCTTACATTTCCTTTCATATAGAGAATATACAAGGCTTCGGTAACAACTCCACAGCACCAAATGAGACTAATCGTGGATGATTGATGGATACAGAATTTAATGATTACAAAAAAATATTTGCTGTTGAATTTCCGTTTCGTGGTGGTACGTGCGTAAGGAAGTTAGGGACAATCGACAAACCACAAACGACAACAAAAAAGTGAAATTAACTTTGCGTGAATCCAAGTTGTTAAACTTTCCCTCCTTCGCTTCTCAAAGCAAACGTTTGAGCCTAAGCCTGTGTGGCCTGTATGTAATGTAACCATCACAAGCTACAAAGGAATTCAAAAGACATATCCGTCAACAGTCAACGAATTAGACTTTCATTGCTCTAGTTTAATACCTTGTAACTTTACTTTCCTCTTATCAATATGAATCAACATTTCATTGGCTTTAAAGAGTTGCCTACGTTTCGTTTGGATACACTCTTATTCCTACTGCGGCTTGTTCTTATTTAAGAATAATGGGACTGGAAAGTAGTGGAACCTCAAACAATACTAAATACGAACTAAAAGTAGTAAAAACAAGTAGTTTAATTATTCAAATCCCAGTTCCTCTTCTTCCATTGAGTTTGGAAGACAAAAGAACTCGACAAAGGAGTCGGTCTTGGTGGCCATGAGGAAAGTAAGGCAGAGGATCCCGTTGGAGTCAATTTTGATGGACATGGTCTGACTCATGTTCATTGCCCGGAAGGTGTGGCGGAGCATGGAAAATTTGTAACTGACGTGACACTCTGAGAGACATTCAAATCCTTGGACCATTTCTGAATTGTAAGGAATTGAGCAAGTCATGATCCCCGCAATCCCATCGCAACACAACCGAAGTTCCTGATCCGGAATAATGGCAATCCGAATCATCCCAGGGTTGTTACTCTCAAATTCTGCCAACAAATCACTCATTTGCTCGGAAACCAGAATGAGTTTACAGGTGACTGATCCCTCCATTGCAAATTCCATTAAATCCTCAGCAAATGGCTCAGTCTTGATTTGGAAATCTGTAACGACACCATTCTCATCCAGCAATAGTTTTAGAGGACTCCCGTAGGACTTGTACATCAGCTTGAGTGAGGAGTGTCTTCCTAGTCCCGTTGTCGTAGAAAAAGTGCTTTCACCACCTCTTCCTTCTGAACAAAAGAATTTGAGACAGTCAAGGAGCTCCTTGAATGGGATTTTGAAGGAGACGTCAGAATCATCAGATGGAATGCAGAATTCGTCAAAAATATCCCGGTTGATGGTTACTGAGGCTTGGATGTACTTTCCTTCTTCAACTGTAAATCGGAGACCGCTCGGCATAACTCCAACGTTGACTTTGTGAGTGAAAGCAATGGATTTGAGTAAATTTGCAAGTACTGGGATTTGCTCAACGCAGCCGCAGAATTCGTACTGGGTACGGGCTTGACGTCCTTGCGACGACGACTGATGAGTTTCAGTAACCTCCATTTGCAATCCAAATCTCTAGAAACAAAAAAAATACCTCCTTTACACAGAGTCAAGTATGGTTCTTCTCGTATCAAACTAACTCTTCATAAAAAAGCACACAACACACCTACCGGCTATTCCCAGTGTATGAATTAAAAAGCTACTCCCAGATGAGTTGTAAGCGAAGGTCATCAAGGTACTTAAGGGCGAAGATCAAGGTCCGAGTGGCTTTCTTCGAGATGGGGACGAGGAGATGACAATGACACAAATGTTTACCGAAAACGTCTTTCGTTTCGTCTGAAGACGACGACGCCGCCAGAAGAAAAATAAATAGAGATTTTGAAATGTTGACCTTCGCGGTGCCGTACTTTCATCCGTCCACACGAGAAAGGATTGGATTCATCGAACGTATCTTGAATTAAAAAAATTGAAGCCCAATTCTTTACTCATCCATAATTTTTAGGCGTAATTTGTAGAGAGCCTAATTACAAAATTAACGCATTCTTTATCAAAACTTTGTTTACCTTCTCGTCTCGTCTCTACATCAATGCAAAAAAGGAGGCTCGGCGGGCTTTTGCAGCCGAGTTTTGGGAAGTACAAACTTTTGTTTCTAAATGCATGATGCATGACACACTTTACTCACTCGCACGTCGCACACACTCTCTCGGAGTAATTAATCAAATATTAACCAAGCATCAGGGATATGGGAACAACTGGACCTCATCCTCAGGAGTCTCCAATCAAGTGTTTCATCACCACCCAAAGCTTCGGAACATTCAACTTGGAATTTTGCGTACAACAATTTTCAAACAAGGTTCTCGCTATAGTTACTGAAAGCGGAAGCCCCGGAACTTGGTTTCAAGTAAGGAAATTGGAGCATGCTGAAACTAGCTACGACATCACAACTCTCTTTGGAGCCGAGACGCCTGAACTCGTCTTAACTGCACGCGTAATTGCGGAAACTGTCTTTGGATATATACCTGCCCAACCACTCATCCTCTCCATCAATCTCACTCATCATTCCAAGGATACGCTCACGTCTATCTGTAAGCATCTCACATTAGCCTTCAGTAGCAACAGCAGCCTACTCAGCTCGTCATAAATAATGAGCTTCAAGTACGTGATTGGAGTGAGTGGGACCCCCGGCGCAGGAAAATCCACCTTCTGCAAAACGATTCGCAAGTATTTGTTGGAGATGAAAAGAAAGGTTAAAGTGTTCAACCTTGATCCGGGATGTGAAATTAACTTGGCGTATAAGCCGGATTGGAACATTACAGACTTTATTAAAGTGTCAGATGTTATGAAAGAACTGGAGCTGGGTCCAAATGGAGGACTTATGGAAGCCATGGACACGTTCTTTGAAGAATATGATCATGTCTCTCGTGAAATTGAAAAATCGGAGGAAGGAAGCTTTTTTATACTCGACATGCCGGGGCAAGTAAGACAGGATTTCTCATAAGAGTCATTTTTTTCCAAATAACATGGACTAATTCTGTTATCTCTCACTATTCTCCTAAGGTGGAGTTGTACACTCATCGGAGCCCAGTCAAGAACTTTTACAAGAGATTAGTGGGCATGAAGATCGCCGTATGCAACGTATACATGTTTGACTCAACCGTCCTCTTGACTCCTGGTAAGTTTCAAGACTTTTCTCCATAGTCATAATAGTCCCTAATAAGAATCTCATTTTCACATTTTACGTTCAATTATAACTCAATCGATATTGATTTTTGTTTTAGATTTCTTCATTGCCTACAGTACAAACGTTACGATGTCCATGTTGCACTTAGGGGTACCGGCTGTGAACTTGCTTACCAAGGTCGATGTACTCTACAATGCTGAGCAGGCGGGAAAGCTCGAATTTCCGTTTCAAGACTATGTTGCTTCGGACTTTTCTACGCTCGGGACGAGGTTGACCCATCGCGGCTATGGCTTTCCAGGAGAGAAGAAGTACAGAAAACTGACCCAGCTATTGGCTGAAACAAATGAGAGTTATGGATTGGTTCATTACCTCCCCTTCACGGCAGCGGATGATCGTTTCATGGGATACGTTCTTTTCGAAATTGAGCGCGCAATAGGATACATCTATCCTCGTGGAACTCCTGGAGACGGTGGCGGGCTCATTGCTACAACGTCCAATAGCGAAAGGGAATTAGCGGAGTATGTGGACGCCTTCATGGAGAGATGCGCAAAGAAAACCAGGAAGATCCGCAAACCAGGGAAGTAAACTCTTCGAGAAGGTACCAAGTAAAAGCCAAAAAAAACACAACTTAAAACCGCTTATCTTCAGTGTGTGCTGCGTGGGCGGGGAGCTTAAGAAAAAACCCATGAGGCCTTCGCGTCAAAGTAAAAGGGCGTCAAGGGTTTTTTGTTAAGCTCTACCCGCAGCGCACACTAGATAAGCGGTTTTACAGTTCACGTGCAAGGAGAAGCGCACACACATTTTTTAATTTTATGCATTTAATACATTAATTGAAATAAAGCTATAAAAGCCAAAACACTACTAACTAAACACTAAAAACTAAATTAGTTACAAGGAGAAGCATGCACCCTTAACATTTTTAGTTACTACATAATAATAATTGAAATAAATCTAATAACTCTTAAGTAATCCTGGGACGGAGGAATAGGAACGTTTTTTGTATTCCCGGACAAATAACTTGTTACAATTTTGGACTAAAGTTTAATAATGCTGAACTTTAACCACTAATATTAACTTCATCCATGCACCTGATGACTCGAGATCCACGAACTAAGGATAACATTGGAAAAACCATTATTTGACATACCTTAATTCTACAATACATTTAAGGTTCTGCTGATTAGTGAGAAAGGTTAAGCAGTGCAGGTATTTGCCGGGTAGTAGGTCGTAGGATTTGAGGGGATTTCCTTGGTAATTTTTGAAGCTGCGAGGATGTCTTTGGCGTTCATATGAGTGTGACGGATGATTGCAGCCGAGAAGCTGAATACCAGTTGAAGATCAACTTTTTCAGCGATGATTTGTGCCAAGACGTGGAACATTTGACTCTCTTCCAATTCAAGAAGAACCAGAGCAGCGACGAGAGTGCCAGATCCTTCGACGAACTTATTGCATTCAGCAAGCTCTCTGAATTGTTTTCTGTTTGGAGAAAAGGTTAGATGAAATGATGGAAGCAATTAGGGTAACGTTGAGGACGTGGAGTAATGATTGTTTAGAATGAATGAAAATGGAACTTTACCTTTCAAAGAGCATGTTTGAAAATCGAGCCACAGTGATGTCGTAGAACAGATTCATAATCGGAGCTCGCTCCAGGTGAATACGATCCAAACATTGGATGGCAATGGAGTAGATTCTCCTATATTCCGTTTGGTTGAAACCGAGATGGAGCATAACCAACTCAACCACGTCCAAGCCCGTCGCATACGTACAGTAGAAATCCAAGGCTTTCATGACTCCGATTTCCGACTGCAGGATATCAGTAACACGTGTATGGAATCCCATACCAAAGGAATGGAGAGCTGTCAATAGGTCAGGAGTCCTGAGACACTGTGAATAATGAAATTTTATTAGTGATTGAGCGGTATGATCACGATTGGTAATGTTAGTTGTACCTATTTGGACTTACCCGACGTTGAGCTCCATATGAGTACGCTTTATGTGCCAACTGAACGCAGCTAACAATTTGAAGCGACGCGAGATCCTGCATGGGCATGCACCTAACTTCTCGATCATTGCTGAATCCATAGGATTGTCCATAATTAGCGACGCTCATGGCTTCAGTAGAACCTTTCATTATCAAACTAGTCAGGGAAGAGGAAATTAGTTAGCGGCGGAGAGAGCTTTAGGAACAAAACTAGTAAAAGTTATAGATATAAAAAAACAGATTAACCCTTACCGATCATGAATTTCGCACGCCAAGTACTTCGTGGTATCACTAAGGTCCAGGTAGGCGCAAAGCCGAAAAATCAAAGCTACACTTTCCGGGGTAGATGCCCTGTCTCTCCGCTTCGGTACGAGCAAGTCGTTTCTGATTTTCTGGATCAAAGCTTCCATTTGATTGAGTAAAATCGTTTCTAGGAAATGCAGAAATGACAATAATAACTTAAGTATTCCGTCAGACCGGTCAGAGAGACCAACCGGACCAACCTCGAAATATCATCATAAACTTTTAAAAACTTACGATTTTCACTCGCTGCCAAATTTTTGGCACAAGTTAAGAGGCATTCATGGGTTGGTGCTCTTGGGAAAGGGTCTCCACGTGGAACAAACCCAACTAGGTAAGCGTAAAATCCGAGGCAAAGTATAATTACTTGTCTTTCAAAAAGAATTTCGTCCACTAGTCTCTTTAGTTAATTTCACTTACCAGGATTTGGAGGATCGCGAAAGAACAATACGGGTGGCCGTCCCATTGGAAGCATTGTAGGTTCAGCTATGGTAAGAATTGGTGGAGAGGTAATTAATTTAAGTTCCTTAACGGAATGTAAGACGGAAATGGAAAGAGAAAAGTAAATTGAAATTAGAATAAAGTTTACGTGTAGGAATGAGTAGAAGAGGACAGGACGGAGGACGTCTTATGGTCAAGAAGACAGGAGGAGAGAGCGACGAAAAACGAGACAACGGAGGAGAAGCGCCTGCGTCGGCCTGTTCTGTCTGTCTGGAAAGAGAAGAGTGCAATGACCTCTTCCTCCTTCAAAAGTTCCTTATTCTTCCTTCAACTTCGACCTCATCCCAGACATCACCTTCCAGACCGACCGACCCCTCTAGCCGCAGCCCGATCTACGGGAAGCAACCAGCCGTGATTTGGTGGTGGTGAAAAACGTTTGAAAAGGCCAAATTCCAAACATCAATGGGCAACTCTTTACGTAGGATAAAACCGGACAATGCAATTCAATCCAATCAATCATCCTCACTATTAGTTCCCCATCACCATTTTAAAAAAGCCAAAGATAGAGCAAGGATGGAGATATGCGGTTTGAAAGAAGTATTTTATTTATCATTACTGCAAGATGCATTCACTCCAAACCTGTCACATTAAAAAAACGAAACTTAGAACTCGAATTAATACAAAAGGAATCGAAATCAGAATCCAAAATAGTGAATTGGAACTGCAATTCAAGTCGCTGGCCTACCGTATCCATACCACACAGTTAAGAGACATTCAAATGTTGAGACCTTTAATAATGTAAGACTTGGTATAAGGTAAAATAAAGTTGAAAACTAAAAAGGAACATAGCCAGAACGAACGAACGACGAACCGTGACATACGACTCACGGTGAACTTAATTAGAAACTAATCACGTGTGTGAGAGAGTAAATGGAAAATTCGTACGCCCCTACGCAGCAGCTATTTAGTTGATAACTTGGACTGGGTTATTTGTTTGTTGCGTGGGGAGAGGAGATGGGGATTGGACCGGGACCAGGGTATTAGGGAGCAGGCGGGATCCGGGATGGTGTGACTCTGTGAGAGATGGATTGGATTTTTAGTTAATTGCATGATGAGGTTCACGGAATCACTGCTGTCACTTCTGGCTCTGGTTGATCAAAGTTTAGGAAATCCCAAATCAAGATCGTATCATCGTGAGAACTACTGACAATTTGGAACTCATCAAATTGGAGACGGAAAACGCGCCCAGTATGCTTCTGTGAGACAACATAAGAACACGAGGTTATTTACTTTCAGATATATTACATTCGTCTCCTAAGAGCCATTTTGTTAGGTTATCACGAAAAACTTACCACAAGGGTTCGGAGACAGAGGGATGAAGCTGGTGCTCGTGGATCAAGAGCAGCCTGGAGATCCCATACTTTGATTTTCCTGTAACACAAAAACCCAATAAAGTGAGTTACAAAACTCAACCATGCCGTCTCTCTCCCTTTCATCACGATTGTAAACACGTACCCGTCATAAGCTCCGCTTACAATCCGCTTGCTATCGAACCGAATGCAGCGTACAAGTTCCTCGTGTCCTTCCAAGATTTTCAAACAGACCCCACATTCGATATCCCACAAGCTGAAATTCGAGGGAAATGGTCAATTTTAATTGTTCAATTATTTTATGTCTAAATATGAAGGGTGTACCGGATGGTATTGTCAGAACTTCCACTGACGACGAGTCTGTCGCGATATTGCAAACAAGCAATCCCCCGTTTGTGACCGTTGAGAGTACGTACAAATTCACAAGAACTTGTGTTCCAAACCTATGCATGAAATAGGCAAATAATAATTAAAAATAAATAAATAGGGAAACATGGGAGGCTACCTAACGGAGAAGCTAATAAGGAAAATTCACTTACTTTAATGGTTCTATCACCAGAAGCTGAAACGATATATTTCTCATCAAAGTCAACGACGTTGACCGCTGCACGATGTCCAACCAGGACTCGATGTAAATTGATATCAGTTGCAGAGACCATATCCCAAACAGCGATGCTCCTATCCTGCAAGTTACAGAAAATCAAAATAAGAATAATCACGTCTAAAGGAAATACGATTATGAACGAATTTTACCTTTGAGCAGGTGACCATCATCCCATTGTTGAATCGTAAGTGGAGAACTGCCTCGCAGTGGTGGATGAGCGTATTGACCAATTCCCCTGTGGTGACGTCCCAAACTCGGACAGTGGAATCACTCGATCCACTAATTATCACTTTCTCATCATATTGAAGGCACAGAACAGACCCTGTATGACCCATAAGCACCTTCTTGCTGTTGAGACTCTCCCTGTCCCAAACCTTGATCGTATTATCACGAAGACCGGAAACAATCTTCCCATCGTCATACTGGAGGCAGTAGACACCCTTGGAATTTTCAGATCTGCAGTTAATGAGTTGAAGATTCGGTTCTCCCTTCAACCAATTGCTTTCAATGCTCTCGATGTCTTGAATGATTTTGGGGTATAGGATACGGTAAAAACTATGGTCTGGATGACTTGCTCCGTGCCTTGGTTTGAATAGGTGACGCATCCAGCCCCTTCTCTCTGCAAGTCCTCTCCAGAGGGTATCAGTCCGGACTTTGCGCTCAATCAACTTTTTCCATAACATTGCATCGGAAATGACACGGTTCCATTCCTTACACACAAGTTCAGCAGCAGATAGGGACCTGGCATCCAGGTATGACAGGATTGTTTCTGCAATGTGGTCTAACCCCTGCTTTGGTAGCAATGTGATAAAGTCTCTCTGGAGCATGGGTGTGAGGAACTCGTTGATTTGACCATGCTGGTAGTGACAGACTCGGAGGAGGAGACTTTCGATAAAGTCAATTTGATCCCCTTCTGCCCAGCCTTCGAACCTCTGAAGAGTTTTTTCCTTTTCGCCGAGGTATTCCTCAGTGAGTTCTCTGGAAGGAGGGAAGTAGGGTTCCTCCATGTCCTCTGGTGGCTGATTCATGGTGGTGGGACCGTTTGACCGTGTCAAGGGGTAGCGTGGTGGTGGTACTTTAGGTGATCCTGTTGGGATAATAACACTAGAGAATAAATATGGCGATGACTGGGGTAAAAATGGTGTTGGTGGTATTTGGTATTCCTGCTCGCTCGTCCGCTCTGCCTATCCTCCACTCCTTCCCTCCCTCTCTGTATCTGTCGGACTCTCCTGGTTGTCTCCTCTTGTTTCCTTTTGGTTTGGTTTTGCTTGTTCCTGTGGAAGTGGAAGGAGAGACGAGAGCCAAAAGCCCCTTGGACGCAAGGCAAAAGAATGGAAATGAAAAAGGCGTCGTCATCCACCACCCACCTGCCCCTTCTCGACAACATCCATCCACAGTGACAGTACACTCGAAACCACGGACACGGACAGAAAACTGACAGAGAACGCGAATCCCTTCTACGGTCCTCTCTCTCCTCCCAACCAAATTTCAAGCTTATTAACCTATGACCCTTGACCCGAAATTAGTTTGGTTCTCACCCTGGCTCACTCCAAGGCATATCAAGTTCTGGATTCGGTTCAAAACAATTTTAACCAAAACTAAATCCCTTCTCGAAAAATGTTGAAATGAGAATTAACCCGATTCGAAACAGTTTTATTAAACACTGTCACTGCTCCGCGTAGTTGTAATTGTATTCAAGGGTTTCGGGTTAGTAGAAAGAAACGATTATCCTTCCATAAGTCAGAGTGCGCCTCCATGTCGGCAGAAAGGGGAGAAGGAAGGATCTGTCTGTGGATTAGGGATCCTGAAAACGGAGAATCTTGCTCGTGTGTCCCGTCCCGTCTCCCGTCCGATCAATAATAATAACCTATCCGGCGGCTTCTGACATTTTCGGATACCAAATTACCAATGCAATACCAAGGAAAGGTGGTGGTGGTGGTGGTAGGTACGTGGAATCGCGGATTATGGGAATTCCGATAACCCATTAAAACCCCAATAATCCAATAAAGAAACAATCATTGTTCCTACCAAATTGCAAAACTTTCACCCGTTAAGCGAGCAATGAATTTACTACTTTTGATTTATGCAGGTCTATCGATCCCGTCATCCACCCGCTCTTACCTTGAACTTACTATGAATATTCATATCAATCTAAACTGCCCAGCGAAAAAAAAAAGAACTTGAATAGTTTGCCAAAAATTTCAAAAAAAATGAGAAATCTCACTTTTATTTTTTTTTTGCAGTAAATCAAACCTCAAGTACACGTGTAAGAAATAAAACTGTATTATGCCTTGGTGGGTGAAGATTCTGCTTTGGAATCCGCATCACCCGTTTTCAGTGGGGCCTTCTTGGATTCAGAAGTCTCTACGGCTGATTCCGGCATGTACTTGCCTTTCTTGGCGTTACTGCGTTCCCGTCCCTTGGCTCTCCGATCCAGGGTCGCCTTTCTGTTCTTGTCCATCTTTAGCTTAACAATTGTAACCTAAGAAATCAAATACGAACTCGTATTAGACTGTAGACTGATTCTGCGGAAAGGTTAGAGAGTAAATAAAGGCTTACGTTCGACGGATGAATTGCAACGGGCACGGTGGTCCCATTGGCCTTCTCCCGCTGAACTCGCTCAATGTACAAACAGAATCGCTTTCTGTACACTTGGGTGACTTTCCCAACCTGCTGTCCCTTGAAGTGCCCACGCATTACCTATGCAGAAGAAAAGTAAAATCATGTTTAGTTTGGAAGTCGACACACGCACCCAGATGTTTCTAAATTATAAGTTTAGAAAGTCAGACCAAATTCTCGACATTTTAATTGCCCAAGCTATTCGGAAATGCCACCAAAGTGTACAGAGAACCTGTACACCTTGATATAATGATTTCCATTTAGCACATTAGCAATTATAAATTCAGTGAATGGTTTAGTTCATCATACAATTTTAATTTCTGGTTATATAGCTGCAGTTGACGGTAATAACTATTCAACGGTGTCAAATTACCTGCACTTCGTCGTCCTTTCGAACAGGCATAGCACGGACATTGTATTTAACCCTGAGTTCTTTTGAGAGAGGGCAAGACATTAGTCTCCGTCGGATATGGGAAGGAGCGTTGAAGTGGCGCTTTCGGTTCTTCCTGCGCGACATCGTGACTTCCTTGTTGAGCTTCATCTTGAGGTTTGTCTGCAAAATAGTTAAATTAGTCAGTAACAACAAAAACAGTAAAAGTAATATCAACCCCAACAATCAGTTTCAGTACCAAGTCTTAAAAGGTAAGGAATGAATAATACCGCTGCCGCATGGACAATGGTAAAATTGACTAATATGCCCAAGCCGGGACAAAGTGCATGCGGAAAGAAACCGTAGCTACAATCAATCCTATTGCTAACTGATGACGACCTAGTAATCGAAAAATTGTGAAATTTAAATTACTTCTTACCTTTTTGAACGATTAGACGAAGATGAAAAGAACCGGAGGAATGAATGCTCTCAAAGCGGAGTAGTGCCGTTCTGCACAAACTGACTTCTGCAGGCAGCCACCAGAGCACACCGTGTCTTGGGCTCTCTGTGATGAGGCCATGCCGTAATTCCGTCTCGAAGAGAGCGGACAGAAATACTCTGAAAAACCACGTGCGTGGACTCTCTCTGCAACCTCTCTTGTCATCCACGAAACTATTATAAACTCCTTGTCGGATACGGAATTACAACTGCTTTCTTGATTGCATACTTGTAGACCATTGTATAATTGCACTATTATACGAATAACCGATATATTATGAAAAGTCAATTTGTCTTGTTACATGCATAATTCACACCTTCCTAGCTGACTATCTTCAAGGAATATTTTTTTTTCACTGCATCAGCAGCAACTAATACAGCCAAATTACTTTCGGTCTTCATGAATCTTGCCTGAATATCTTGATAACGATCGGTAGATTATAATTATATAGCTCAGTGATAGCGCGGCGGATTCTGATTATAAAAAAAAATACTCATTATAATCATAGTACTGATTCAGTCTGCGCACTCTAGAAACTTGAGTGTCGGGGGTTCGATTCCCCCCTGCCTGCTTCCACTGCCACACTTGGCTCGCTCGGTGTTGATCATCGTGTAAAAGGTCACTCGAGGGAGAACAGTGACTATATAGTTCGAGTAAGACCATAAAAATCCAAGGTATATAGAATAGGGTAAGGTACAGCCGGTTTGAGCTATTTGTGAAGGGAGTTGAAAAAGTCACGTGTGGGAAAACTGACGGCCTCTCTTTTTTCTGCTCTTATGGGAAGTGGATGCCC
>Ga0194135_10001521_pt1 | contig 13861 bp, 16 predicted proteins | sample LitLau_LLRF_2013_FD_134024 | JGI IMG/M metagenome (GOLD analysis project Ga0194135, IMG submission 134024) | Freshwater sediment microbial communities in response to fracking from North America - Little Laurel Run_MetaG_LLRF_2013 (version 2) | ecosystem: Environmental > Aquatic > Freshwater >...
ACCAGCCAATTATCAATTAAGAAACTGACAACTGATAAATGCATAAGCTCCCGTTGTACAAACGCAATTGAAATCTACAAGTCACATTTCGAGAGTTTCAGTATGTCTGTTTGAATTTCATAGCTAAGCAAAGAAGCGTTTCGTATTGAAACTATAATCCCCGTGTACGAAAATAAATCACGAATATTAACAAAACTGTGCCTGTCTTCCACAGCCAACGTAAAGTTGACACTCATATATGGCTCTCCTAACATTGTTTCCTACCCTTATTCTATTTCCTGGATCACGAAAGAAACAATAAATATGTTTCACACAGACATTCGCAATTCAAAATAAAAAAGAACAACATAAAGACACATAAATAAACTCTCTAACTCTATTCACTCTACACAATTTGATCAACCTAATTCATGATAAATAAATTCGACTGGAGAAAAATGAGGTTAAGGCCGGAGCCATTCAACCAGAGTATATCAAAGATTTGCAGATTTCTTATCGCGACGACATCGACGTCACGAGTATCCGGGTTTACTTATTTTTTTGCCTTTTGCCTTATTTCCTCAGTTCAACTTGCCATCATGTGACTATAACATTATTGTCATGTTTGTCAGGCCATTTGACAACGTCAATGTGCAATAGGACTCTAACTGTAGTGGTGAGTACCTATAATATGGTTGCATGCGTTCCAATAAAGTGAATATCTCATATATTAGGCTAACATGACAGCCCTTGCAAGTTTCCTTTCGGCCTAAAAGTAGTGAGTAAAAGTAAAGTAGTTCCGTGTAGAAAAGAAAGTTCGATCAATGCATAATTGGTGAAAGCAATAAACACTGCACACCTAGCTAGTTATTTTTATGTTTTGTAAGTTGTAAACTTAATAATTTCAATATGCTCAGAGTACGCAAACTACTTTTATAGACTGCCCCGTCAATGCAATGCAACCACCACCCTTAGTGGTTTCATGGGTTATGTCATTGCGAAAATTAATGTCTTCCTTGACATTTACGAACAAATCTCGTTATATACGTGTATAGTGTTAAGGAAAAGAGTTTTAGGAGCTGCTGAGAGAGTGAGTGAGATCCGGAGTTTTATTTCCCAATAAAATGAAGCTGAAAGCTGTTAAACGTTCTCACTTAGATATGAACTCTCTCTCTCTTTCTTTCTATTATGTCTCATGAGGTAACTGAGTGAGTGAATTCGAAGGATTAAATTGACGCCACGACAATTACATAAAACTTTTGCAGGTTCGGAAAGACTATCTGTGATCATGTTTCATGTTTATATCTAGCGTTAACCATTAAACATTACCCGAGGTTGAATTGACCCATACACACACTGCAAAGGGGGTAAAATATCTTTCCGGGAGTATTTATGAAATAACAAAGTTCATCTTTACTCTCGAGAGATTCCGCACTGCAGATGACCCGAAACAACATGGAACTCTCAAGACTCAACCTAAGGCGAAATGCTTCGTGGTTTGGAGAAAACAACACCAACTTATTCTCTGAGATTTCTCTCTCAATTCTCTCTGTGGTGGCCTTTTAAATGTCTTTTCGTGGAAACACATTCTTCCTCATTTCCTATTTCCTCTGGTTCTTTCTCTGAAGAATTATTATTTCACTCCAGTATACATGCACTGCAAAGTTTTATGACTCACCTACCAAAGAGAAAAGTATCCTTAGTATTAGCATCAGATGAAAGTAGAGCGTTACATTAACAAGATTTAATGCGAAGATAATTAACTTGCAAGGTAATCTCTTAAAGAAGTTTCATGTAAAGTTGCTTTATTTACTTTTCCCCTAATTGTAAGTGCAGCCTCCGGACTTTTCAAGAAAAATCTCATAATCTCGTACAGAAACAAGAGCAACATGTTCTTATTTCGTTATAACGAGCTATTAATTCCTGTTTTGAGAATTGACAGAACATAACTGCCTATTAAGGTAGTTCTGGTTTGAACGTGTGTCTAGAGTGTAACATTGCTGGTGGATACAAGAGAAATTAAGGACAGTCTAAACAGAAAAACAAACAAAATAATTCAAACTGAAACTAACTAGTAACTAAGTATGTTCAGAGAATGGTAGTTCACAGAAAAACATCAACAGTATTAATTAGGATTAAAAAACAGTTTCCCCGAAAAACGTCTCGCAATGGTTTGAAACTAAGGAATCACAATCGGAACTTGTTGTATGTTCGATTATTACACAAAGTTTCCTATAATCAACACAACCGTTTTTATACGAAGTAAAGAATGATTGGAACTTTCTGATACCTAAGTTTCCCTAATTAAACTTCTACAGAAAACGCAGACTTGTATTTTCTTTACCTTTCTGAAACTAGAGTATTGAATGCCAAGAACATGGACGGAAAACACGTAAAACCTAGACTTATTGTTTCGCACATAATAACAATAAGATCATCTCTGCCAAAAGAAGGCTCTACAGTTTCCGCAGAGAGGGTTGTATTTCCAGTTTTCTCTTTTCCATATTGCAAGTATTCTATCAGGAATAAGGACATTGAATTGCGAGATCAGTTCTTGTGTGTATGGCTCTGTGACATTGAATTGCGGGATCAGTTCTTGTGTATATGGTTCTGTGACATTGACTGACACAACAAGGGACTCCCGAGAAAGGGAAAAGGTCTCCGATACATACACACTTCCCCCGTCTTCCATGCTGCTTACATAATATATTCTATATAAAGTATACGAAATAAAAACGCGGAAGTATATCTATGTGTTATTGTCATATGAGATGGCGTAATAAAAACAGAAAGAAATGCAATAAAGGAGAAAGCAGATGAGAGAGACACTTGCCTTGAACGAATCTATTCCGCGAGTCATGGCCCATGTGGAGACAACATAATCCATGACTCTCTCCGAAAGCGCCTTAGGTACTTCGTGAAGTTTCATAAATTCTCTTACACTATTCAGCATATCATGATATTTCGCCGTGGCTGACGTCATCTGCTGAATAATTGTTGTTACATGACCGAAGATAGTAGCGTAGAGTAAGGCTGAAACAAATTAGGATTATTAACAATATTATCATCCACTTTCTCTCTAAACTATATCACATCAAGACCTTCTCTACATAAGTAAAGTGGACATGATAGTAATAATATACATAGGCTTATGAACAACACACTCTCCTCTGTCTTTTTATTTACACACTGGGGGAGAAGCGAATCATGGCGACGACGATATCATCTTCCGCAAGACGATGATGAGTAGGAAATGAGACCGCAGCGTTTATTTTGGCCGTCGTTTGTGTAGTCAGGATGATATAAGGAACAAACGGAACGTGCTGATGGGATTGTATTGTTATCATCAAGTAATAATCACAAACTTGGAGGACAACAGACGACGGAGAGTGTCGGGCACTTTTGATAAAGCTTCAGTGAAAGTTATAGTAGTAGGAGGTAAATCTACGACTGAATGGATATTTAAATGATGTGTAGGGAACCATCATCTGCAGAATGGGAGAGTGGTGGTAGGCACTTTTAGGCAGACCCTTGGCTTGACTTCTTGGCACACATCTTTAAGATGGTTTATCAAGTGGAAACATATGTTTCTTTGGGAGAGAAAGTGCAGCCAAACTTGCGTCTTCTCTAGTGACACACAAGGAAGTGTAGTATTAGTAGAGTTGTAGACTTTGTAGTAGCGAGTCGCAACTCGGTCGTTGTGTAATGAGGGGTGTAATTAATTCCACGAATTTCTCATTCTCTTCATTTGGCTTGTAGGCTAATTTGGATAACAAATGTTTTGCCAACTTTCTTCGGCGAGGAAGACTTTCACTCATTTGAGACGATGACGAAGAGTGTGTTTCTTCCAAAAGGCCAATGTTCGCATTTGTTAATGTGTTGTCTTGTTTGAAGTTTGTTTTCTCGGTGGTGAAAGTAGTAATGATAAAATGATAGTGAGTGTGTAATAATAATTGAGAAAGTTATTACCTGCAATAATCATCATGCAGATGGTGAAGATCTTCTCGTTGTCAGTTTCAGCTGCGACGTTGCCGAAACCAACGCTGGTCATGCAGGTCATAGTAAAATAGAGGGCGGTGACGTACATCGTTTTGCGAGAGGGGCCTGATATCAACTCCGTGGGGCCACCCTCGGAAGATGGAATGACGATATACGGACTTTGAGTGACATTGGCGAGTTTCCACAACCAACTGTATTGCATCCCGTTGTCCGTGTCGGATCTACCGATTGAGTACCAAATACACGCTAACCAGTGGGCAACTAACATATAGAAACACAAGAGTAGTATCAACATTGCGGCTCCGTATTCCAAGTATCTGTCCAACTTTCGCACTACTCGCCCCAGACGAAGTAATCGCACCACTTTCAATGCACTGAAAAGGCTTCCGATCCCCTGCAATTGATTAACACGTGGTTTAATTTCATGCTTTATTATAAGGTCCTGACTTCATAATCAGCAGAGCGAGCAAGCACAAGCCACTTGAAAGGAGAATTCTTATTTGTCCTTTGATCTATTCCACTCTCCGTAATCAATGTCACAAATTCCCTGCATCTCCACGCGAATGTGGAGTCAATTGTTTACTCATTTATTTCCAAGTCCTTCCCTAAGCCATTCCAAATAAACTGTTGGAGCTCAAATACCAATCTACTGTCAAATCTCTTACTCATACTCTCCCTTTTGTTTTCTCCAGCCTAATTGTACTGCATATACACACGGAGACGGTATTACACGGCCCTCTCAAAGCTGAGGGTTTACGTATAATGGTTCTCTAAACATACAAACCGACAACCAACGTTGGCGTGTAATTTAGCATCCATATCTAAATCCTCCAGAAGTGCCAATAATCATGAAGTGCTTTTCAACCCTTTCTCTCCAGAAGTTGTTGGCTGGAAAACTGGAAATGCACACTTCATTCTTTAAACACACTCGAATTGGATTTACTCTCTCTCTCTCTCTCTCTCTCTCTCGGATTCCTCCTCAATACAAAATACACAAAACAAGGCTCAAAGGATCTCTCCATTACTTAAGGCTGGTTTACATTTCAACATAAAACTTTTGTCATTCCAAATGCATGACAATCGTATAAAAAGGCCCTTCAACAGGAAAAATACTTGAATAGTCTTTCTAACCAAAGCCTCCTTAAAAAAATTAATATATTTGTCATTGTGTGACTATGTCATTGGCAAAAATCATATGTAGACCCTTCTAAAGCTTAAACAAAGTTTGACAGGGAAAGTGATGCACATAAATATATTGGAAGAGTCTGTTTATCTTCGTATGTGTGTCTTGGACATTCCTCCTTTCTTAAAGACAAGGAAAGGAGAGATCGAGAGCGTGAGTTAAAATAATTATTATTGCTCCAAGGCTCGTGTTCCAAGTCGCCTTGCCCCTTCCATGTTCTCATTACATTGAACATTGTAAATCCTCACCGAATGAGTTTTGCATAATACATTTCCCATCTTAAAATGAACCACCACCACCACCACCACCATCAGCCTTTCTCCTCTCGTGGATATTTCTTCCCTCTCTTCAAAGGCTATTTATTCCCTTGGCACTTTTAACTAGTAACTATTATGTACGTTCAACTATTTCGATCTCCTCGATGTTCTTATTCAGCATTAACACTAACTACCTAAGAGACTACCTATAACTTCTTATTCGTGTACTTTCTCCCAGTTTACTTTTTCCTTATTTAAATAAGAAGCCTTTTTTATTCTTTTCGCGTGTGTGTTTGTGTATTTACTGATTGCACCAAATTGCACAGCCCAGGTAAGAATAAGAGTAGGACTAATAATAACATATACGTGCTGTGTGTATGAATATATAGTAGGTTGTGTAGTGTCTTTCTGTTCGTTTGTTAAGGAAGTACATATATGTATAAGGACAAGTTATCAAGTTAACTTATGTGGAAAATCGTTCCTTTGGTAGTTGGCTCAAAAGTTGCCTCTGCCTTCTTCGCTTATATCGTTTGCACACATAAAAAGAAAGAAAGTTGGTTGAAGTTTTGGTTCTTTTGGCTGCGGCACACTTTCTACTTTCTTCGACTAAATTAGGGAAGTGAAAGGATCAGATTAAGTCAGTGTGTGCGGAAATAAATGAGAAAAACCAATCGTAAACTTTACTTTAACTTGGTTCCTTCTTTTCTTTGACTCACAAAGGGATAAAGGAGGAATCTTATAGGATTGAAAGGGAACAGAAGTGAAGGTGGTGGTGGTGGTGGTTGTTCATTCGAAGTGTAGCAGTCATTTATTTGCACTCCTCATAGAGACTAAAGGAGACTTATTCTTTCTCCTTAATTCCTAATGGGTCTCTCAAGGAATAAATAGCACAATGAGGTATATTTTTGTCTACTTCATTGACTCGACCACATCTCTCAGTCCTCTATAGGGACTCGTGAGTTTAATTTCTTCTATTATTGGATTAGACGACTTTCTCCTGGATCGGTGATGCTCTCTCTCTACTTTCTCTTTACTTTCTCTCAATGCGATTAAAGCTTTAAATCCTTTCTACTTTTATTTCTTGAAGAGACCAAAGGACTTCTGTCTGCTCCTTCCTTTATATTTGGGACCTACTGGCTTGCTCACCGTACCCTAGGGCAGTTGCGGTAATTGCTACTACCCAACGTGTATCTGTTGTAGCAGAGAAGGCATTAGAGACATTAAAGCATTAATTATGAGGGACTTACATCTTCATCATGGTCGAATGCATTGAACACGTCATAAGGAAGGCAAGAGAGGAGATCAATGAGGAACCAAGACTTCAAATAATTCATACGGATGACCTTCGGTTCGGAGACGACTTCTCCGCCGGGGCCAACGAAAGTAGTGTGGAAGTTAAGGACGATGTCAATGAAGAAGATGACATCCACAATGGAGTCAACAACGAGGAGGCTCACATCTTCGGATGTTTTGTTCTTGAAGGCAACATTGTAGGGCACCATAATAGCTGTGTAGAAAGTGAGGCAAAGAATTACCCAATCCCATATCGCCTTGAAGGCACAATAGTGGAGAAGAATGTGTGGCGGCGTCTTCGGCGCTTCTTGACGGTACTGAGGAAGAATGTCTGCGTTCAGGCTCATCATCTGCTTCGCATCCAACACAAACACACGTTATGCAATTTACTTTCACTACGAATTGTCTCGAATTAAAAAGCTCCCTTAAGGTTTCTTCTCCCTTCATCAATTTCTTGGCACATGTTACATCCACCAACTTCTTCCCCACATTCATTAGGAGACCATATTCCTTATTAATGGCTTCTCATAAACAGAATATGATTTGGAAACGAACCAACAGAAGAAACAGCAAAAAGAGAAGGAGAAAGTTGCTTTCTATTCTGTAATCCCGATGGGGCGCACTTGGCCTACTTACTTATACACCAGTCCATATATGTCTCTCTATATCCTCGTGTAATTCTATCTTTCCACTTAAATGATATTATCATGTTCCATGTGTGTATATATTGTCCTTACCCTTACTAATAAAAATGATAGTATCCTTTCTATGTAAAACGCTGCTCATGTCTCGACTAGAGGGAGATGAAGAGTCTCCTTTTTGAATTTTTTACTCTATCTTCATTTGTCCTTCCTTCTACTCTTAACAAAGTTCACTTTAGAAGGAAGGACAACTCATGATTTTTGGCATAGTGTGTGGGTCATCATTCTGCGTGACGTCATGTGCAAACATATCTATTGCTTCCCTCACAGAATAGAATAAACAGCCCATTAAGACACATTACGATGCAAAATATTACTTTTGTTAACTCAGAAAGACAGGACGAGTACTAAACAGGAGTCACCACAGAGAACTCCCTCAGACTTGCATTACAGCGCGCCTTCTCCTGTCTCATCTCCACAATTGCTCAGAGTAACACTACTCTCGTCCATTTGCACGTAATAGTCACTCCACCACTGCCACCCTTCCACAATATTACACGATAAACATTTTGGAAACACACGTTCATCCCTACACAAGACTTTCCCCTTCACACTTTCTCCAGTCAGTGTATTAGTAGCAACCTCCATTGTTCCCTTTCCTCTTATATTTTCTATCATGCGTTTGTATGAACTTAATCATGAGACCATTGCAGACGTATTTGTGAGACGTAGTCTTGTCATTTTCATACATTCTTGTAAAAAAACTTGGATAAGGAATTTAAGTCAAGGTCGAAAAAAGTTATTTTTAGACTACTGGAATATTCCACACACTACATAACTTTCCAAGAAAGAGCAAGACGGTTGAGATGTAGTTTTTTTGTGCTCAGACTGCGAAGTATGTTAGGCCTAGTGAATACAAGTACATCTCAGAATAAAGAAAGCATGGATTATAAATACCCACCCACTCTGCCTTGTCACTCACTCTGATTCTTCTTTCTTCTGGAGGAAACCAAAGTAAACACGTAGCTTTTCGTGGTCCTTATTGTTTCGTCAGTAAATAAATAACGAATCAAAGTTCATCATTATCATCATCAGCGTTCTTTTAGAGAAGTCGCAAAAAGCGCTAAACCAGGAATAAGATATAACAAAGCGAAAAACTGAAGTCTGAGAAAGAATACCTCGTAGAATATTATGTCACACTCAAGTGGGAGTATGAAGGATTTATTGGATTTTTTGCCACACTTTGAATGATGAATGGAGATTTTGAGAAACCACAGAGAAAGCATGACACACTCATTGAACAGAAAGAGACATAATAGGACGGAGGAGAATTGGCCTCATCTCCTCATGTTGACGGCCGAGTAATAATATTTATATTTGGGGGAGTATATATAGCTGTATAAACATACATGAGCCAGATTGGACTGCTTTGACGGTTCCCTGACAGCTGGAATATGGGAAGAGAATTGGGAAGCAAGCACCGACCGACTGCGGGTGACAGAACGAGCCAATTTGGCGAATTTGCTGAGACCTGTAGGGAAACCAAAGGAGAAAGCATTTGACACAAATTGAGCAATCGAAGAACTCTGTCAAATAATATGTCCATTCTGTATAATATTTTCTATTCCCGAATGGAATATAACAAGAAGGTAAAGTCCGTCCTGTAATCATCGCATCCACTTGTCTAGTTATTTTTAAAGGACAGGAGACGAGATGACAGACGTTAGATAATAATGATAAGACCTTATCACAGGACGCCACAATAATTTCCAAACTCAAAAACATTTCATGCTACTACACAAGAGAACGCTTTGTATAAAGTGTGTGGTTGCTTCATGTGCGTGTGGATTTGCAGACACCCTGGACAATATGTAATATTCAAAACACATTCTGTCTGTACATTTTATAGTACCCCGTTTGGGTTTCCTTAACAGAACAGAGAATAGAGTGTACTACATACAATGCAGACAAGTGAATTACATGTGTGTTTGTGTGGATCTGTGGATACATAAAAGACAAGCAAGAATAAGGATATTATATAGTAGTAAGGGCTCCCCACTGAAGGAAAGAATTCAGCCATGCTTCTTGCTCCCCTCAAAAGGAGTGATTGTTAATACAAAAGCTATAAAGTGTAGCACGGCAGACTCGCAGACTGTACATACATTCAAACATGTGTACAAAAATATGTGAAAGGGAAAAGTACAGAGTGAGGTAAAGTTAAGTCTCATCTGAAGTATAAACTGTTGTGCTGAACGAAAGGGATACACAGTGTAGTACACACAAACAAGCTATAAACGACGACGACAAGTCCTTGAGATTCACAGCAGGCTAGGGAGGAAATTTATGTGCGATACAAATATATGTCTCCAAAAATAGAATGCAGTTGTGAAATGTTTTTATCCTTAGGAGTAAAAAAAAGAATAAAGGAAAGGGGAACTGACGGAGATGAGAAAAAGTCGTGTTTTCTCGTGCATCTTTGTCTCGTATTAAGGATTGCATAATAATAAGATTGCGTTAGTAATAATAAGGAGGAGGTGTGTGAGGCTATTAAGTCTATATCTGGGTAGCTATAATAAGTCAGGTTAAGTGTGTGTCTGTTGGAAAGAATGAGGATGATGCCGTACTGTAGAGAGTACTTGTGCCTTTGGAATCTTCTGCCTCGATGGGTTGTTTGAGTGCAGTGATGTCTCGGAAAGTAAGAAGGAAGAGCACAACCACATCTCGCTCGTTCTTGATGGGAGCAATGTGGAGAAGAAGCCATAGTGGAGTTTCTGTAAAAAGAACAAGGAGAAAGTTGTTATTGCGATTCTGGTCTAAGGACACAAGACACATGGACGAATGTACAAGTATATAGAATGTATAAAATGTTCTTTGCACTGCGAGGCTGCTGCTGCATCTCGAGAGCAAAGAATACATGACTATGATTTAAGAGAATAAGGAAAGAGAGAGAAACATAATAATGCTTATATGGATGAGTTATACAGAGCATTAGCATAAGGTAATAATAACTTTATTATAAGAAACAATAATAGTAATTAATAATAATAATTGTAATATTAAGAAACGAAGCAAATATTAATTATGTTTATGCATAACTGCTCGCTTGCTGCTACTACACGGCATCAATGTATATAAGTTTATAGTTAGTATAGATATGAGAATAGTAGGCGGTTGATGTTATTAGAGAATTAGATATAGAAATGCCGTCTCAGAAGAATTTATATAGATGCCTACCTTTACTTGAATCGAGTGCAGACAGAGTGCTGTTTACCCCATCTGCGTGCCCTAGACAATATAGCAAGTAGGTCTGGGTCAGTTTATCAGTTCCTTTCGAGATAAAAGAAGATCAAGTTCCCATTCTTATTATACTAAGAACACTAAACAGACTACTTATAACTTAAACACATTTATTTACCAGCTACAACTATGCTACTATTATTATTTCGCCAAGTTCTTTTTCCTTTTTTGCACCACCATATGATTCTGCTTTCACTCCTCTCCGCTTTGATACCTTTATGTCTTTACTTTATTATTATAAATACAACTAGGCACTCAATAAAACTTCCGTGTAAAAAGCTTTTTATAGAAACCTTTCATACAATCTGTTCTTCACGGAATCTCTGGAGCTAGAAAAGTCTTGTTGTGTATCTAACGAGAGAACTAGTAAACAAATAGTTTAAATATTCCTTTTATGGCTCAGAAAGTAAGCCTAAGTAAGTCCCAGAAATAATAGCATAAAAGAACCCCAAGGTCTACAAAGGAATAAAAAGTAATCCAATGTAATCTACATTGGACTACAACCATACACAGACTCCGAGTTGCTTTTGTCTTTGATCAGAACGGAGAAACACACGGAGACGACGACGGTTGGCCCCGAACATTACTTATGTAGTATTTCTCTTCTATTGTCAAATGTTCGTTCTTACCTGCCCAGACTCTTTCATAAGAAATCAGAGCACTTCACAAACACACAAACAGGGACTAACCTTTCCTCATTCTTTCCCTTTCTTTCACTTTTAAAATCACAGAAAAATCTTACAACAATGATATACGGCATTTTAATTGTTTTTCTGCTTACATAAAGCGAGTTTACGTCGTTTTTAACTCTTTTGTTGTATTGATTTGTTCGAAGCTCACCCTCACAATACAACTTGCCCCACGCATGCGAGCATGTACACACTTGTCAGCTTGAATCGCATTTTTATTTTAATTGAAGTGAAGAATCGCACATGGGTCTGGATGAATTGCTTGCACATATCTCGGAAAGAAAGCTGTCAAGAGGAGTAAAATTTATTATGAAATTAAGGAAGGGAATATTCGGTGTGAAGTCTCGTAAAGAACGTTACACGTACATTATACATTCTTGAACACTTCCTGACTTGCTTTTGCTTTGTGCTTCCTATTCATCCGATATTACTAGTCTCCTCTCTCTCTCTGCCACTACATTTCACAGAGCTTTTCTTTTTAATACGTTTTTTCTCCCTTTCTCCTATTATTATTAGCAGCACTTCTATCATCACCACCACCACCGACCGGACTACTAGATGCATTAAAAGCACATCATCAAGGCAAGTTCAGAGTTATTACTTTTGTCTAGGGAAGACGGAAACCAAGAGTGTAGTTTGAAAGTACCCACTACGAGTGAATGTGCTCCTACGAAAGTTTGAACACGCAAAAATATTCATATACAGATAATAAATATAGGCTACATAAAAATAGACACAAAAGAAGGCGAAAAGGAAAGCCATTAAACCAAAGGAGGAATAAGTCCCAACTGTGAAATAAATGTGAAGAATATCATCCCTCGAGACAATAGGAGGAGCACATTGATCATTTATTTTACGCCCCACATAACATTTGATTCTGCATATCTGCCCCATAAAGAGAAACTAGATCACGAACCCAAGCTGCACAGCCACTTCTTCATTTTTCACTCCCATTTGCATGCGAACCATGCTGTTCGCAGAATACGAAACATTTCAAACTCTCCCTTCTAATACACAAATGCTTTCCTTTATATTCATTTCTATAAATACTACGCTCAACAACGAGGCGAGCTTTCACCAATCATCTCCATAATATAGTCCACACAACCCTACCTCGTATAACAACGTACAAAGAATAGTCATTTTCCTACAGGCAAAGTAATACATTTAATTTCCCTTAACTTCCTACTCTTATAAATAGAACTTTCTAAAACAAATATCTACCCTCACTGTCCCTTCCTGTAAAATAGACAGACACTCAAAAACTGTCTCTCCGCCTGCCTCTCTTTATTTCATCACGTTACAAACAGATCCACACTGATTTGTGTGGCCGCATGTACACACACATAATACACACCTTCCTCTACTTTCCCTGCGGAATCTACACTCTCTGTCTACAAAGATAAATCGCCATGAAATATTCATGTGAAATTCACTAGTTCTAAATACTCTTGCAGACATTGCACACGTGTGTTTGGTTGTCCAACCGAACGAATTTATTCCCCTTATATTCCAAAGCCCGTGTTGTATGTGTCGGGAAGAGAAAGCCTCGGCCAAATTAAATCTAGTATAACGCATGAAGAGCATTAAGCATACGTGGTATTTGGAGACGAAACAGATTATTAGGCTGTGGAAGAATCAAATTACTCTCATTTGATTTCATTGGACATAAAAAGTACAAAGAAACACACGATGAAATTCACTCAAAAAGAAATATACACACACGTTAAAGGCCCATCGAAGTGGACCCTTGAAAAAGCATTTCCCATTTGTTTTTTTCGGACATTCTTTAATACATTGTACCTTTTGCTTTGAGTTGTAAACTCACGTTGCATCGCAAGAACTCAATTGACCTTTCGAAACAATCAATTCTTCTCTCGTCCAAATGATGAAGAGACTGAATATAGTGCTCGTGTGTGATTTCCCTTTCTTTTTACAGAGTTTTTTATTTGGCTAGAAAATTGGAAGGATCGGTAGATTAGGAAGAGTAATTTCTCCATTTCCGCGCTATTTGGCACGCAATAACATTCTCCCTTCACCTTCACGAAGTATGCATGCAACGACCCATCCATATAGTACTACTTTATACTTTATTCTGAGGGTGTGTGTGTGTGTGATTTCCATCAACCAGATTTATTCTGCTTTCGTCCATATACCCCGACAGAGTCTATTTTTGCTGAGACAAACTGATTGAGAGAGAGGACTGCATAATCATGAGTGACTCTCCTTTTTAGAGAAGACAGCGAGACTCACATAAAATACCAATGCAGTAAAACACCCGTTCTTTATTTCCTTCCATCTAGAGTTCTGTTCGAATGGAGTTCTCGATGTCAGTAATAAAAAAATCTCATTTTCACCTACCGCCTCTCTCTCTCTTATAATAATCCTCTGCCGTGTGCATACAACCATTCATGTCGTCCTCCCTCTGTCTCCATGAATCAAATCAAGGTCTCCTCTTTCTGACACGCACACTCGTATCTCCTTCCACACCGAAATACTTCTTGTTTATGCCTTACATACATC
>Ga0194135_10001523_pt1 | contig 13853 bp, 9 predicted proteins | sample LitLau_LLRF_2013_FD_134024 | JGI IMG/M metagenome (GOLD analysis project Ga0194135, IMG submission 134024) | Freshwater sediment microbial communities in response to fracking from North America - Little Laurel Run_MetaG_LLRF_2013 (version 2) | ecosystem: Environmental > Aquatic > Freshwater >...
ATACGCTGCTGCTCACCGAGCTATTCTTCTGGGAGTTCGGCGACAGTTTGCGGGCGCTGGTGATCGGCACCGTGGTGTTCTTCACCGCGTTCAACCTGCTGGAAGCATCCTTGCCGTCGCTGATCAGCAAGGTGTCGCCGGCAGGCGGCAAGGGCACGGCGATGGGGGTCTACTCCACCAGCCAGTTCCTCGGTTCGGCACTGGGCGGCATCCTCGGCGGCTGGCTGTTCCAGCATGGCGGTTTGTCGGTTGTGTTCCTTGGAGGGGCAGGTCTGGCTGCACTCTGGCTGGCCTTTGCTGTTACCATGCGCGAGCCCCCGTATGTGACGAGCCTGCGCTTGCCGTTATCGCCCGAAGCGATCCGCGAAGCCGGCCTGGTTGAGCGCCTGAAGGCCGTTGTTGGGGTAACAGATGCCGTAGTGGTGGCCGAAGAAGCCGCCATTTACATCAAATTGGACACCGAATTATTGGATCGCACGACCCTCGAGCAGCTGGTCAACCCAGCGCCGTCGGCGCGCGAAGCCTAGGAGAACGTTATGGCCCGTGGGGTTAACAAAGTCATATTGGTCGGCACTTGCGGCCAGGATCCCGAAGTTCGCTACCTGCCCAACGGTAACGCCGTGACCAACCTGAGTCTGGCCACCAGCGAGCAGTGGACCGACAAGCAGACCGGTCAGAAGGTCGAGCGCACCGAATGGCACCGCGTGTCGATGTTCGGCAAGGTGGCCGAGATCGCCGGCGAATACCTGCGCAAAGGTTCGCAGGTCTACATCGAGGGCAAGCTGCAGACCCGCGAGTGGGAAAAAGACGGTATCAAGCGCTACACCACCGAGATCATCGTCGACATGCAGGGCACCATGCAGCTGCTGGGCGGCCGTCCACAGGGCGACCAGCAGGGCCAGGGCGGCATGTCCAACTCGGCACCGCGTCCTCAGCAGTCCCGTCCTGCCCCGCAGCCACAGCGTGAGTCGCGTCCGGCACCACAGCAGGCCGCTCCGCAGCCGGCACCGGACTTCGACAGCTTCGATGACGATATTCCGTTCTGAAAAACAGCTATTTAAGAAGTGACAACATCTGAGGCGAAGCCATTGATTTGGTTTCGCTTTTTTATTGTTTACAGATTTTTACGGAGTAAGAGCTACATTTGTTAAGCGTTTACCTCCCGAAGGTGTAAACAAATGACTCTGAATCCGTATGCGGTAAAGACGATTGTCTTGAGCTCTGGGGAGCGCCTGCCTGTGCTGATAGCACTTGCCACCGGTGATCCCTTATTCGAGCCATCTGTTTATGTGCTCAGCGAGATTCGGGCTACCAACAGGGCGAGCAATACGATTGACCAAGTCTTGCGGTCAATCATGGTATTGCAGCTATTCCTCGACTCAAATCAGATTGATATTGACCAGCGGATTCAAGAGGGAAGTGTCTTTCGTTTGAGCGAGCTTGACGAGCTTGTTCGGCACTGTAGGCGGCCTGTCGCTGATCAACTGAAGTGCAATTCCATCCCTCCCTCCCATAAATCCGTTCGTAGAGGCGCCGCTGAAAGTTTGCGCCTTGTTCAGCGGCAATTTGCACCAACTGAGGTGGCGGGTCATACCGCAGCTAACCGTATTCGGGTCATCCGGGACTATCTTGATTGGCTTGTGAGATACCGCATGGCGCGTCATCACTCTGGTGCAGCTGAGGGCGAGCGACTTTGGAATGAATGGACATCTTGCAAGGCTGCTCTGGATGCGCGACTGCCGCGCCACAAGGGCCGGAATACCATTGGACTGAGGGAAGGGCTTCAGCCAGAGGTTGCCGAGAGACTCCTCAGCGTCACATCGCCGATATCGCCGGAGAACCCCTGGAAGGGGGAAGGTGCGCGTATTCGGAATTCTCTCCTGGTCCGCTGGTTCTACGAGCTTGGCCTACGTCGTGGCGAACTTTTAAATGTAAAAATTCCCGACATTAACTTCCAGTCGGAAGAGCTGATTGTGGCCAGACGGGCAGACGATCCGGAGGATCCCCGAAAGGATCAGCCATTGGTCAAGACACGTGATAGAAAAATACCGTTATCCCCAGGTCTTTGCAGGCTGACGCACGAATATATAACGAATACACGCCGAAACACTGAAGGCGCAAGGCGTCACCCATTCCTGTTCATCGCCATGGGCACAGGGTCGCCCCTGTCGCTAAGTGCCGTGAATGCTGTTTTCGCCGAACTTCGAAATGCCTTTAATGGCGAGTTCGATGCTGTGACTCCCCATGTTCTTCGCCACACGTGGAACGACCGCTTCTCGGACATAATGGACAATGCAAAGGTCTCTGACGCCGAGGAAGAACGCATGCGCTCGTTCTTGATGGGGTGGGCGCCGACCTCGAAAACCGCTGGGCAATACACTCGTCGACACGTTCGACTAAAAGCTCAGCAGGTGTCTCTAGACATGCAGTCTAAGCAGACAGAAGGGTGGGGCAATAATGACTGAAGAAGCTGTCATACCCTCCCGTCTTTCCGGTTACCAGAAGCTTCCGCCCATCGTCAGTACTCTAAGCGGGGCGGTCTTCGATCCGAGTGGAAAACGCTGGGCGTTTCACGATGGCCTCAGTGCATTTTGCGTGAACTTCAACAGACTGAGTGAGTATGCAACAGAGGAGTTTGTTGAGGCTGCGAAGGTCCCCTTGATCTGGTATGCCGAGAACACTGAAGCGTCGACCGTCGCGGCGATATTCGACAACCTGAGGGTGTTATTGGTATCGATAGCTACTGCTCGGCAGAGATTGGTAAATGAAATTGACGCACCACTTCTTATTACTTATAGAGCATCTCTGAGCTCCGATAAGGAGTGGAAGTTAGGGGGCTTGAGGGCATTCTTCAAAAAGTGGTACCGCCTTGGAGTGCCAGGTGTGACGGGCGACGCCGTTCGCTTCCTAAATAGCATTCGCCTTAAAGGCGTCCGGAAAGGAACTGCGGTCCTGACCATGGATCCTCTTAAAGGTCCTCTTACGGACGTTGAGCGTTCTGCTGTGCACGCGGCACTAAACGATGCCTTTGCCGTTGGCAAGATTTCTCTCGATGACTACCTTTTGGCTTGGCTCTGTTTGCTCTTGGGGCAAAGAAACATTCAGTTCGCAATGCTGAAAGTGTGCGATGTAAGTGAGATTGATAAGTCCGATGGGCGTAAGGAGTACGTACTGAGAGTTCCGCGGGTTAAACAAGCCACTACCGAGGCACGGCGGGAGCAGTTCAAGGACCGTTTGATAACGCCAAGCATAGGGAAACTCCTCGTTTCCCATGCGAACAGTATCCTGGAGAGATTCAAGGATAAAAGTGAGTTCCTGGATACGCCGTCGCAAGCGCCTTTGTTTCCCAAAAAGAACTCAATGAGTTGTGCTCGTCCAAATTTTCATGATCATTCGTCACCTGAGGCGATCGGACACAGAGTTAAGTCAGTGTTCAGTGCTCTGCAGGTGCGCTCTGAGCGCACGGGTGAACCGATTAAGGTTACATCAAAAAGGCTGCGACATACGGTTGCTACGTCCGCCGCACGGGAAGGGCACGGGGAACTCATAATCGCTGAGCTGCTCGACCACAGTGACACGCAGAACGTTGGTGTTTATGTGAAAGCTACCCCGGAAATCGTTGAGCGAATTGACCATGCTATAGCACTTCACATGGCCCCCCTGGCTCATGCTTTTGCCGGCGTCATCATCAATGACGAGTCAGTGGCAATCCGCGGCGATGACCCTAGGAGTCGTATCGTTGACCCCCGTTTCGACGCAAGCATGAAGCCAATGGGTAACTGCAGTCGCTGTGGTTCGTGCGGTTTTATGGCCCCAATTGCTTGCTACACCTGTAAGAGTTTTCAAGCGTGGATTGATGGCCCTCACGAAACGGTACTGGAGTACCTCCTGTCCGAGCGTGATCGGTTGATGTCGGAAGTGGGTACTCGAATTGCAACCATAAATGATCGAACGATTCTTGCCGTTGCTGAGGTGGTAAGACAAGTTCGGGAAGCTCGGAAGGACGAAGGTGATGTCTACTGATATCGCGGTATTCACGCCAAAGGCCGAGATAGATGCTTCAGCGAACTTAGCCGCGTTCGTCACTATGAGCAGATCGCAGCTCACCATTTTCGGTGCAGACCTGCGCTTTGATGACATGGCTTGGGACGTAACCGACACCACACAGCTGAAGGGGCATGGGAAGAAGCGGGTCCGCGTCTACTTCTCTACTCAAGAAACGGTAGACGACATACTGCCAACTCAGATGGCTGAGCCGTTTGTCTCGTTTGCGAAGGCTTACTTACGGTACATGCAGGGTATGCGACCGACGAAGAATCCAGCTTTTCGCGTTACTGCGCTGCGCGCCCTTGATGCTGCCCTTAGGCAGAGCGGCCACTTGTTCCCAGTGATGATGGATGGCGACACGTTTAATCGAGCTGCGCGAGCTATCGCTGAACGGCTTTCAGGATCTACGGCCTATCGAGTTGGTTCTCAGCTTGAGTTGATTGCTAAGTTCATGTCAGAACACCGTCTGACAGCGGTTCCGCTCTCGTGGCGTAGCGCTATCAAACGACCGCCCGATTCGGTTCGTGTGGGACAGGAGTTTGACAAGCGCCGTACCGAAAAAATGCCATCTCAAGCCGCATTGGAAGCGCTTCCTAAGACGTTTCACATTGCGATCCAACCTAAAGACGTGCTGTTTTCGTCGATTGCCGCGATTCTCTGCTCTGCTCCTGATCGCATTAATGAGGTGTTACTGCTTGCCGAGAGCTGTGAGGTTCATGACAAAACGTCAGGCGGTAAAGATGCCTACGGCCTGCGATGGCAACCGGCTAAAGGGGCTGATCCAATGGTTAAATGGATTATTCCCTCGATGGCTCCCGTTGTCGCTGAGGCCATCGCCAAAATTAGGCGTTTGACGGAAGACGCTCGTCGTATTGCTCAATGGTACGAGTTGAATCCTGAAAGGCTGTATCTACCCCACGATTTGGAACACCTCAGGAGCCAAGAGCTGCTGACAATGGATGAAGTTCAACAGGTGATTTTACTGGAGGAAGGAGCAGATTCATTTGCGAGGCTATGGTGCACCGCAAATAATGTGTTGTTGATTAAGAATGACAGCGGCGTAAGCGCGCGATTTGCTGATGTTGAAAAGGCCGCAATAGCGCAACTTCCATCCGGGTTTCCGCTGCTAAACACGGAGATGGGACTCAAATATTCGGAGGCGCTCATCGTAGTGCGGCGTAATGAGCTCCACTCTGCAAGAGGTACATTTGGCTGTGTCATTGAGCCGGTCAGCATCAATCAGGTGAATACAGCACTCGGCACCAGAAGTGAGCATGGCTTTGAGTCCATATTTGAGCGCCTTGGCTTCACTGAGCCAGATGGCAGCCAAATCCGAGTATCTACCCATCAGTTCCGTCACTACCTGAACACCCTGGCGCAGTCAGGGGGCATGAGTCAGTTGGATATTGCGAAGTGGTCGGGGCGCTTGGATGTCCGTCAAAACGAGGTTTATGACCATGTGACCGCAGATCAAATGGTGGCGAAGATTCGCGAGTCCATTGGCGACGAATCCCATATGTTCGGCCCGCTGGCAAAGCTGCCGAAGAATATCCCGATTTCACGAGATGAGTTTGCACGTCTTAAGATTCCGACAGCCCATACGACTGACTTTGGCTTCTGCGTCCATGACTACACGATGATGCCATGCGACCGGCATGCCGACTGCATCAACTGTAACGAGCACGTATGCGTGAAGGGCGATGAAGGCAAGGCCATGATGGTGAAACGTCGGCTACAGGATGCGCAGGAACTGCTGGCGCGTGCTGAAGCTGCGACGGTGAAGGGTTACTACGGAGCGGATCGCTGGATGGAGCACCACAAGAAGACTGTACAACGTCTGATACAGCTTACAGAGATTCTTGATAACCCAGCGGTTCCAACCGGCTCTGTAATTCAGCTGGTTGATATTCCGATCATTTCTTCAACGGGAGTGGAGCAAGCGCTAGAGGATCGAGCCGTATTGGATGGTTATACGACGCTAAAGCGCTTGGCGCCGACTAATGCTAGCCGAATGAAGCGGAGCAAGCATGGCTAAAAGGCGAGCAAGAAATCTCGATGATCATGCCATCGAACGCATTGTCTGCGTGTTGGATGGGTGGTCAGGCAAGCTTTCTTGGGATCTGCTCATTGAGGCAATTGAGAAGCGCCTGGGTGTTCGTTACACGCGTCAGGCACTCGACAAGCACGCCCGGATTAAATCGGCATACCAGGCTACTAAGGCGCGTCTTAGCAAGGTGCCTGGTTCGGGGCTTCACCAAAAATTATCTACTGCAGAGGTTGGAGCGCTTACAGAACGTCTTAAGCGCTTGGAGGCCGAGAACGCTCGCCTGAAAGTGGAGAACGAAAGTCTGCTCGAGCAATTCGTGACGTGGGCCTATAACGCATATTTGAAAGGGATGACGAAAGAATCTCTGAGCACGCCCCTTCCTCGCGTGGATAGAGAGCTGACTAAGCTTACTCGCCGCTCGGCACATGCTTGATAAAAAGGCCTTCGAATGGGGCCTAGAAGAGGACATCACACCGCAGATGAAGTCAGTGCTGCAGTACCAGACTCGTCATTACGCGGCATCTCTGGGGTGGGTGACTGGATATTCTGAGCCATAAGTTCCTCACCCAATCTTTTTCTGTTGCCTATTACGACGTTCTGACCCTACGTGTGGTCATGGTTCCGGCTATGGGGCAGGAGGGGTAAGCACTACAAGTGGCTAGATGCCAGCTACACTCTTTTTCATGCGCGCAGCTATGGACGGGCCTCATGTACCTCAGCAGGATTGTTGTTCAGAATTTCAGATCCTTGAAGTATCTCGATGTCCCAATCGCTTCTGGTTCATCGGCCATCATCGGAGAAAACAGTGTTGGGAAGACCAATCTGTTTCATGCTCTCCGCATCTGCCTCGATGTACAGCTGTCATCGGCGTATCGGTCATTGCTAAAAGATGATATTCACTCACAGGTGAATCTTGGGGAGCCTTTTCAAGTTCTGATAGGTGTCGAATTTTCCGGTTTCCAGGGTAACGAAAATCAGGAGGCGCTGCTGCACGGCGCTCAGATCGCGCACGATCGGGCACGGTTGTTCTATCGCTTTCGGCCTCGAAAAGCAGTTCGTGAGGAGCTGAGCCGTGGAGAGCTTCAGCGGCAATTGACCCTGGAGGATTACTCTTGGGAGTTAGCGGGAGGGGGAAACCCTCAGGTGGATCTGGCTGACATAGTATGGTCGGACGAGTTACCAGCATTAGGCGCCTCTAGCGTCAACTTTCAATACCTCCAGTCTTATCTTGTCGTTTTTCTGCCGGCGCTGCGTGATGTCGAGGCGGATCTGCAGTCTCGGCGCTCAACTCTCGCCCGATTGATTGACGCCTTTCAAATCGACGAGCAAGAGCAGAATGCTCTCGTCCAAGCGGTTCACGTAGCAAACCAACAGATCGAAAGATCACCCACCATCCAAGGGATTGCTGAATCGATCGATAGTGCGTTCGAGCGCATTAGCGGAACTGCATTCAGGCTAGGTGTGGAGCTGGGGCTTTCTTCGGCGACTTTTCAGTCCATCCTTCGGAATCTGATCGTGCTGCTCAGCAATGATCTCGTTTCAAAATTTGAGCCCCGCCGCAACGGTCTTGGACTTAACAACATCCTTTATATTGCGACGCTCGTGGAGTACTTCCGTAAGCGTGCGGAGCTCGGCCGCGCAGCAGGAGAGATTCTGCTAATCGAAGAGCCTGAGGCGCACCTGCACCCGCAGCTACAAAGCACATTGGTTGAGGCACTTCGATCAATGCCATTTCAGTCTTTGGTCTCAACTCACAGCACTCAGGTTACGGCCAAAGTCCCGCTGGCCAACTACGTCGTGATGACTGCTCGTGCTGACGGCACACCATTTGCCGCAGCCCCTGCCTATAATCAACGACTGACTGAGTCTGACAGGCAGGATCTGGGCCGTTACCTGGACGCTACCAAGTCAAACCTTCTTTTTGCCAAGAAGGTGATTCTGGTTGAGGGCGCAGCCGAGATGCTGCTCATACCTCCTCTTGTTAAGCAGGTAATGGGCATCGATCTCGAACGCGAAGGTATTTCGCTCGTTGCGATACATGGTGTCCACTTTGCACCCTTTGCGCGCCTATTTGATGAGGACTGTTTACCGAAGCGCTGCGCGATTGTGGCGGATGCCGATCAAGATGTCGGTTTCGCAATGCCTGACGATGACGTACCAATAATTGCGCCTCATGCCATGCTTCGTGGACCTTACGTAGAGGTGTTCCTCGGCCTGACGACCTTTGAAATAGAACTAGCCACCGATGCTAATTTGCCCATGCTTCGGGCCGTAGCTGAGCAGCTCGGAGCTCCTAGGTTGGAACAAGCGCTTGATGCTCATGTATTTTTCGGCCTTGGGCCAATGCCCGATGAACTGAAGAATAAAGTACTTCGCACAGCTAGGCGGTTTGGCAAGGGCCGTTTCGCTCAAGTTGCCGCAAGAAACGTAGCGTTGGCGCGTGAGGTACCGGCTTACATTGCAAATGCCATTCATTGGTTGAGGGCGGAATGAGCCTTACTGATGAGCAGCGAGAGGCTGTCAGCGAAGAAGGAAACCTCTTGCTAACGGCATGCCCTGGAAGTGGCAAAACAAGAACACTAATTGCCAAGGCTCTACGTGAAATCGAAAAGCTTCGCGAGTCGCCGAGGAGGGTTTGTTGCATCACGTACACAAACTCAGCCGCCCAAGAAATTGAGGAGCGTGCGCGACTCGAAATGCAAGATGGGGATGAACTGCACCTTCTAGTATCCACTATCCATTCTTTTTGTCTGCAGGAGATCTTGAGGCCGTATGGCTGGCTTCTGCCAGGCTTCATAGGAGGGGTTCGTGTATTGACCCGAGACAATCCGGACTTTGAAGAAATCGCTAACCACGCCGCTCGTCGTGTGGGTGTTGATCATCTTGGAATCGCGGAGTATGAGGCCTTTGAGGCCCTCAGTCTCAATGCTGCCGGAGAGCTAATTGGTAGCGCGGCTAGAAACGCGATTGTCGCTAGAGCAGCTCCGGCCTTTTGGCAACGGTGCATTGCACTTGGGTATCTTGATTTCTGCTCGATTATCTACAGGTCGTATTTGATCCTTCGGGATCATCCTCTTATCACTAGCTCACTTTGCGCGAAATACGCATGGTTTTTGGTGGATGAGTTTCAAGACACCACGGAGCTGCAGATAGAAACTCTGCGCCTGCTTTACCACGCGGGACGGTCGCGTTTCTTTTTGGTTGGTGACCTCGCCCAGTCCATCTACGCGTTCACCGGCGCTAGACCCGAACTAGTGCTTCCCTTCGGTCAGGCCATAAATGCTCGACTAGACCTCACGCTAAGTCAGAACTTCCGCTCCAGCGGCCACATCGTTGAGCATGCCGAGCGCCTTTTTCCACGCAACCCGCCTATGACTTCTGTTGGCCACAACCGCGCCTTCATGCAGCAGCCTGTCCTAATCCGCGACGTATCCAACTTCGTCGCGATTACCGAGCACTTTCTTCCAATGCTCACCGCATATGGCATACCTCTTGGTAAGGCTACGATCTTAGGCCGTGAGTGGAGAGGCTTGATCGACTTGGCCCGAGAGCTTCGGGACTTCGGCACGCCAGTAGTGGGGCCAGGCGCCCGCCCTTACAGACGATCACGGCTGTTCGCCTCGCTGGCTGAGCAACTCTGTGCTGCAGTTGAAGACACGCAGCCAGGAACCATGCGACAGCTTGAGCGGGCCGTCTTCCATACGGTCCTTGATATTACTGGGCAACCGCGACTTGATGTCTTCTCTCATGAAGGGCGTGTGCTGATCATCCGGATGCTTCATGCAGCTCGCCGGCACGCACAGCTCAGAGGTGCATTGGCATGGCTGGAAGGGATGTCCCACGAGACGGGGAGCTTGATGGTCGAGGCAGGGCTCATAGATCGAACACAGTCCGGCCTACTGGTCGCTTCAGCTCAGGAAATGAGGGCAGACATGGCCAGACAGAATATCGATGTGGCTAACCTGCAGATTGAGGATCTTGGTTTGTTCGCCAATCCGGCTGCTGCGCTAAGGCTATCGACGATCCATTATGCAAAAGGCCGGGAGTTCGAAGCTGTAGCCATCATCGACGTCAAGCAGGGTAAATTCCCAGACTTTCGTTCTAGAACCCAAGATGCAATCGATGGTGACAAGCGGCTTCTTTATGTCGGGCTCACGCGGGCTGAAAAGCTACTAATGTATATTTCTGATCGGGATCGCTGGGCCAATCCTCCCAGTATATTCTTAGGAGCTACTGGAGTGGGGGGCTTTGAGGGCTAAAAGCACTGGATAAGCTTCGTTAGTTAGTCGTGCCGATCAATCTTGAAAAGCAGTTATAATTTTAAAAGGTGTCTAGGGGGTTTGGTATAATTCAGGGTTCTCAAAGAAACGCCTCTAAATGTCTGAGGCTTATAATTGCTGACTACTAGTGAGTAGTCAGCAAGTTTCTCGGTCCGGTCGTCATTCGAGTGTGCTTGGGTCCTGCTCTGGTGTTTGAGGCGGTTCCGAGTTGGCTTTAATTCCGTTTAATCTTTCACGCTGTTCTTTCAGATGAGGTCGCCCTTCAATAACACGAGCCATACGTTCCGTGATGTTTTTCCATCCGGGCCAGTAATTATGATCTCGAAATTGGTTCTCATCCCAAAAGTCCTCCCACCAGCAACTTTTCTCCTCATATCGAAGAATGTTCATGGGGTGGCGTTTTCCTGCTAACAGTGAAGAGTATGCGCTCTCGCTAACCAAGTAGCCTTCAATAAATACACTGCTACCGCCTTTACCTGTCCAGCGCTTGTATAGGCCTTGAAGTACAAGGCTAAGCGAGGCCAAACTTGACTCACCGCCTGCCCCAATGACTTCGCTAACATGGTATGGGGTTGAGAAGGTTTGGGAGTTCCAGTCAGAGAAGCTTTTCACAAAAGCAAATTCCCCAGCTTCGCTTTTGTTGCGGATCAAGTGGATTTTTGGGTTCTCCCCCGCCTCAGATGGAGTTAGAAGCCAGTCTGGACCTAAAAAGGCATCTTCGGGTATACGCGTATAAACGGAAGAATATGGGCTACCCTCGCCATGTAGGAGCCAGTCTTTTTTACATCCTAGCAGGTCGGCGATTTGCGCGAGTTCCGTCAGAGACGGCTCTTCTTCCCCTGCGAACCAACGCTCAACATTCCCTGCGTGAGTCCACCCTAACGCTTCTGCGAGTCTAGAAGGCGTTGCCACTTTTGAAGGCCGCAATTCACTTATTTCAGTTTGCAGATAGCGTAGGCGCTGACCTATGGAGGCGGCTCTTGAATTACGTTCCTCGCCCGCAATTTGCGGTTGCACCCATGTACGTATAGCTTGCCGGGCCTCCGCCTCGAGGGAGCGATCATGGTGTTCAGCCAATCGGCTCAAGGCGTTTAAGACCTCTGGTGGCAGATTCCGAACCGTTATTTTCCCAGCGGGGGCATCGCTATTGAACATCTTAGGCACCGGTAAACAAGAGATGGAATTCAAGCATAAAACAAAATGACCTCAAAATGCGGCATTTTGTTTTTTTTGCTGTGCTTCCGGTTTGCTCGCATGCTGTCGCAGCCCTCCCGCTTGGTCAGGGCTACCTATGCATCGGTATAGCTGGATTCGATCACACCGGTTCAGCGGTAGGCTGGCCCCAGCTCGGGTCGTGTCCGAGATTAGTCGACCACTACAGAATAGCGTCAGCTAGAAAGCGGATCTACACATCAAGCTCTACCTAGAAACAAAAGATGGTTAAACGATTAATCGGCTGCCTTTTTGGTGCCAGAGTGAAATGCGCTACTAACTTCTAGGTCAGTGTTTTCAACGCGAGAAGAGTTCGCGTCCAAGTGTTATTTAAATCCTTAGCTCAGTAAATTTTTTGTCGTAAATTTGACAGAAAAAGATGTCGTTTTTCAGGCGTTTGGTTGGTTGCGGCTTTAGTCATCGCAGAGCCTAAACTGGTCAGTCAGGTAAATTTGTAACAATAGGTTTCAAGTGAAGTCTGGCAAACCCTTGAAACACGCGGGCTGTGCATCCGTACAGTTAAAGAATAGGATCCAATAGGCGATTTGTGCGCAAGCTATTCGTATGGCATCCGCTTGCGGTTATCGCGATTTTTGAATATGTTGTAGTGGCATATTGGATAAGGCACTAGATGTTGTGTTTTTTCGGTAGCCTAGAAACGGATTTTTTGCGGGGGGGCTAGGTGAGTGGGGGTAGCCAATGGCATTCCCTGCCCATAGCCGCCAGCGAAAGAATCGATGGGGCGATGCGCGTTGAGGATGCTCGTTCAGTATGTCGAACCGGTGCTCAGCCGGTCGATGACGAAATTCTCAAAACCACCCGACTCTCACGAAGTCAGCACTAAGCACATATTGAGTAAATACAACTCGCCAAAGGGAAGTTTCATTCGTGCTCCGCCTTTATCTGAAGGACGGTGGCTTTTAAACATAAACGTTTTTCAGTGAATGGAAGATGGTCCCAGCTTTTCCTGGGGTGCTGTTTTGCAGATAGCGCAAGGAGGTACGAGTGCCAGCTAAATTTTCTTTCTTCCAAGTAGGTAACGGGGATATGACCCTGGTGCGCTTGGCAGATTTCAACGTAACAACCATCCTGATTGATTGCCATATTCGGGCGAAGGCTGATGACCCGAATGATGATACCCCCGATGTGGCTCGCGCGCTGCGCGAGCGGGTGATGTACGACACTAATGATCGTCCTTTCGTAGATGCATTCATGTTGAGCCATCCGGACAAGGATCACTGTGGTGGTCTGAGCAAGCATTTTTGGCTGGGCCCGCCTGACCAATACCCGGATGACAAACTGGATCGCTGGGAAAAGCGGATCATCATCCGTGAACTCTGGTCGTCGCCTCTGGTCTTCAGGCGGCGGTCGAAAAACCACACCCTTTGCGATGATGCGAGTGCCTTTAACAAAGAGGCGCGTCGGCGCGTTCAGTACTGGCGTGATCACCGCTGGGCGTCCAGCGGCAATCGCATCAAGATCATGGGCGAGGACATCGACGGCAAGACCGATGACCTGCGCTCGATCCTGGTCAAGTCAGGCGAATGGTTCAGCGCAATCGATGGTGCTACATCGTCGGTGTTCCGGGCCCAGCTTCTGGCTCCCGCACCTCATGAGGATGACGCTGAACTTGAAGAAGAACTGACCAAGAACGAGTCCAGTATCGTCATGAACTTGGAAATCACGCCATCTCTCTTCAGCAGCAAGCGTACCCGGTTCCTGGTAGGTGGCGATGCCGAGGTTCTGATCTGGGAGCGGATGTGGAAACGTTTTGAGAACGACTCACAGACCCTCGCTTATGATTTGCTGCTCGCACCGCACCATTGCTCATGGCACACCCTGTCGTGGGACAGCTGGTCGGGCAAAGGCGAGAACGCCAAGGTTTCAGAGGCTGCACGTAATGCTCTGGGCCAGGCAAAGAAGTCAGCAACGATCATCTCCAGCAGCAAGAAAATCGTCGACGACTTCAACGATCCACCCTGCATCCGCGCCAAGCGTGAGTACAAGGCGATCTTGCGGGAGGTCGATGGTTGGTTTGCTTGCACGGAAGAGAATGGTTCTAAGGGTGTGCTTGAACTGGAGTCGGCATCTGACGGTACCGTTATCAAAGCGGCGGTAGTGGTTGCCGCAGCTGCCACGTCCGCTGCAGCAGCTGCTGCACCTCGTGCAGGTGTCCTTAACAAATGACCAGCTTCTACGTGGTGGGGGAGCCAATGGGCGAGCAGCCCGAACCTTTTCATGCCTGCACCCAAGCATTGGTAAAGGCA
>Ga0194135_10001524_pt1 | contig 13852 bp, 2 predicted proteins | sample LitLau_LLRF_2013_FD_134024 | JGI IMG/M metagenome (GOLD analysis project Ga0194135, IMG submission 134024) | Freshwater sediment microbial communities in response to fracking from North America - Little Laurel Run_MetaG_LLRF_2013 (version 2) | ecosystem: Environmental > Aquatic > Freshwater >...
GTGTACATGTTTTTTTAAAAAATCGCTTTTACAATAAGGCTACAAAATTTAAATTTGATGGAATTAGCCGTTCCGGAGATATTAGAAAAAAAGACGATTGTAACAGACACACACAAACACACACACACACACGGACACGCGATATCATGCTTGGCTCTATAAGCCCATAGTGACCTGGGCTAAAAATACTAATAACTTTACTTTTTGCAGAAATGAGTTAAAGCAATACTTTGATCAATGCAAAATTATTGCAATCGAACCTGATGGTGGGGCTAAAGGAACGTCACTTGAAGCAGCAGCTAGAAACCAAAGTCTTCATCTAAACGGAATCCGACGTGGAATATTTTTGTCTCCTTTCATTCAAGTATTACAAATAATTTTTCATTTTCTTTAGAAAGTAAATATACACCTATGGAAATTATTGGAAATTCAATGTCGCTTACTAAGTGTCAAACGTTTTGATTATAGATTCAAAGGAACACCGATAAAATTTTTGAGAAGATAACCCATGACTACGTAGAATGGGCCGAAGAAAAGAAAAATGAAGTTATCAATTCACCTTATTTTGGCTTTTCAACTGTAAATGCTGAAAATGGTAAAGTAGATTTTACTGTGTTATCTCTACAAATTAAGTTCGATTATTGAAATTATAAACTCTAGTGCCTCGAAAAGAAAAACCCCTCTTAAATACATCAGCATGGCAACAATGCTTCAGTTTTATTAGAAGAACTGATCGAGACCAACTAAAATCGGACGTGAGGTAAAAAATTTCTACATTTGAATTTTTTTAAATGATGTATTACAAAATTAAAAGCTTACGATAAGCTTAAGATAGCGAAAGAATGAAACTTTTATTTTAATAATGCAAACGTGTTACATTCGAATTTATTTTTTACAACTTAACTAGAACGATGAAATGTTCAAAATACAACTGTCTCCATTAAAGTACGATTAGATGAAGAGACGATTAGTTTTGGTTACCGTTGATTCTATGTATCAGATTTTTATTTATTTTTGATCATTCAGTGTCCTTACTAGAAATTCAAGTGAAAGATTTTCCCTGTTGGAAGTTGCAAAAATGTTTTACGTACAAAGTATATAAAGTTTATTAATCCTTACAGTCTGCTTGTTTGTAGTCTTGTCTGCTTCATGAAACTTTTAATTGTAACATTTTTAACTTGTCATTTCTTCTTTGAATTTAGACACACCATTTAGATTTGGAACTTTTTATCGAACCTTTCCATTCCACATTGTGAATTAGTTTTAACTTTCATACAGCTATTTTGTCTTTCTGTGGCTACATCTAAATTCACATTTAAAAACTCAACTGCATATTTGACAAATATTTTCTGATTTTGCATCTGACAAGCACAGTGAGTACAACTAATTGCGTTGATATTTAATTCCAGCTTAGCCCCCAGGATCTACGGACTGATGGAATTGATGGACATGGACAATATTAAAATTTCATGCCCAACATCTTCCGGAGTAAAGGATGTAGGGGAAAGTGAAGCCATTGCTATTATTGGAATATCTTGCCGGTTTCCTAAAGCGGAGAATGCTGAGGAATTTTGGGAACTCATTTCCTCCATGGAAGAAGCCGTAATGCCTGTACCAAAGTCCAGAATGGAAATTATCCACGGCTGGAATTCGTCTGTTGTAGGAGGCTTTTTACAATCTAACGTTACGGAATTGGATGGAAGATTTTTTGAGATGTCCCGTCCTGAATTGAACTACACAGACCCGCAGCAAAGAATGGCATTAGAAATCTCGTGGGAAGCGCTTGAAGACGCAAGAATGGACCCACTTTCTTTGAAAGGAACTAAGCTAGGAGTGTTCAGTGGATGTTGGAGAACTGATTACCAAGACCTTATGACAGCTAAATCTTCAGGTTCCAAAGAGGGTAAAGTACTCCGCCAATACGTTGGAAATGGCCATGGAGCAATTCCTGGAAGACTTTCCTACTTCTACGGTGGACAAGGGCCAAGCATAGCAACGGACTCTGCCTGTTCTTCTTCCATGGGTGCTTTAAGTATGGCTATCTCTTCACTTAGAAATGGTACATCTGACGTCGCTCTAGTTGTTGGAGCAAATCTTATACTCTTTCCATACGATACAATGAATGAAGCTATATTTAGTCCCGATGGCCGATGTAAGACATTTGAAGAATCTGCCAACGGATATGGAAGGGCTGAAGGGGTTGCCGTTTTAGTTTTAAAACGACTAAATGATGCTTTAAAGAATGGTGACAGAATCCATTCGGTTATTTTGGGTGTTGGAAGCTGCACAAAATCCCGTGAAGGAAGTTTGGTCACTCCTGATATAGAAGGAGAAGCATTATGCATGAAGAGAGCCCTAGAAGATGCAGGAGTGAAACCAGGGGAAGTGGGGTACGTGGAACTACATGGAACTGGAACTTCTGCAGGAGATTTAACGGAATGCCAAGCTGTAAGAGCAGTGTATGACAAAAAAGAAACATTCGAAAATGAAAACACGTTGTACATTGGATCGGTGAAAGCGAATATTGGTCACCCAGAAGCATGTTCAGGGCTTGCAGGAGTAATCAAGACAACGTGGGCTTTAAAAAACAAAGTCATTCCTCCTCACCGAAAAATTCATAAAATGAACAAAAAACTTAAAATTGATGAAACAAATCGGATTGAAATTCCCCATGAGATAATCTCGTGGGAAACTCCTTCATTCAAAAGAAGACTCGCTGGAGTCAGCTCATTTGGACTGCTTGGAAGTTACTACCACGTGATCATGGAAGAGTTCACTGAAGAACATCCTACTTCTAATTCAGTCGATAAAAAAGAGGAGATGCTTCCATGGAGTATATTTACTTTTTCCGCCAAATCACAAATATCTTTAGTAGAGATTATCAAGCAATACCTTACGTTTTGGGAAAGTGACCAGCGTCCTCGTGTTTGTGACGCGGCTTTCAGCAGTTGCACAACTCGAGCTCATCTGAACCCTTTCCGGGCGTCAATTGTGAAAAATAACAATTGGAAAGATTTACAGACACGCCTGTCTAAAGCGGAGAGTTTAGTTAAACTATCCAGTAGCAGCAAACCGAAAATTTGCTTTCTTTTAACAGGTCAAGGCTCGCAATACCACGGAATGGGAAAGGAGCTTTACACTTCATATCCAGCGTTTAAATTTGCATTCGATCAGTGTTTTGATATTCTGAAATGGCAGCACAACATTGACCTGTCTTCTTACCTTTGGGCCAACTCTAATGGATACTCAGATTTTAACCTACTTTATAATCAAGCTGGAATCTTTGTCATGGAATATTGTATGGCTGAACTTCTACGGTCTCTTGGAATTGTACCTACAACAGTTGTAGGCCACAGCCTTGGAGAATACACTGCGGCTTGCATCTCTGGAATTGTTTCGTTGAATGACGCCATACGGATGATAGTGATGAGAGCACAACTTTTATTAAAACTTTCATTGAGTGGACAATCAGCAATGCTAGCAATTCGAGCAACCCTCAATGAAGTTTCATCCGTTCTATCCGAATATACTCAAATCTACTCTGGAAATGCTCCTGAAATCTGTGCAATAAATTCCATTGAGCAAGTTGTACTTGGGGGTTCAGAAGAAGTAATTAAACGAACAAAGGGCATTGCTGAATCACGTGGAATGACATCCGTTCTTCTATTAACATCTCATGCCTTTCATTCGTCACTAATGGATCCGATACTACCAGAGTATTCCAAATTCATCTCAACTGTTTCACACACACGAGCACATTGTCAATTTATTTCAAGCGTTTCAGGAATGGCTGGAAACACTCAAGACTCTGTAAAGGACTGGGTAGAATATTGGAGGGATGTCACTCGAAAACCTGTTGATTTTGTTGGTGCTTGCAGTTCAACAGCTTTGAAAAACATCGACATTTTTGTCGAATTAGGACCCCACCCAGTTCTTTCAGGACTTATTGCTAGTAATATTCCTAATGCTAAAACTGTCATAACCATGAAAAGAGGAGCAGATCAAATCAAATGTTTCTCAGAAGCTCTAAGCTCCTTATATACGATGGGACATGACATCGATTGGCAAGCATATTACTCTCCATATCCTGTAACTACTGTTGATCTGCCATTCTATCAGTTTAACAAGCAAGTTTATTGGTTTCCAGAAGACGAAGATAAATCGTTAAGCGATAACAACGTAGCTGCACTTGGAAATGAATTTCATCCTCTACTTGGCAATCACACACGGACAGCCCAAAATACACACATTTTTGACGCACAGATCGACCTAAAGAAGCAATTCCATTTTTACCTGAAGGATCATAAGCTAGGCAACACTTTTGTCTTTCCTGGTGCAGGGTATGCTGAGATTGCTTTAGCCATCACACATTTTCTTCGACATAAATTATCTCCACCAGATGGAAACTATTTGTTCGAGAATTTAAACATTTCCAAACCTCTCGGCAAAAGCATTACTGATAGTTTATGCATTCAAACACACGCAACACCAAAAGACGATGGGTCGTATTTTCTGGAAATGTTTGGGAGTGGTGACTCATTGATATGGCACTCTTATGCCAGTTGCTCATTGCATTCCCAATCCAGGTTGGAAGAAGGTGAAAAGCAGAAAATAATTCCCATTCCAGATTGGACAGCAGGGATATCTACAGTTGATCTGTACCAAGAATATTACAGTTTGGGCTACACATTTGGATCGGATTTTCAACGACTCCGGAAGTACTGGCAAGTTTCAGAAAACACGACAATATTTCATATGGACCTTCGGGGCATGGAAAAAAATTATATTCTACATCCTATTATCATAGACGCAATGATCGTTGCCGCAACTTTTGTAGAAAATACTAAGCGAGTTTTTGTAGTTCCGGTTGCTATACAGAGACTTACAGCGTATCTCAACAATATCATGGACAAAGAAGTGTTCATCCACGTGAGAAGCGAAAGGGATAAAAGCCGTACACAAATCGTTCTTGTAAATGAGAACCAGGACAAAATTATTGCTCGCATGGAAGGTCTCGTGACAGTGGAAACTTCAGTCACAAAAATAAAGCAGTCTTTAACTGAGACGCCAAAAATGCAAAATAACAATCTACGAATATTGAAAGAAATATGGAAGAAGGAACCAATTGTACAACCGGGATTTACTGAATCCTCCCAAATCATATTGGAACAGTTTTCAACGTGGTTGTTTTACGTTCCTGACAGCGAAAGAGTAATGTTTCGTGAATTATGTGAAAGTATGAAGAAAACCGGAAGAAAAGTAGTTTTAGTTGGAAACATTGAAACTGCCGAAAATGCAATCGCCACCTCGTCTAATTTGGAAGGTTTTTTTTACGCTGCTGGACTTGACAGTAATTCTGATAACCCGGAAATGATACTAAAATCCTTTGTCCTGTTAATGCAAAAAATTATAACAAAATACTCTTCTTCCGTTCTTCCTCGGGTTGTCGTACCTGTGCGTGGTGTTTGGTATTCGCAGCAAACAGATGCACCGTTGAGGAATCCTCCATTTGGAAGTTCTCTCTGGGGCTTCTGCAAAACCTTACGGAGTGAATATCCCGATATGACCGTAAAGTCTATCGACATAAATGAAGGGGAAATAATAGCTGTTGGGTTGTGGATGAAAGAAATTTTATCAAATGACAGGGAACAACAAATTGCGCTTCGCAGGGGAGAAAGGTTCGTTCTCAGACTTACGGATGGTACAAAGCTAGTTGAGACAAACTCGAAACTTATAAAATATCCTCAGGCTGGTCACTTTAAATTGTCTCTGCCATCGTCAAATCAAATTAACGATTTATCTTTCATTCCCTCTGAAACCTCATCCCTAGGAAAATTCCAAGTATCAATAGACGTTAGAGCTGTGGGACTTAATTTTAAAGATGTCCTATGCGTTATCAAGCCAAGCGAATTTTTCCTCACACAAAATACATTTGCTATGGACATTGCTGGAATTGTGTCTCAAGTTGGAACGGATGCTTTTCGAAAGGATATAAAAGTTGGAGACAAAATCGCAATAATAAACAGATATGAACCATTTTCTTCATCGATGAATTTAAAATCCGATGGTATTATAAAATTACCTGACACTTGGTCCTTCGAAGAAGGAGCCACCGTCGCTGTTCCATTTATCACAGCTTACTATTGCCTCATGACTCTTGCAAAAATGACTGCTCAAGACACCGTGTTAATTCACACGGGATCTGGAGGGGTTGGAATTGCTGCCATTCAACTTGCCAAACACATTGGAGCTAAAATCATCTCTACCGCGGGTAACAAGCGAAAACAAGCGTACTTAAAATCTATAGGCGTCGATGTCGTATTAGATTCCCGGAGTTTAGAGTTTGGTGATAAAATTCTGGAAGCCACAAATGGTAATGGTGTAGACATCGTTTTGAATTCACTCACTGGAAAGGGATACGTTGAAACTTCTCTTAAGTCAATCCGGAGGAATTGTAATGGAAGATTTATTGAGATGAGTAAACTTAACATTTGGACCGAAGATGAAGTCGCAGCGTATCGACCTGACGTAAAATACTGGGCAGTTTACGTCGCCGACTTAGATGAGACAACAATGGTGCAAATATGCAAAAGCCTAGAAGAATTAATTTGGAGAGGAAAAATTAGTCCAATACCTAAAACTACATTTGTTTCAAGTGGAGTTATCCCGGCAGTGAAATATTTGCAAGAGGGGAAACACATTGGAAAAGTTGTACTCAAACTTCCCGAGCCTCATTTGATTGGAAAATTTACGGATGCATTTTTTTGTGACTCTGGGCTATACATGATTACTGGAGGATTTGGAGGAATTGGAATCGAAATAGCTAGCTGGATGGTTTCCAGAGGGGCACGTCATTTGGTTTTATGCTCACGGCGACCAAATTCTGAGACTGTACAAAGAACAATAGACATTTTACTTGAAAAAGGAGCCGTAACAATTGAAACTTTGTATTTCGACATTGCAAATGCCCACGAATGTCGATCTAACATTCTAACGCTTAAAGAGTCCCACCCAAATTTGCCTTTTAAAGGAATATTTCACTGCGCTGGAGTTCTTTCCGATGGGATAATAGCAAATCAAACCGGTGAAAAAATTCAGGAAGTTCTAAATCCCAAATGGAATGGCACCTGGAATCTCCATAGGCTTTCCTTGGAATTGAATCTTCCTTTAGACTACTTCGTCATGTTCTCCTCAATAACAGCTTTAGTTGGACCGATAGGGCAAGGAAACTACACAGCAGCAAATGCTGCAATGGATGCTATTACATGGCATAGGTACTCTTTGGGACTGCCTGCTACAACAATCAATTGGGGCCAATGGGCTGAAGTTGGACTTGCAGCAAATAGAAAAATTCCTGGCTTTGAAGCCTTCAGTACTGAATCTGCAATAGCTAACCTGGAGAAGGTGCTGTTGCTTAAGGAAACACAGGTTGCAATAACTTCGGACGTTCGACAAATACCCGACACTTTCTTATGGGCCAAGGATACTTATTTTGAAGATGAATCTGGAAATAAACAGGCTATGAAGCAGACCAAAGAAAATTTTGAACCAGCCAAAGACTCGTTGTCTGTGGAAGCTTTAAAAAATACAAAACTATCTCGTGATGATAAGTTTAATCTGCTACAACACCATGTTAGTTCAACTGTAAGAAATTTATTAGAATTCGATTCAGACGAATTTCTCGACTTGAATATTAGTGTCCATCAACTGGGATTGGACTCTCTCATGATGATTCAACTGAAGAATAAGATGATAAAAGACTTGGAGCCCCTTGGATTGCAGTCCAATAATGTTACGATAGCAAACACCGATACAATAACTTTAATTTCGCAAAAACTGTCAGAATCTTTAGATAAAAGCAACAGAAATGTTTTATCAGAGAACAAATTAGGAATGTTAGAGGATTCAGAACTTATACATGACGATTGCAAGCTTCCAGAAAATTTTCCGACAACTGTGGACACATTTCCTGCTGGAAAAACACCGTCGACAATACTATTGACTGGAGCTACTGGTAATCTTGGGATATATGTTTTGCAAATGTTGACACGGAAGAGATCAACATCAAAAGTTTATTGCTTGGTAAGGAAAAATACTGGAAGAATATCCAGTATCTCAAGACTGCAGAGCATGTACGAAAAAAACCATTTGTTTGAGCCAGACTGGACAAAAGTCATTTTTGTGGAAGGTTCAGTAAATCAAGAGAAACTTGGCATGAAACCTGAAGTTTATGAAGAATTAAAGTCTGTAGTTGATGGAGTGATTCACCTTGCTGCAAAGGTTAATCACGCTGTACATTACAGTCGAAAAACTCCAATTGATCCTGAAGACGACGTGAGAACTGTTAATGCGCTCGGAATGAAGCATATTTTGAAATTCTCTTGTTCAGGAAGAGCAAAGAAGTTTTGCTATGGTGGAACATTTATGGCTGTTCGTCATCCTGATCCAGCTACCAACAAAATGAACGAGAATTGGTGCAGAAATGATGAATTTGACGGTTGCTTGAATTTGGGATATTGCGCGTCAAAATTTATAGGAGAAATGTTAGTAAAAGCGGCAGTGGAAAGAGGATTGGCTGGGTACGTTCTCAGATTGCCCTTTATTGGGGGAGACAGCAAGCAAGGAATGACGAAGGAGACTGCGGAAAAAAACCATTTGATGCTTCGCTTTATTAGTTATCTGCAGACTGGGGTCATTCCAAATATATTAGTACCAATTAACTGTATTCCTGTTGATACATGTGCAAAATTGTTCTTGGATGTTTTTCTGTCAGCCAGCCAAGCAGCTATTCCAGGTGTCTACAATATTTCCAACCCTCACTCAAGCAGAGAATCTGACTTTCTGATTTATGCTAAACAACACTTCGGAGTAACAGTTAAACTCGTAGAGTTCGACGAATACTTGGAAGAATTAAAAGTTCTGGGATTCAAGTCAGCGTTATTACCACTAATGGAAGTTTATGAGACAAAAGAGATTTTAAAGTATTTCACAGGGTCACCAACTCACGCAGCCTGGATGGAAAGCGAGGTAGACTTTTACAAAAGTCAGAAATTGAATGAGCTTTTTGGAAACGAGTACATGGACATGGAAAACCCAATGACTACTGTGGTTCGGGATCTTCTGGCTGCAAAAAGGAACAAGTTATGTGAAAAATTTGGGATAGTACCAAAATGAAAGTTGTGTTATCACCCATTCACCCAGAAAGATTAAAAGACGGAAACAGATATTAGAATTTGACATAACTTTTCATGTAGCATAGAATTTCTAACTATTTGATAACTAATTGTAAGAAGAATCTTGAACTGGTGCTTCCTGAATTCTTCCCCAAATTCTGTATTCTGTAGCTTCTTAGTTATCAGTTTGTTTGCTAAGTCGTGATATACTTTGGTCAAAAGTCGTTCCTTGAATGATTCTCAACTTAAAACTCCGTGTGAGTCTAATAGGTGAATCCGAAATTAAAAAATTTTAGGTTTGAGGAATTAATTCGAAATTAGTACAAGACAAGTGGCATCATAATTTAATAACTAGTTCATGTACTGACTTTATGAAACTTAGACGCTCAAAAACGATTGGCATATTTCTTCATTATTCACTGTAAATTTGGTATGTTGTTATTTCTATAGGTCGTTCCAAGCCCAGATCAATGGGTAGACCATTCATCTGTATCAAAATACGATTTGGTACGAGAAGTGACTTCAGTAATCTGTCTTTGTACCTTTATTTTTGTAATAAATCTGATGTCTTTATGTAACTTAACACAAAATAATCATTATTTATTTGAAAAAACGAGGCATAACCTCAAAATTAAGAAGATAGTTTACAATACAAAATTAAGAGACTTGTCAAAAAAAGTACTGCACCACTTTTAAATAGACTTCTTCGTTGCAGAACACATTTTTCCATCTACTAAAAAACTAAAACTAAAACTAAAATAGTACGGAGTGCAACGGGCAACAATATTCAATCACTACAACTGTTGGAAAGAAACTTTTCCCACACACGAATAGAGCAATTTATTTACTCGATACAGCTAAGAAAGAATTTGGGGTGACGTTACAGCTTGTTGAACTTTTAGACTACGTGCAAGAAATGAAGCACCTTGGGGACAAGTACTGCTTAACACCATGAGACTCATTTGAATAAGTTCTTCAAAATTTGAGAAATCACAGGAAATCTCTTATAATTTCGTGACTTACTGACGAACCAAACAAGTTTTCGAAATTCTGGTCTAGTTTCACTCATCCAAGAAATTCCAAAATCGTTTCAGAACTAACGGAGCAATTAAGATTAGATCATTTTATGCTTTCTAAATGGGAGAGGACGAGTACACGTCTAGGGTTAGTAGGTAATACGCTCCGTACAGTCCAACCTATATGAAACTCTTCAGGCTATCAATTGAGAACAAGAGAGGTGGACGACGTTGTCGAGAAAACATCAAAGAGACATGTAACGGCACATAAGACAAGTACAACATCAACTACAACGTCAACTACAACAGAATAGCCAGAATCTCATCTTACCCCAAATGAATTACATAAGGAAGAAGGGGATGAATCTCAGACTGCCCCAGATGATTCTCCAAAAGGCCCAAGTGCTCCTGGAAAACACCAGGAGGTTCTTTGGATGAAGAAGAATCCGAAGGAGGTTCTGGAGATCATGATGACGCTGCGAAAGTTCCCGAAAACGCTGGAGACGCTGAAGAAGAATCTGCTCCAGTAGAACCTGAAGAGGAATCAGATCAAAAGTAAAAATATCCAACAAGTGCAGCAAAGGTTAATGAACATTCTGCTATCCAACCCAAGAAGCTCCTCTAAAAGTCCTTGAAACTCCTCCAGAAGCAGATGCAGATTCGGTTTCATCCTCAGAAGAAGACATTTCTTCTGAAGACAATTTCTTCTCATGTCCAAGTCACAATAAAGACTCAAAGAAGGTAATGACAAGAAGGCCAAAGGTTACCCCTTCAACTTTCTCCATGCGCCCTTCCCGTCTAAATTACCTACCTAAGTCCTCATCTTCCATCGTTTTTGACTCCACTTCCGCCTCTGAATAGGACGATACAACTCACATTTACAAATTGGGACCATCTTTATCCCCTGAACTATTAATTAGTTTACACGGGTGGGTTAAAATTGAGTCTTTTGAAGTTTGGTAAAGTCAAAAATCATTGGTACTGGATTTCGACATGAAAATTACAATAAACTCAAGTGTAATCAGAACCAAGTATTTCTGAATTGATAATGGACAACCAGCAATCACTAATGCGTAGGGGAAAAACTCTTGGAGAATAGTCGAATGGTCGTCATTTGAGTAAACCAAGACTATTCAAAAACAGTCAAAGATCCAGACACTAACATTGGAATATCAGTGTATGAATATATTTAAACCTTGAAGATCATTGCAGGAAGTATATAGTTTTATAGTTTTAGCCCAGGTATTGGGGTAATAGACCCGCGAATGATATTCGTATAATGTCTGTCCGTGCATCTGTCGACTTTTACTAAAATCTACGTAAATCTCGTAAAGTTATTAGTCAATAAACTTGGAAAATTGAATCTAGTGTGTTTTATACATTGACATTTCTGAGAGATTTGGTTTTCAACTCTCTAAATTGCAGTCTTCATGGTCATTTTTGGCTCTAAAATGCGGATGGTGGAAGCCCAGGTATTGGGGTTATAAACCCACGTAAGGCGTCCGTTGTCATTCTGTCTGTGTGTCTGTCGACATTTACTTAACTTCTAATATCTAGGGAAGTAATCAAATGTCAAAATACTCGTTTCCTAAAAGGTCACTTAATTTCTGACTTTTATAAAATTCAGATTCATTCCCTAGTCAGGCTGCGAGCATTGGACACTCGGTCAAATTTTTAAAAATTTGTTTTGACTCGTTAATTTCAATCAACGAACACAACGCTGACTTGATTGCGAGTAGCTTAAATTTTTCTAAATACTCCTCGAGCTCTTTCAATGTCTCACCAAAAAGCTTAAATTAGCATGCATGAGAAAATCAGTTTCTCTGCTTGAGTGAGGGTTGCAAATACTCTAGACAAATGGAACAGTCTCGCATGTTGTGGATAAGAAGCGGAAGCTTCAAATGTTTGCTTTCAAGACTCATGAAATTTAATACATCGGTAAGCTTGTTCTCAAAATTATTTGTTTGACAAATTACAGATTCATAACTTGCATATTTTATGCACGAATTGGTTTTTGAGGATGGATTATAATTTAGTAATCTCCAAAGATTTTTGATATTCATTTTTACTAAAGCCAAAATAGGGCCAAGGGATAAGGAACTATAATCTAGTCCACAATCTTACCAAAGTTAATTTCATGTCAGTTTGTACACGTCAGTAGGATCCCAACCATAGTCTATATATTGCAAACACAAAGAAAGAAGAAATGGATTTTAGGTCAATCCGACGTGTCACAAACAATGACCATCCTTTATTTAATTATTAATCACACACCAAAAAGCCTTCTGACTCTTTATCAAACACAAAAACAAGTTTGTTTGTTTTGCTCTCTGTTCTTTCCAAACGGACTATATTTATTGACATTTAAACCGTTTCTATTTTCAGGTTTATATGATCGCCCATCAGTTGAAGGCGTGTCTCAAGGCATTTACAAACTAAAACAAAATATATGTTGTTTACAAGCTTGCAGTAGAAGTTCTATACTGGCAGTATGGAAGTCAAAAATACTAATGCACGAAATCCTTGACACGTATTAAATTATGCAAAGGTATAATACGTGGCGATAAAAAATATTGCGTCAAACTGAAAGTGGACTTGCATTGCTGCTTAAGGCATTTTCCAATAAAAGCAAATCTGAAAAATCCAGTTGATATAGTTTTCTTCATTAAGCAATTTCATGTGCTAAGAATATGTGAAAAATCAAATCGTCCTTAAATTAGAGTATCAAATGTCAACCCAATCCTAATTTTCGAATTCCTCAACTAATATTCTTTTCTACACTTTCATTAGCGTCAATAAATTTCCACCTTGTACACGTAGTTTAGTGAAGGCCAAAAGTGTATAAGAAATACTAGTTTTGGAGCATCCAGAAAACGTTTACAGTTTACATTATTAACTACTAGTTTATTTCAAAATTTTCAAACAGCTGCTTTTTATTTTTTTGATGAATATAGACAGCACACGCGCATATACATAACTCTGCTTTACACAAAATGAAATCGACGAATCATTTGAACCTTTCGCTGTGGTTTATTCTCACTCTACTACATCACTGCTCGTCAGAATCCGTATTCATTAATTCAGTACAAGATCTTGTAAATTTCAACTCAGATTGTCATATTCACATTCTGATTCCATCTCCATTCTATTACTCGCTAACAATAAAAGCACCTGTAACAATCCGGTCAATAATAGCAAACAATTACCTGATAAAGGCACAAGATTCCTTCATTTCAATAGTTCGTATTCGAGGAATCAGTTGCATTTATGCCGCGCTTCTTCTACCTGAAACCAGGAGAGTGGTTACTAAAAAAGGCCGAACCTCAACTTCTGGTCGAGTTCCTATTCCTATGTTTGAATTGGATATATTTCTTGTATACATAAATGGTTTTTATAAATATAATGACTACTGTTGTGAAATAGTTAGACTGACGACCTTAATAATATTCACAAGAGCGAAGGTGTCAGAGCTGCCAATGTTCTTCTGGTATGGTTTCCATTACGACATACTCAAGAAAGTTGGGTATGTTCTCTTATCCAATTCAGATTTTATTGAATCCACTCCGCTGCAATCATCAGTTCTGTCAAAATCCATAACACATTTCTATTGTGACCAGTGTAATTGGAAACCCCCAACTATTCGTTCTGATCTACTCAACTTTA
>Ga0194135_10001525_pt1 | contig 13850 bp, 4 predicted proteins | sample LitLau_LLRF_2013_FD_134024 | JGI IMG/M metagenome (GOLD analysis project Ga0194135, IMG submission 134024) | Freshwater sediment microbial communities in response to fracking from North America - Little Laurel Run_MetaG_LLRF_2013 (version 2) | ecosystem: Environmental > Aquatic > Freshwater >...
ATCATTAGCTGAATGCAAAACCTTATTCTTCATTCAGGTATATGAATTTGGGTTGTGTCAAAAATCTCAGAATAGTCAAAGAGATACCGATCAATGAATATAGTGTAGACTATCATGACACAAAACACAATAAGACTTTTCAAACTACTCTGGTTTCATTCTTCTTTCATTGTGTTAAGTAATTTAATGCTCTAAAATAATCCCACACGCTCCCTTCACAAGAGACCTTCTTGCAACTACGCAAATATATATGACTGAAAGTGTTTTAAATTTTTAAATGCACATTTTTTTTTCATTCATACTTACGGGACAGAAGGCCCAGCTACGATTTATAAAGCAATCTTGGTCACAAAATCTAGATTTGTCACAAAGTTAGCATTGGAGAGAAAGTATAGTATACTCAGCATCCTTATATTTTTTTCTTGCGACAGAATTAGCCATTTGAGGTATAAAAAATGAGACTGGCAAAATGACACATTTCATAAATTTTATACGTCGGGTGTGAGAAATAAAAAGTCGAGACCAGCAACAGCCATACACAGCGTTATGATACACAGTGAAGTGCTAAAGACATTATTGTTCACATTATAGCTGGTTGAGTGAGAGAGAGATGCAAAAGCTGAGGCGAGAAATATCGCACACAACTTGGTAATAAATGAAAAAGAAGAAGATGAGGACGCAACTCGGTTGCACTTCCGATCTGAAGAGATTTTGAGAGAGTCGCCCTTCCTCTTTTCTCTGAGATCCAATCCTCGTCTATTCCAACATTCCCAATCCCCTTCGTGCATTTCTACTCCCTCCGAAGAGATCGTACACAATATATCACTGTCCATTCGTTATCCTACTGCTGAACTCACTGCACTCTCTCTCTCTCTCAAAAAATGACTCAGCTACATAATATATATCTATACCACCCTTGTGTATCTGGACGGGCAAACTACTTTTTGAGATCATTCCAAGACGTAAATCTGCTCTGCTAGGAAAGGATATGTGAGCAGTCTTTATTTTGCTCCATCAACTACGAGCTTCAGCTTTTGTAGGGTTGGGTAGGGGTTTTTCGTATCGATCCTCATTCCAGCGATTCCCAGGAAGAGATTTTACGTGTTTCGGTTTTTATTCGGAAGTTTACATGAACACGGGTGAATTATGGTAGAATAAGCTTGGAAATAAATTGAGGCTGGGATTCATTTTATGGGATCTATGGTGGAAAAAATAACTGAACTAGCTCCTAAAACCTACCTTTTGACCTCTTGACAGTGCTTTTAAACATGAGACGACGTTAATTAAATTAACTCTAATAGATTAAATAATAGATTAAAAACAATTTAAATGCGTCCAGAAAGGACGAAGGGATTTTTGTACGCCTTTATAAACCTGAACTTGAGATGAGACAAATATCTGCAAAAAGCTTATATACTACATAATATACATACAAAAGACTGTGATTAAAAAGAGGATATTGGATCATTGGAATGGAATACCCAGTAATACACACTCCGCAATGAATGACACAGAGAGAGACTGAGAGTAGTCTGAGAAGTCTTAAGTTGGAAGGAAAGATTACAGAGTAAAAGTGGTCGCGTGCTGAGGGCGTGAGCCAAGTCAGAAAGAAGGCGTCCCGATTTGGAAACTGGAGGCCGCCCCAAATCCGACAACCCTACCTTCACATCCTCTCGACTTCCATTTGAACAATGATAAGAACACGCAACCCTAAGCCAACAACGACAGCCAGCGAATTCAAGTGGTTGCATTTGATTACACAATACTGGCTAGTCGTCGGTCTCACTCACCGTATCACAGAAAACCTCTTTCACTTAAGAAGACTGCGTTGAGCCTCCTCGTCATATCCATTTTCATTCACCTTTTCACAGTCACTTCTGCAGGACATGCCAAGTCATAATTGTACTCTCACATCATCTGGATGAGTAGCAATTAGTGTTTGTCAGAATACATAAAAACTCACGTAAACCTCGGAAATTCATTTAGTCCGACGGTTCTAGGGTGACAGTTAATAAGTGCGAGAGTTCAATTGCAATTCATACAAATTATTGTCTCACTACTGACCCTCTCAACAAATAAAACCCAAATATTTACACAAGTAAATCTGCATTTGATCATTACTGAATTTAGTAGGAAAGAAAAATTGTGCCAAAATGACAATTTTATCTTTCATCATATGAATAAATAAATAAATTCAGAATTAATTCCTTCGTGAATTGACCTAACGTGGGAAACAATTTACTCCGAAGGAGAGTGATTGTGTTTTCTTGTTTACTTGAGAATTCCACGGAATTAATACACGATCAAAATGCTCGTGCCCCAAGATATGATGGGAGCCCAGTCAAAAATGCTCTACCAATTGAATAAGTATTATGGAGAAAGGGTGCAAACGAGGAAAGGCGGAATAGCAAAGACAATTCGTGAAGTGTGTCGTGTAGTTCAAGATGTTTTGAAAGAGGTGGAAGTGCAGGAGCCTCGATTTATTTCGTCTTTGACGGAGTGCAATGGTCGCTATGAAGGAATGGATGTAATTTCTCCAACAGAGTTCGAAGTGGTTTTATACCTCAATCAAATGGGAGTGTTTAATTTCGTGGATGACGGGACTTTACCAGGTTGTGCTGTGCTCAAATTGAGTGATGGTAGAAAGCGATCAATGTCATTGTGGGTTGAATTCATTACTGCTTCCGGTTACCTCTCAGCCAGAAAAATCCGATCGAGGTTTCAAACCTTAGTCGCCCAAGCGTGTGACAAATGTTCGTATCGAGATTCTGTCAAAATGATTGCTGACACGACAGAAGTCAAGTTGAGAATTCGGGAACGTTATGTCGTACAAATTACACCGGCATTTAAATGCTCAGGAGTATGGCCACGATCTGCCAGTCATTGGCCACTTCCACACATTCCTTGGCCACATCCGAATTTAGTGGCCGAAGTCAAAACTGAAGGATTTGATCTTCTTTCCAAAGAAAGTCTCTCAATGCAGGTATACTTAATTGTTGCGAGATAGTTATCTGTGTGTGTGTGGACTCTCATATATTCTTATGTTACATTCTTATCTCTCTGTGTCTCTTCACGTGAAAGTCCCGCAATGCCCCAAATCTTAACTCTTTCTCTCTATAGGGAAAGCAATCAGCAATGGAAGGGGATGCTTGGGTTCTATCTTTTGCTGAAGCGGAGAATCGACTTCTTCAGGGTGGATGTCGAAAGAAATGTCTCAGCCTGCTAAAGACTCTCAGAGACAGACACTTGGATTTACCAGGTGAGTCTTTTTTCTAAAGAAAAACTAATTTGCTGATTTCTGGAGAAATTCTTTTCCCTACCGACGAAACATTGAGACAATGCCATTTAATTTTAAAGGAAATCCAGTGACTTCGTATCACATGAAAACTCTGCTGCTCTATGAATGTGAAAAACACCCTCGGGAAGTAGAGTGGGATGAGACTTGTCTAGGAGATCGGATTAATGGAATTCTACTTCAGCTCATCTCTTGTCTTCAGTGTCGACGATGTCCTCACTACTTTTTACCAAATTTGGATCTTTTCAAAGGAAAGTCACCGAGTGCATTGGAAAATGCAGCCAAACAAACATGGAGACTTACACGAGAACTCCTAACCAACACGAGGTCACTTGAGAAACTTTAAATTAGTCGCTTTCTCCAAGTTTTGAACTGTCTCATCGTCATTTGTGTGCGAAGTGTTTGTGCGATTTGTTCAAAGTGTTGTTTCATTTACCTTTTTGTAAAATATCAAGTGACTCTACACTATACGCAGTGAACTAAACATTTTCTAGAGAACAGTGTTTCAACAAATACACACACAGTGACTAGAAAAGATCAAGGTACCCAAAGAACTTACCAAAACTTATTTACAATTTTCGTATTATTAATGAATATAATTTAAACATCGGACTTTCTGCGCATTGTATAGAAGTTAGATATTAGAATTTAAACCAGCTTTAATGTAGTATTACTAATTTTTGGATAATAAACCCGATTTAGTCCTAGATTACTAAACTTAAATTTGTGTAGATATAAAATGCATTTAATAGGGCTCATTAAATCAGCAAGAAAGGAATAGTACCCATACTTTTAGAATCAAAATGTTTTTCTCGCTTTGAATTTTACTGTTCCAATAAACGGATGAAAGTAGAAAGAATGGATTTCTAAAGAATTAAGAGTCGCCTTATAGAGCACTAGAATTTCTAGCCTACTCGCCTACCTAGTACGCAAATACTCAACAGTTCATCGTAATTAAGTAATAAGTAATCGTAAATATATATACATATAGTCTGTTTGAATTAATCCTTATAGTGTTCTTGCAATAAATACAACTTAAACAAATTCTTTACACATTCACTTGCGTGTTAATTGAGTACAACTTATTCGCAATAAAAGACACACTTTCCAACAGTTGAAATTGGAATTTAATTGTGTGCTTGTGGCTTTTTCAATATGCCGCAAGGAGTTAACCAAAGTGTACTGAAATTAATCAAGTCATACTGCGACTTTCTTTCTACTTGTCACTGCAGAATTTTTTAACAAATAATGTGAGACATATGACAGAGACTTTCTGTGAAGATTGAATAATATCGCAACTCCGTCAACTTGAGAAGACAGTGTGTACAATCATGTAAATGGATCTTCGTCATTAAACAAGCAAGTTCACAGATGACACAAAGTCGTAAAAAATAATGGTAAATGGTGTTTAATCCCCAAGAACACACACACACCTCTTGAGAAGAATACATACTTATATTATGTATACACGAACTTGCGATCCTCTTGGCGTTTTTAATATTTAACGAAAGTCGCCTCATCTATATGGTTTCGGGCTTATGGAAATATTACCTCATAAAAAACTGAGAGGAGAAATAATATTACGGGGAAATGCGTGAATGTCGATTGAATAGGACTCATATATAGAAAGTCGTACAAAGTGAAGGGGAAATATAGAACGCGTACATCTGCTTCTGCTACTATGTTAGCTAGACAATATTATCACGATTGATATCGTAAATGCATGTTATCAGTTTGTACAGAGAAACTTTCGGGAAGCCACTCGAGAAATAAGGAAAAAGGAGATAAAGATGAAGACAAATTCTGCACTGGAGGGTTTGAAAAAATTTAGCAAATAGAAAATAACTTGATTAAGGAGAAGGGAGACTTGGATGTAGACGGGTTTCCTCCTCCGCTCTTGTCCACTAATTCAGATAAATGGTTCTTTTGCTCTGAGCAAATTGATTAAACATAGACGAGGGGAGTCATATTATTATTCTCAAGCAGAATAACACACAACGGACAAATTCATACGGGGCAGCCACTCTACTATTGCTTTATATGTATGTGCATTACCTCATGTGGATCAAGTGAAACACTTTAGTCTAGTTGAACTATACAAGAATATATAAGTCTCTGACAATTTCATCTCGTATTTGTGATGCAAACATAATTATTGGAATTAAATTCACATTATAAGCTCAATGTCTACTTGTAAACTCTCCGATTAATTCCAGATCACCAACTGAAGATGCATCTGTATGACGCATAAACTTCATGGATTGAAAATGAACGAATAAAGTCTTCAGGAAATCATTTAACAAAAGTCTAAAAGTAAAAGGCACTACGCAATTTTGTATATACAACAGATGCAAGCTCATATCAGACCATTTGATCTAGAAATCGCAGATTAGAAGCCATTTAAGGTTACCGCAGATAATTGAAAGCCGTAAAGTATAAAGAATTTAGTAAAATTCACACTTTACAAGACCATAAGTACGGATAATACTCGAAAATCGTTTGATTACAAAAGATGATCTAGCAACACGCCCAAGGCAAATCAATATTCTCTCGTTAAAACTCTGTTGATTAGACTTGTACATAAATAAATACATCTTGACTAAACATACTTACTCTCGTATTGTGGAGTGTGTATGCCAAAATGTGAGATGGTTGTAGAACAAGATAAGTATGAACATCAAAAGAGTTTTCGCTTTCTTTCATGTTTTGCAACAAGTTACATACATTCTGGCTGGACAGCTCATACAGTGCGGAATATTATTCACAAAATCGGCTAACTTAAATACATGCATGTATGTATTGTCAGGTGTGCTGCTGCTGCTTTTTGCCTGACAATGAGAGTATCATCTCGTCTCGTAGATAAGCCCTACAGGTATTATACACACACACATTGACTTTCGTTCCTACAAACTGGAATTAATAAAGTTCCCTGGAGCGAAGAGTTGCATGACCATCCACCTTCTGTCCTCAGCTCATTCTGGAGATCAGTGGCGTTCCTTCTGATATGTCATTACATTATGTCAATTTAACTCGTAGATGTCTTCAAGAAATACTTGAGCAAAGACTGAGCTGATAAATGTTTACATTAGCTGATGAGACTGTACGTGTCTCTGAGGATTGCATATAGTGTATAGGATACTGGAAAGAGTGAATGTTGGCATTGGTCATATTCTTGTGTGAATTTACTCAACTTGTAACAAAAACCATACATGCATCGGCATTCGGTATATAACTTCGGCACAAGTTTTCGCCTGCGCTAACAAAGCTATCAAACTGGGCAAAAGGAACATCAAGGAACAGATCGATAGCTCCGAAAAACAAGAGAAAAGCCGACGAAAAGGAAATATGTAAGAACCTCAAGAACCGCATTTACAGTGTATTATGATTGCTGGTTGATGAAGAAGTCAACACGAACTAAGTCATTAAAATTGACACCGGATGCATCAGTCCTGGCCGAAAATTCATTTCACCTCTGAAATAATTTCAAAGAACCGGCTTTCATTTCCATTTAATCAAAGAGAGCAGTCGCCATCGGAAGAACTCCTGGGATGCAGAGTGTGCACACACAAAGTCCCTTGAAGATTATGACCCAGAGTTGTTTTATGCACAATTCAAACTTCAAACACATTCAACAACACTAAAGCTTTCCTATGACCACTTACACTCTACAGCAATGGAACGAATGAAGCTAAAACAGTTCTGGTAGCTTATTACACGGGTCGACAAAAGTTCCTTGGAATGAATATCGTAGGCAGAACAAGTTGGAATACGATTCCATACATGCACACACGTAATAATAATAATATGTACCAATAGAGTCATACATGAAGAGAGGCAATAATTCAGGCAGTCTGATTGAGTTAGCCTTGAGTCATTATTAAATAGAGTGCAGAAGGTAAGTAGTATCAATAACAATCTAGACGGGAGAGTGATAAGTAGTAAAACGAAAGAGCAGATGTAAAATAAAAGCTCCTTCTTTAATTCATATTATTCCCATTGACTGTGTGAGCTTATATACAGTTCAAGTTCAGGTTCTCTTAATGTAAACTTCGTGTAATTAAGAAGCAGCAGGGTGCTTTGCATGTTCTGAGAGAGATCCGTCTTACAGGAAACAAAACGTAGCCAAGCAGCGTGTATTACTCAAAGTAATTCAGAAATGTGAAAAAGCAAACAAACTATATTACCCTTGAATGATAATCATATGTCTTATTTCTTCTTTTAGATTCGACTACCTTTCATACATAAACCGAAGGAGTTAATTTTAATGAGTCTCGTCATTGCTTCTTCTGGATGTGGCCAGAATGTCAAAAGAGTACAGAAACTATACATCATTCATACATCGTCCTGTTTTACATATATCTCTTGACAAGTGTGGTACTTAACGAGTATTAACGACTTTTAAGTACACTTGAGAAGTGACAAAAGATTAGAAAGATAGCAACTTTTAATTATTACTTTCTCTTCCATTGAAAAAAGACACACAGTGGAGTTGCTGAAAGTAGGCAAACACCTTTTTAATCGCTAGCTACGAATAAGCGAGGAAAGTGAATACTAAAATACCTGTACATTTTTTACTTGCCTCTCCTAATCTTCACGTACTATACTTTTTCTAAAGAAAAGTACTATGACATTTACTACTTATAAGGTTAAAGTAAACTGTTGGACTAAAACGATGATGTCACAGAGCATTATAGCCATAACTAAACATCTAATAGCAAAAAGTGTCAACTTCATCATATGAAATAGCTTTTTAAGTCATTATACCCAAGTATAATTTACACGGTGTCATACATTCAGTCGTCTTCTTTGCTCTCTCTCTCTGAGTACGGATATGAATAAAAACACATGAGCAATAGAAATGGAAACAAAAATCCAAGTGGCTCATGTAAAGTTTGAGAAAACAGCCTTTGAATTTCAAACAAATGCAGCTGAAGCGGATAAGAAATAATTATAAAAGTCTGCCTGGGTGTGTTTAAGCATAAGAAGGTCCTAAAATTAGTAATGTACAACTTGCGAGAACGTCAACACACGAGAGAATACTTTTATTTGTTGCATGTGTGAGAGAGGGTCTTGTGTGTTGTCACCATTCTATATATTCTGTGCATGGAGACTTACACATTGAGAAACGGAAGTAAACGCCAAAACAACCTGTCCCTGAAACCAAAGAGTTATTGCATGGAAAGTACAAAGTGACTGGTAACATGAATTTCAACTTTGCAACTGGAATCCAATCGACTAGGATGATAAATGACAGCAGGTGACACTTTTTGTGCATCTAAAATGAATTACTCTTTCGTTCTATGTAGTGAAAGATTGAAATTGTAAATTTTTAATTATATTTTAGAATTCTCCCAGCTTTGATTTTTGTTTAGTCTGGCTGGAAATTTCCAATCGAATTGATGCAGACCTTTATGTCTACACGCTCATATAGCAATCTTGTTGTTGCAAAGATTCATTCGATGAAATAATGCACTTTAAATAAATGAAGCCACAGCTGGACAGATCTCGTGCACGTACATATCTCTCATATTCATATGGACAAAACCTTTTTACGCTGAATTGATCGGCGCCGAGACTAATGCAATAATTGAATTTACCTTGCCTTGCCTTCAGTGTTTCAGCTCACGACGACGACGAAGAAGAAGACAACGGGTATTAAGAAACGAACGCGTTCTTTGGCTTAGACCCACTTATTTGTATTTTGTACTTTGGTTTTACTTCAGGTCTGGTTGATGCGTATCAGTCTGCATCATCGGCTAACCTGATTAGATTCTTTCAAAAGGTTTGCCAAGATGACAAGTCATCTCCTCATCGTCTTACTCGTAAATTTTAGACCTCCAACCTTGTCTTCTATGCCTAATAAACATATATGTTGATTCCCCTTCTCTCTCTCTTTTAAATGAGATGCAATTCTTCAAATTCGTTTCTATCGGTCCTTTTCACGTAAATACAGAATACAGATAATCCAAGTCACCAGAGAGGATCAGCTAAAGAATATTATAATCTACTTAACTATTAAGCAACTTTTATAATACCGAGTAAAAATGTCACTCACATTCTCTGACTTTTATCTATATGTACCATTCTTTTGGCCCATCGCAAAATCTCCATCTTTCCAATGACTTTGAAATCTCATCGCATTGAGCGATCCCCATTAACGTTTCTCCCTACAGTGACCCAGCAGTCATTCTGTTCTGTTGTTTAAAGATCTATGCAATAATCGAATAAGAAAAGATGACATGACACAATATTATTGGACAGGTCTACTCTGATGCGTCTTGTCCCTTGATGAACTTATCTACTTTGGTAAAAAGGTTTTCTTCTTTTCTAATAAAAAATCAAACTTCACAGTGTGGGGGACTGTGGGACAAGGAATTATTTGTACTGTGTATTATTGTGGTTTCAATTGTTTCTGTGTTTTGTCTTGTACTACTCTCATATCTATTACTGAGAGAGCAACCGGATAAATCTTAAAGATCTGAATCTATGAGATCTGTCTGCTTTTATGAATTCACCCAGCCCAAAGTGAATACTCGCTAGGTCTGTGTAGTCTATTGAAGCATCTAAGGAGTAAGCAGATATGGATAATTTTAGTTTCGTTTTTCGGAAGAAGCATGCCATAGGGATATCATATCAGACCCCACACACCTGTCGTCCTATCCACAGAACAAGATCTTATTTCTATCCTGAAAAGTCGAGAAAACCTGGATTTATGTTAAGATAATTTAACTAGATTCGTTAAGATCCCCTGGCTGGTTCACGCGTGGCCTTCTTTAAGTGAACCATATAATTATCATCTCATATTTCTGGTAGAAAATCGTTTGTATAAAACCTTCCATCATTTTGGAATTCACTTAAGCACCTATCGCATACAGGGTTTTAAAAGTATACATAGGGTCCTGAACAGAGATAAAAATAAACCAGCAGACAAATATTTTTAAACTTTTCAACCAATGAAAGATTTTTGCATTTTTTGGACTTTACCATCTTCCTCAAGAAGCTATTAATCAAAAGCAATACATACAGTATAATAGTGATGAATGAAAGGGAGACCACGACTAGGCAAATGAAGTTGATAAGTAGTACTTATTCGAGATCTGTTAAGGTTGTTACATGCCAAGAACTTTTAAGCTGAAGGAAAGCTGTCACTGGACTCCTCCTTACAAACAATCCCTTATACTAACAAAATCCACATGAACTAAGGCATAATATGCGTGGACAACACAGTCTACCTCAAACTCTGACTTTATGATGGTAATTGTGCAAAGACCAATAAAACCATTCCAGTTAAAACGTGAGTTTCTTCACCCAATCTCAAGTCGGTTAGGGTGAAATGCATCAACGCTACGTCACTCAGCCTCTCATTATCTTATTTCCAAAGTAAACATGCGATGATGGGAGATTAACGTGAAGATGATTGTCAAATTGGGTTCAACAAATTACATACACACATATGCGATATTCTATTTATTACCTTTTGTCTGTACCTACACTCTGCTTACTAACTACACTTATGTACTACGTACGTTTCCGTTGTTTTAAACGATAAAAGCATATCACTTAACTCTAAATATGTGAATCATTTGTCAAAGTAACTATAAACTTGTAAGTGGGATGAGTGGGGAGAAATAATAAGTGTGAAATACTCAGTACAACCCCCACGTAAGATTAATTGACTTCCTCCTTTTCAACAGGTAAAACCATACACATATTTTGAGAATTGTTTTCTGACGCGAGATTGCATGTGCACGAATAAATGGATCTGAAAAATTACAGTTCTTAGTTAGTTCTTGCAATTTGATGGACTGTTTCCTTTCACAAAATCATACATGCATGCGGCGGTGTTGGGTAGAAAGTAAGACTGAATTGTTTCAAAACATGACCATTTGCCGATGGATAATAATTTTGATAATTACTAATTTCTAGCTTTTCATTAGTAAAATCCCTATGAAATTCCTTGTGTGTCAATTTGTTAAAAGAATTGGAACACGAATGCAGCTGATAAGCCAATACGGTTAGAGTAATTATAAATAACCTTCAAAGAAAAACTGTCAATTAGTCCGCCGGTGTAGATAACACTAGAAGATATAATATCCATTTCATGGATAAGGAAATAGCATCCGACTTTCAACTAATTAATTTAAAAACAAAAGCCGGATATGGGATGAAAAGTCACCTCCCTGAAGAAAGCCATTATTATGAACAAGAATTTAATTACTTCTCGGATTTCAGGTAATTCGTGCCTTACGATCATTAAGTACACCTACCTTATTTTCCCCTCCCTAATAAGTAATTTGTTCTTTTACTCCAGTCACTTTAAACAAGTTCGTACACTTGTCTTGGCTGAATGCCCGCGTCATTATCATTAGGAAGCACACACAATATATGTACTTCATGTGACTGAAACATTTTTTATACATTAAGTGTCTACAGCAGTAAATAAATCCACCGTAGCTCTGAGGGAATAATAAGATAAGGTAAATAATAATGAGTAATTAAAAAACATAATATTCTGTACATAATTTCCACTCCTAAAGAATCTATTATGTTCATATTTGTCTGAAGGAGAATAAAGAATAACTTTTATGGTGAAGTTGTAAAACTGCCTTATTATTGTGAGTCTCATGGAAGTGAAGATCTCATGGAAGAAAAGTGTGATAGCGATCAGCAAAGGATTTCAACGTAATCTACAGGACTCGTCAACTTCTCAGAGGTGTACTGAGATATCGCTGTCATGATTTTCTTTCACCTATTGGCTTGTCAACTGCGGAACTCGCCTGGACATCTCAGATAGTCTATACGCAGAGAGAGATCGAGTTGGTGTCGAATCTGACTGTTTCAAATTCAAAGATGAATACATGTATATACTGTATTTAGTTACAACTTACAACGAGGAGGACTGCTAGGACGAGTGCGTGTGTGTGTGTGACGATGGTTCATCGCTAAGAAGCTACAAACGAATGATCCTTAAATATGAGGATGTTGGCGCCAGGGCAAGAGGATCTCCTCAGGGGGCAGCCAAGCAAGACTTTCCAGCATTTATTTCACTTTTTCGCTTGATTTCGATGAATGTCCATCGTTTTGAGACGATGCCTGCAATGCTAAGCTCAGCTGGAGAACCACCTCTAGTCTCATGCCTTCATTTACTAACGACCCACCTCTGACTTTTCGTCTCATCTTTCGATGCACCCTCAACCTTACTTACATCATCACTTTCTCCTGTAGTTTCACGCTACACAGAGACAGACTATGCGTACACGATGCGTGTAGGAAGATTCCAGGAACAATGTACGTATTGGAATGCTTTAAATTTATCGCATGACCCCGTATAAAAGATCTATGACAAAATTACTCCACAGACAGTCAAAGAATTTAGCAAGAAGACGCGTATTTCACATAAGAATCACAAGAGTGTCAGATAAAATACAGCATGGACAGACGGCACAGAGAAAATCCACAGGGAAACTCATTACCACATAGCAAAGTCTCAGCATGGTTCACAAATTACAATCTGTATCAGTTGTGGTCCTCTTCAATGTGAAAATTATCCTGGAGTCTCCAGAAATATACATTAATTTTAAGGTGTACATTTTTATTGTTTCTCCTGGAAGAGATAAAATAGTATAGTTTTGGATTTTAGCTACTGGGATAAAATTTAAATTTCCAATACTTCCTTTGCCAAGTTCCCATATTTGAATGGGGATCGAGGCCAATAAGTTTTATGCAATACTATTGTTTGATTTAAAAGTATCTGCAAGTTTAGTAGTACTTTATAGTTTTACAAAGTTGAAATTATTGCAACTGTCACAGAAAAATTTCTAAAATGCATGTAACAAGAACATACGTACTTGTATATGTGCTTGTTCTTCCGACTGAGATTACAAAAACGTATAATGAGAGTTAAAAAGAGACAGAAGAACTCTGGGACTGGGAAGGAACGAGAAAAGTAAATAATATTTATTCGTGTGTAGTAGGCCATATAATTTCGTGTAATATAAAATAAGAGAAATAATACAAGTGACACGCTGTGCATGTCAGACTAAAGATTGCAATGTAGCGATGATTTTAAAGCATATATTGTCATGCATGTCAGTTCCTCACTGTGTCCAGTCGAACTTACGAAATATCTCAGGAGAGATCTAAATGCACGTCTGTACTTTTGATGAGAACATGTAACAGTGGGCATCGCTGCTTCTGATTTTAAGGCCAAGTCATAAACAAGTTCAAAGATTGTTTTGTTTATCGAATCAAACTTATGTTCACAATTGACTTTCAAAAGCTTGTCAAGTAAATTTTACACAGACTTTTATTGCAAAGCAGAAGCTGAGCATTCCAATAATTTTTACTTTTCAAAATTATGTACGAATAAATATCTATGGGCGAATGGAAATCCGTTTGTGAAAAGTTAACTTTCTCCTATTTGCAATTTATGAGTAAGATGAAACAAAAATGAGTGTAGTTGACAAAGTAAACGACTAAAAGTAACTTAAGAAGATAAGATAGTAAGAATTAACATCTATGTTAAACGATACTTCTGAAGTCAAAACCATATGGA